>Ga0207684_10002213_pt1 | contig 19849 bp, 14 predicted proteins | sample KBSK5501metaG_FD_184342 | JGI IMG/M metagenome (GOLD analysis project Ga0207684, IMG submission 184342) | Corn, switchgrass and miscanthus rhizosphere microbial communities from Kellogg Biological Station, Michigan, USA - KBS K5-50-1 metaG... | ecosystem: Host-associated > Plants > Roots >...
TGTACGCAGGCTAATCAGTTGCTGATTTTCGGCGCATCAGTTGCTGAACGGCGAGTTCAGCACATACCTGCCGATTCCGTGAGGGATAATTACGAGTTATAACTTGTTGAGGGACCAGCACTTGAGTCGAGTTTTGCCAGCCCGTCTCGCCGAGGGTAGTTCAGCAACTGATGCGCCTACAACTCTGGGATCGAGCCCAAAATCACCAAGAACCTGCATAAAAGCGCTTCAGTTCAGCAACTGATGCGCCGACGGCAGAATCACATCGACCAGCCGTATACTCATCCAGCACGGCCAGTTAGCACCTATCTTTGAACTTCTCCCCAAAAAGCGAGTTCAGCAATCGATCGGCCTGCGTACAGCTGGGGATCGTTTTGGACTAGATGCAGCGCCCATGAACGAATGGTCTTGTAGCGTTGGAGGAAGACCTCCTCATGACTTGGAACTGCAATCCTAGGTTTCAGCATTGTTACATCAATATGACGCTCGTTTTAGCCTTAATGTGAGTTACGAATCGAATTTTAGTGCTTTTCCGCCCTGAAACCCCATGAATACAGGGGGCCAGGTGTACTGTACACAGGCGCTTTAAGTGGCAATTTCGGCGAAACTAGGTGCTCCTTGAGCTGGGGAGCATTTAGTTTCGCCGAATCATCAAGCTCATCCACCGATGATATCTTGCTGAGCACCGGGCACTTAGAGGAACTCTTCTGGGTCTTCTCGTCGAGCGCTGATTAACCGGGCATTCTGCAAACTGTCACGGATGTGGCCCCGGATTAGCATTTACTCCGACGAAAATGCCTCCGTGGAGCATTTAGTTTCGCCGATTTCAAAGAACCATTGACCGACCGTAAGACATTGAGTCGGCTTTATTTAATGGCATTTTCCCGTCCTCTCTCCGACTAGACGAAATCGCCACTTAATACGACTGTGTACACCGGACCTTTGCGACCGGGTTTTCTCGGCAGCAAGGAAGCGAATCCGAGATCTGTGAAACCCTGCTGAATCCGATAGAAGCCTTCCCGGCTGAAGCCAAACTGCTGGCACACCTCCGTGATCGGATCCCCATCGAGCGAGTGCGCTCGCAACATCTCGTACTTGACCTGCGCCCGATTATTTTCATGCTTAAGAATGGCACCAGTTATGTCGAAGTGGGCCAGGCAGCATATGAACAGAGATTTCAACAACGACGACTCAAAGGAATGCAAAACCAAGCTCTGATTATGGGTTACAGTTGGTCCCCATCGGCTGATGTCTGACGTCAACAATTCTGACCGGTCGACGATCATTATTCTTCCCGTTGTTGCCTCACTTAAAAATCTTACTTTCCTGCTTTTTCTTGCTAGTTGCGCGGTGTCAACGACAATTACTTTTCCCGTTTTGTAGTTGTCGTTTGGCTGGCGCTGAAGGAGGGCGTTTTCCAGCCCGACTGAAGCGCCAGTCAAACGACAGACCGTGTGAAAACTCAGATAGAAGCGTTTCGGAGAAAATTCTTGGGCCGCATTTGACCTGTAAAGCGTTTTTCAACGGCGTCGAATGGTATAGATTCCCCCGATTATTGAGTTTTCACAAACAACAGGTCAGCCCGCGGTGACGGCAGCCGCCAGTTCCTTTTTCTGGGCCGCTGCGGCGATCCGATAACTGGGCAGATTCATTTCCAGAATGACGCTGTGATGCACCAGCCGATCGATGGCCGCCGCCGTGGTCATCGGGTTTTTGAAGATCTGCTCCCACTGCGAAAAGACCAGGTTACTGGTGAGCAGCAGGCTGCGTCGTTCGTAACGATGTGCCACCAAGGTGAACAACACTTCCATTTCTTCACGGGTCTGGTCGATATAGCCGATGTCGTCCATGATCAGGGCTTCGAACTTGTCCAACCGCTTCAGCTCTCGCTCTAACCAGAGTTCCGACTTGGCCCGCAATAAGCGCTGCATCAACAACACGCAGGGGCTGAAGTAAACCGACCGCCCTTTCTTCACTAACTCATGGCCCAAAGCACACAATAGATGCGTCTTGCCGCTCCCCGGACTCCCGAATATCAGGACGTTCTCCCGCCGGTCCAGGAAGTCTCCTTCGGCCAGCGCCGCAAACTGTCGCTCGAGGCTCTTATTCAAACGGTTCCGCTCAAACGTCGAGAGCGTCTTGTCCCGCGGCAGCTTCGAAGCTAACAGCAGCTTCTCGATCCTTTTCTTTTCCCGTTGGTTCAACTCCAGCTCACACAAACTCAAAAGATACCGATCGTCAGACCAGCCATCGTTCGTGGCCAGCGCCGCCTGCGCCGCATAGTGCGTGACAAACATCGGCAGATGCAGCTTCCGCAAACTTTCCGTAAGGTGCGACTTGATCACTGGTAGCGTCATGCCGTCACCTCCTGAGCCGAACTGCGCAGCAACTCATCGTAGGCAGTCAGATCCACCTGGTGCACCGTCACTTCCCAGGGCGACCGCGGCTTCCATTCCAGGGCGGCTACTAACTGCTCTACCCGCTGGAAGCTTACCGACTCACCACTCTCCAGCAATCGCTGCAGCGCCGTGTGCACCTTCTCTTCGCTGGCATCGGCAGCCAGGTGCAGGATCTTCAGATACTGTTTCACGGCCGTCCGCGGATAGCGTTCACACAGCCAGTCGTAGGCCACCCGAAACAGCAATCGGGGAAACAAACTCGGCTGATAACGATAGTGCGCAAAAGCTCCGGGCTTGCGCACCAGCGAATGAATCACGTGCCGGTAGTTAATGGCCTGCTGCCCTTTACCCCGCAGTCGCTCCATCCTTTGTACCTGCTTGCCTCCGTACCAAACTTCCAAATGCTCCGCATACAATCGCACGCCACTCGCTCGCCGATCAACTGACTGGGCACCGAGTAGATATTGTTCCGCACCATCACCGTGCTGTTGCGGCTCACTCTCATGCTCTCCGTGCGGTAGTCTTCTGTCCGTTGTGCCGGTAACGGCCGCATCTGTTTCATCTCCTCTTTCAGCTGTTCCTGCCGCTCTTTGTTGCGACGCTTTAACAACCGGCGCAGAAACTGCTCGTACTCCGCACGGCTCGCAAAGTCCCGGCTGCCACGTAAGATCAACTCCTGGGCCACCGCTTTCTTGAAGCGATAGTGTGACTGCTCGACGTCGCCATTCTCGTGCCCCCGGCCAGCGTTGGTGTGGCTGGCTCGCAACCCGTAATGGTCCAGCAACCCTTGATAGCGCTCGGTGAACTCCGCTGGGCTGCGCAGGTTGTTGACTGCCGCCGTCAGGCTATCAGTGCGGTGTTCCTCCGGCACTGCACCCAACTCCCACAAAGCGTTCTGTAGTCCGCCGGCCAGCGCTTCGAATGACTCCGAGAAGCAAATTGTCCCCGTCTCCCAGTTCGAATAGGTCAGCACGAAGTGATAGTACATATGGTCGAATGCCTGACCGGCGAGCGTCACCTTCAGCTCATTCATGTTGGTAAAGTCGCTCTGACCCTGGCGCTCTGCTTGGTGTTGCTGCGGAAAGAAAACCTCGCGCGGCGCCCCGGCGCTGGCTCGCCATTGCTTCATGTGTCGCTGCAGCGTGCGCACCTGCGTCGGCTTGAATCGCCCGCCGTACGTGCGACACAGATGACCCATGATCGTCACGGCTTCCACACTCTGGTCCTGCTTTAAAAACTGCTCAATCTCTGGCCATACCCCCGCAAAAATATTCACCCGCGTGCGCCACGTGTGTGGCTTCTTACACTGGCTCGGCGGTCTGCCCATCCCCCGATACTTACGCGCCGTCTTCTCGTCCATTCCCGCTTTGGCTGCGGCGCTTGCCAAAGTCCGCTCCGTTCTTTGCAGTTTCATAAGCCTCCTGTACTGTTCGTCCGTGACCATCGCTTCTTCGCATATACTCCCCTCCAGTTTACAAACCGAAAGCCTGCGATAGTCACTCAGATTGTCAAAGAACGGGAAATCTAATTGCCGCTAACCGGAAATTCTAATTGTCCGCCATCAGGCTGAGTTTCTCTTCACCCCACGACCGTGTCCAACAAACCTGCAAATTGTCACGAATCTGGCTCCCGACCAGCACTTGAAAGCGCCAAAATGCACCATTTACCATTTGATTTAATTTGATTTCGCCAATTTCAAAGAACGATTGACAGCGCTAAGTGATTGAGTCGCCCTTACTTAGTCGCGCTTTCCCAACCTCTTCCCGACGAGGCCAATGCGCCCCTGATGTGAAGACGTACACTTTAGTCCGGCCATAGTTCAGGGTACTTCAGGTACCAAACTAAAGCCCAGTCCTGGTCATTGGCCACGGGATCCTCTTTGTGCGCTGGGTTACCGTCTACACAGCTCGGGAAGATGAAAGCGCACGTGGCGGAGCCGTCTTCATGAAAGCTACATAAATTTGCCCGGAAAATCTGTTTGGCGAGTTTGGCCAAAGGCGCTGCGCTTTCCCCGACTATCCGATAATATTTCGCGAACACAGCAGCGCTCAGAACACTCCAGTAATGCGGGAAAACATCTCCCCAATACCGGTATCTTCCGAACCAATATCCGTCCCAGTGTCGAATCGGTATGTTTCTCAACCGCACGTGCGGCTGCTGACCCGCAAATGCTCGAAGCCAAGGTAGGATCTCGCGCAAAGCCTCTTCATACCTTTTTGCCGGCTGGAGACGTTGTGCCGTGAGTATAAGTAAGAGAAGTGGAGCAACTATCGACTGCTCATAGGCTACCTCATGGCTGGGCAGGTCCATACCTCTATCAAGGAAAAAATTTACCTGATCAATCAGTTGTTTCTTGAGCGCGGCCGCTCGCTTGTTCTCCCCAAGAGTAACCAACCCCTCAATCACAGACTCGGCGCAATCGATGAAAGCTAGAAACTTTCCACCACCTCGCTGGTAATAGTTTTCTAAGACCGAGGCCGACAACAACGCGTCGCGCGGGTCTTGATATTGAGCGAACTGGCCGACATAGAACTCTGCGAACCAAGCATAATTGTAGAGTCGCCTTGGATCTTGGTGGAAACTGTCTTCGTAAACTGTACCATCACTCCCCACAAGATGTTTCCTCACGAAGCTGTCATATTCTGATAACGCGCTATCGAGCACGTTCTGTTGTCCCCACCCTAATCGGTGAGCATGTTGCAGCAACAAGGGCATTGCTATCCTCTCGCGACCATCAGACCAATCCTTCCAGTTCCCGGCCTGTAAGCGCAGTCTCCAATCAGTATCCACAGGTAGAAAAGAACCACGACGACTTGGCGTCCGCTCGGTTGCGCGGTGATGAGCCAAGATGTAGTTAACTCTCTGCTCAACGATGGTTCTCAAGGGCGCATGAAAAAGGACGGCAACCCGCGTACTCTTTTGTCCCCATGTGATATCCAGGTATTCAATTCCTCTGCGCCGACTGAACACCTGATATGAACCCTCTAACTTGCTAACTTTCGTCTGTGGTGAGGCTTTTACTTTGAATTCCGTCTGCGAGTTAGAGACGATGTGGATTGCCTTTCTGTCTAACGCGGATAACTCCGGCAGTGTAAAGGGAGTGCGCAGTTTCTCTCGTTCGAACTCTGCAAGGTTCTCGAACCAATCTAACTCCCACGCCCAATCAAAACTCCCTCCGGGCTTAACACGGATTTCAGGTTGCCCTCCCATCGCGTGTGGTGACCGTCCGAAATCGGTGACGTGCAAGTAAATGTGACCACGTATGTTCGATCCGACCGACTGGTTCCGCGTTTCAATGGAATAGCTCCACAACTCCCCCGCGGTTAGGAAAAGTGCGAGGGCGGGGGAGCTGCCGTTCATCGGTACGGCCCACACGTAAGAGTATGCCCCTCCGGTCCAGATGTGCGCGTGGCAGGCAAAGGTCAGACTGTCTTTGGCGGAAGCGTACACATCTCTGAAGGGCGTGCTCACTGCTAAGGAAGCAATAACGACGGCCGAATCACGGTCATTAATCAGGCGGTAAGATTCTGTCCATTTCTGTCCGAAGCGGCGCTTCGCCTGTAACCTTACACCGTCGATTACTTCATAATTGCAGTCAACCCCTTCTTTCCTCACCTCAATCTGATTAGGACAATCCCATCGTCCTCCTTCTTGAGAAGTGAGGAGAAAACCTTTACCCCAGGCAGACGGCGCTTGGTGCCAGTCAGCCTCTTTTTCCCCCAATAAAAAAGACATACCTGGATGCTGCGGGTGCTCGATCCGGATGACAGAGCCGTCCGAGAGGTTACAGACTACCTGGCCCCTTCCAAATGGCCATGATTTCACGACGTCAACATCTTTTCTTTTCGGTAGCTCAATCTCCTGTTTCCTTGAAGACGTGCTAATGGACAGTCCAGGCAGAAGTACTTGCCTCGCGGCGAGCGCCGATGCGCTGACCTCTTTAATAAATCTTCTCCTGGACCTATCCCTGACTATAGTCACGATTTAACCTTTTGAGAACTACCCTTTTTAGCTCGAACTGGACCGCGCGATTTTGGTCTTCTAAAGGTTATGCACTTGACGCCAATCACTCTTATTGATTCCCGTAGTGCTTCGGATATAGACCTATATTGATAATCCACCAGGATTCTGCCCATTACCGATAGGAACGGCCTATGGCATCCAAAAGTCTTGGATGTTTGCGGGCGGTTTGTATAGGAGCCCTAAAAGCTATACTTCCAGGGTATGTATTAAGATCTCTTCCTTGCCCTCTCGATTGGCTTCTGCAAGCAATTGACCGTCTGCTCCATATACCCCGGAGCCACCATTGCATGGTGCCCACCAAGATCTTCCCACTCTATTTGTCACGAGCATGGGGGCTTTAATCATATGAGCGCGCGCGCCAAAATAGTCAGTTCCCGGCAAACGTTCCCGATTGTTCGGATAGAACACCACCTCAGGCTTAAGAGTGGCGGCCCGTTCGGTGCAACGGGGCGCATCTCCATCTGCACAGATAAAGCATGTCGCCTTGATTCCGTTGATCATAAACGCTTCAGGACCGGTGCCGGGGTCATAGCGAACCCATTCGTTGCGGTATCGGCTGTCATCCCAAGTTAGCCACAACCACGTCTTGCGATAGCGATACACGAAGCCTTCCGGCCCCACGAAGACTTGCGTGATGTAGTAACGATCACGATCAGATTCTGACATGCCAAACGAGATATAACAGTTCAGACGATGGGCTAATCGCTCCATTCGTCGCACTGATGGTCCCGCTGGTACAGGCTCGGAGAGCTCCTTTACCCGGGGCGTGTAGTCACAAAGCGAGTCTTCATGAAACATCACCCAGCGCGCTCCAGAATTGACCGCTTGCGAAGCTAGGCGCTCGATTTCCTGAAGGTTTCTCTCGACCTGTTCAGCGATCGCATCAAACTGCACCAGTGCGACCGGTATCTTCCTTTGCGCAGTGGTGCCTCCCCATGGAGGCAATGGTGTTGCGAGAGTAGACAAGCCCTCGACAGTACTCACAAGTCCAGCGCCTGCAAGCAACTTTACAAAGTTCCGCCGATTCTCGATCATATCTTTCGTCCTCCGTAATCGCCGCGATCGAATGTCCAAAAAGCTCTGAATTGCTTGAATTCTAGGCTACCTAGCACTTCCGCTTTTCTTTCTACGGCACTTCTAACAACAAGCTGTGCTTCTCATCTCGTTTCGCTGTGTTGCCGTCAGAGCCCACACACGGTTTTTTCCGGTCATAATCCTCCATAAGGCCTATGGGTTCGTTGGGCTTATCCCTCTAGCGATTTAAGATGTTTCCGCAAGAACTAAAATCCAACCACAACAGGCAGACTTGTTCTAGTTCATTCCGATGACAACTGAGGCCTGCTTGAGACCTTCAACATTTGCGCGTAAAAGCAATCTTCCTCTCTTCCTCTTTGACCTAAGGATAGCAATGCACATCCCGTTAAAACGACGCGATCACGTGGCCGCGCGGCGAGACAACCATTGCACCACCTGGGAAACGCTGCTCTGCACCAGCGCACTCAACATGTCCGATGTAGTTGCAAGCCACGGCAAACACGCCGTTCTCAACAGCACGGGGCGTGTATTGCCGGCGCGGCCCAATTAGCCCAAGCTTCCGCCGTCCCCGGCGACGGATGGGCAGCAAATGGCATCAGCACAATTTCGACATTTTGCACCGCCAACAAACGGGTGGAGTCGGGCAAAAACACGTCAAAGCAAATATTGATACCAATGGACCCGAGCGGAGTTTGAACTACTGTTGGTGCCGAACCACCGTTGTAAAACGGCATTTCGAACATCGGCACGTGCATCTTCCGCCAGCTTCCCAACAGGCCCTCGGAACCCACCAGCAGTTGAGTGTTGTGCAGCACGTTACCGGCATCTTCGAACATACCTACACTGAGTAACACTTGATGTCGGGCAGCGATTGCCTGCAATTCGTGGATTGGCGGCGAATCCAATCGCAGTGCGTACCGCCGGGTCTCCACTAGAGCGCAACGCAGCCACGCTTCATGATCCTTTAGTCGGTGATTGGGAATGAAACCTGAGAGCGATAATTCCGGAAACAGAACGAGCTGCGCGCCTTCCGCCTGGGCACGCGATACCCCGAGCTCAATCTTACGAAGATTGTTTACTAACTCACCGGGCTTAGTATCAATGGCCACCACGGCAACTCTTAAGTGATCGAGCATGCATTTTACCGTTCTTGTCCTGCAAAGAGGATTTGAATGCTTGGCTTCAACCAGTGTTCCACGAAGGCCGACGTACCCATCGTGAGTCAAGATGAGAAGCAACTCCTGCCGATACTGGTCAGATTCCCCATCTGTCCAACTCAATCAATCACAGGAGCACAAAGTCTGATTGGTGACGTGGGATGTTTTAATCCGCTCATAAGCCTTGCACTAAGAATTTCTTCTTGGCCGACTACTGCCGTCTGCAACTGTTTTCTAACCGCTCTATCAATTGATACCATCGCTCGAATTATCTTGCGCACCGGGCGAAGTGATTCTCAATCATTATTCCTCTCTGGCGGATCAACCCACATCGAACATTAACCGCGTAATGGATGCCGCCGGAAATTGATAAACGATCACGGACCCACTTGTTGTCAGAGTCGCATCTTTCGGCTCTAAGGCGCGCGAATGCTCGAAACCGTTGTGCGCATGCAAATCAGTCGAAGTTAGCGTGCGGCTTTGACCCGATTTAATTGCTGCTCCGCGAATCGCAATTTCCGTGTTTCGAGGTTGATCGTGATGCGGATTAACAACCGTGAGCACAAGTTGCTTGTCCTTCAGCGATGCCGAACCGGCTAGCCCCCACAGAGAGTTGGTCTTATCACCAATCTTGTAATCCACGGTCGGCGCAGAAAAGACGGTCCTAACGGATTGAGCACCCTGATGCGCTGAGTACATGTCGAAGACGTAATAGTTCGCGGTGGCCAAGAACTTATCTTCGCGAGCGATAAACAAAGAGTGAATGGTGTTCACCAGTTGGGCCACGTTAGCGACGACGACCTTGTCTGCGTGCCGATTGAAGGTGTCGAGCGTTAGGGCTGAAACCAATGCGTCGCGCAATGTGCCGGAATAAGCCCAGAGATACTTCTCAGGCATATCCGGTTCTCGATGGTGCCACGCCCCCCATTCGTCTACAATCAGTTTGACTCTGCGAGTCTTGTCTATTTCTCCCATTATCGACCAATGCGTAGTGATCAGAGTGTCCATGCGATCGGCTCTACCCAGCAGCTCGTACCATTCATCCTGGGTAAACTCGAATGGATCTCTCTTGCCAGTACTGCCAGAGTAGTGGTGTAATGCCCACCCATAGAGCCTGCCAAGCTCACCTTCACTCCGTTCGGTCAAGCGAGAGAAGAAGCCACGCGTCCAACGCGTGTCGCCGCTGCTTGGACCTGCTGCGATGAGCGCCGGTCTTGTACTGTAACTTGGCACCCAGGCAGCGAACTTCTTAAACTCATCGGCATACTCATCTGGGGTCATGTCCCCGCCGCAGCCCCAACCTTCGTTGCCAACGCCCCAATAATGAACATTGAACGGCTCTCTATCTCCTCCGGCTTCTCGCATCTTCGACAGAGTCGTCATGCCGATTGGGGAGTTGCAGTATTCCACCCATTGATAGAAGTCTTTTGCAGTGAGGCTGCGCACGTTTGCGGCGATGTAAGGTTGCGCTCCAATTAGCTTACAGAACCTAAGAAATTCATTGGTGCCGAAGTTATTATTATCGTAAGCCAACGGACTGTTTTGATTACCGTTTTCATTAATCCAGAAGTTCGTGCGTTGCGGTCTGTTCTGCCTTGGTCCAATTCCGTCACGCCAATCATAGCTATCGGCGAAACAGCCACCGGGCCATCTCAGAACGCCGGGTTTGATCTTTCGCATGTACTCGATCAGGTCTCTGCGGATGCCCCCAATGTTCGGAACCTTTGATTTCTCTCCCACCCAGACGCCGTCATAAATGACGCCGCCGAGGTGTTCAATAAAGTGTCCGTAGATTTCCCGCGAGATTGTGTTGATGGGTTCATTTATCAGTATTTCTATTCTTGCGTCAGATGCGCGGATACTGCGAGTTGCGAAAAAACCCAGGCTACCTGCTACAACGCTCCCAACAAACATCCGCCGTCCGATTGGTTGCATTTCGATTCTCCTATTTATGAATATGGTAAGAACGCTAAGCTCGATCCGACTGTTTGAATTGGCACACTACAAGTAAATCGAGTATTCAGTTAGCAGTTCGTATTTCTTCAAGGGTAATTCGCCGATCATCGCTGGCAACATGACGGCTTCGCAATAAAACGAGCGTTGTCAGATTTCGCCGATGAATGTCCAGCGTCAACTATTCTTTGCGACCGAGAAATCTAATGGTCGCCCATCACACGAAGCTGAAACAGCCAGATCCACAGTACGCCATCGCGAGTCATCGAAGTTTGCTTCTTGGCCGCCGGTTACCTCGCCTAAATGAAAGCGCCACTCTTCGTCGAAATTGATAGTATTTGCGCGCCTGGGGTTGGCGCTAAGTGACAGAGCTAGGAAGAAAGCGAGTAAGAACACGCATAAGCGAGCCATCGTCTTCATCGAGTGTGGTTTTCTTATATCAAATTAGCATCCATCATGGCGCCGTTTTGTTTATTACTCGACGGTCGTGCGTTAACATGCCAGGGGGCTTCAAAAGGGCGTCTTAATTCCCACCATCGAATATAGACTGCACAAATAACTCCGCCGTTCGTGGCTATTGCACGCCCGCCGTGCATGCTCCTTGTGACGTCCGCGACATTCATTCTGTCATTGCTTAAGCTGCTCTTCGAAGAAACGACGCACACGATCTCGCCAATCTCTTTGGTTTTCAACCTTCGCTACACCATGTCCCTCATCAGCATACCGAACAAACGTCACTTCTTTTCCAAGACGGCGAAGGGCGTTGAATTCTACCGTCATTTGCAGTACGGAATTCGTATCCTTGTCGCCTGCAAGCATCAAGATCGGAATACTAACGCGATTTAACCTGAAAATTGGTGACATCTTTATATAATCTTGAATGTCATCGTACATATTGCCGTCAATATACGACTTCATCCACGTCTCTTCAGGCGCCCACTGCGGGTTCAGAAAGTCGATCAAGAAGGCGTCACAAAAGGTCGAAGAGAGCACGGCACATTTCCCTGGCTTAGTTTCTGTCATCAAGAAGTTGCCGACCCATCCTCCGTTACTATGTCCAAAAATACCGATGCGATCTCGGTCGACCAACCCCATCTTCACCAAGAATTCAATGCCCGACTGATAATCATCCAACATGATCGGGATTCCTTTGGGGCCACGCGCCTTCTCGGTATAGACCGCCTCTCGTGAGAACGCGTTCGGCTGGTGTGGCGCCCGAATGGCGGGAAAGAAAACAACGTAACCTAACGCCGCTTCGATCTGACCCATTTCTGAAACTGCCGTCAGCTTTAGACTATCTCTAGCGGGCGTGGGATATAAGTCGACGATTAGTGGATAGCGGGAGCCGGACTCGTAATTTGGGGGGAGAATAAGAATTCCGTCTACCTCTTCACCATCACTGTTTCTCCATGTGACGCGTCTTTGTTCACCCAGTGTTAAATTTGCCAACTGAGGATTGGCATCAAATATCAAATTGAGCTGATCAATGACATCATGGCGCCGAAGGTAGATACGTCCCTTGTGATAGGAGTCTGAGGCGACGAAAACTATGTCACCTCCTGTGCTAGTATCGAATTCTGCGACGCTTAGCCGATCCGTATTAACCTGCGAACTCGCTCCAGTCTCAACGTCGATCACCCAGAGAGTATTGGCGAAGCGATCCGCCATGGTTGCCAGAATTGCTTTTCCGTCGCCTGCCCATCGCATGCGACTGGGATTCATACGTCTGGGGGCTTGTAACAATGACCATCGTCCGTTCGGGACCGACAGTAGTTGAATATCAGAAAATCCCAACCTCCGGCGATTACCAACAGTAAGGATTCTCTTGCCATCAGGTGACCATTGGGGCGCACCCGTGAACTTCCTTAGCGGAGTCAATCGACGTTCGTTACCCGTATCCACATCAAAGATAGATAGCTGCGTCTCTTGTGGCGGCCCCCACTCATCCACCCCCATCGTTCTATCAGAGATACACGCTATTTTCGTACCGTCAGGTGACCAACTAGGGAAGAAATGCTGGTCCTTTTGAGTAAGCTTGTGCAGCTCGTGAGAACGAACGTCAACTACGAATAGCTTATTACGACTCGCATCACGATTCAATGCAACCGTCCTTCGTTGTGCGCTAGCAAGGTTTGGGGTTAAGGGAAATTCTTCAAACGGTTCATAGCGAAATAAACCTTCCATCATTAGCTCATACGATACGTTAGTCGTAAGGACCCTGATTCGTGGTGGAGGATCGGAGCGGAGAACTCTAGGTCCCAACTCGCGGCTACAGAAAGCGACGCTGTTTGAGTCTGGAGACCACGCGAGAAGGTCACCACCACCCACGAAGTAAAACCGAGCAGATGTGACGCCGCCCGGCAGATTCGTCACAGCTTCAACGCTTCCGTTTTCTCTATTCCAAATATTGATTTGCGGCCCTCCTTCAACAGTAGGACCAAGAAATGCTAACAATCGTCCGTTGGGAGACCAAGACGGTGATGAACCTTTGAGTTCATACTTGACTTTACCAGGTTCAGCTATCTTTATAACTGATATACCAACCCCAATTTCTACGGCGATTAACGCTGCATCCGGTGACACTGCGATGCGTCCCGCACTCTTGAGAGCAACGGCGTCATCAATAGTCGCAGGCTTGCGCTCGCTTGACGAAACGTGAGCGGGTGCCGCCGAAAAAGCTACATTAGGGTCCGCGACTGTTGTCACAGCGAGGGTAACCAACAGAAAGCGGACCGGATAGAAACATCTTCTCACAAGCCAACTCCCAGTCAGACGGACTTATCAATCTTGCCGTGATCAAAAAATGAGCCTGAGTCCCACCTGACCGGATCTGGGGCCGCCGATCTGATATAGAGGATTCAGTCCACCCAAGCCACGCGACAGCATCTGTATTGATACGTTGCTCCCTGCCGAGAAGCCCGTAGGATCGGTAAAGTTGGGATGATTGAAAATATTGAAGAACTCAAACCGGAACTGCAACTTTACTCTTTCCGTCAGTGGGAATTGCCGCCGCAGCGCCAAGTCAAGTTGCGACGCGTTGAAGAAGCGCAGGCTGTTCCGCGGAAAGGTCCCTTGCGTATTATTCGGAGGTGTGGTGAACGCTGCGGGATTGACAGCCTTGCCGCCGGGATACTGCGGGCCGAAAAGAAGTTGTGGCACCCCAGGAACAATGTTAGGACGAGCAAAAGAGCCTGAGGGACCGAAAAGAATGACGGCAGTAAGGTTTGTAGGAAGAGCAGTCCTGAATCTCAGCAGACTGTCGAACCCCCAACCCTTAGTAACGAGGTTAACCGCGCGCGGGCCTGGGATTGCCGGAAGGTCAACAGTGAGCGCGCCACTTAGGCTATGCCGTACATCAAAATCGGAGGGCGCATAATCTTGATCTAGATTGATGAATTGGGAAAGGACCCCTCGCAGGCCAGCAGCCACGTCATCAGAAACGGTGTCGTAAGAGCGCGCCCAAGTGTAAGACAACAAGCCTTGGATGCCCCGCGAAAGCCGCCGCTGAAATTGGAACTGAAGAGCACCATAATCTGATCTGCCTTCGTTCTTCGTTAGACTATAGAAAACCGGAGTGGAGCCGAAGCCCGTAACCGTGGTATTCGAGCTAGACAACCTCAAGAGCCTCCGGCCGGCTGCGCCGACATATGAGACCGTGAGCGTCTGACTGCGCCCAAGGGATTGCTCCAAGGCCGCGTTCCATTGCGCTGTGTAGGGTATTTTTAGGTTCGGGTCAGCCAAAAAGAATTGTGAAGGAGGATCTACACCCAACGCCGGTGGCTTCACTTGGTTAGGATCCAGCGGGTAGGAGACATTAAAATATATCTTTTGAGCGAAATAGGGAAAGATGCTGCTAAATTCAGCTGCCAGAACTCCGCTTCCAAGGTCATAGAACATGCCGGCCCCGCCTCTTACCACCGTTTCCCGCCCGGGCCGCTGGGAAAGCTGGTAAGAAATACCAAACCGCGGTGCAAAGTTAGCGTATTGCGTTTTGTACAGCGGAGTTCCCGGAGGGGCCAGCGACGCAGGCCCCGCAGGGCCAATGTTCAACAGGACTGAAGGTGGATGTCCGTTTTTAGAGCTCGGAGGAGGATTCAGATCCCACCGCAACCCATACGTCAAAGTTAACTTCGCGCGCACCTTCCACACATCCTGGACGAAGGTCGAAAAGTTCTGGAAAAGCACAATGTTTTCATCTGGTGACGCAACGTTAAGCGAGACAAAAGGGAGCGTTGGTTGGGGTGAAGTTGGATTGAAACGAAGAGTTGTAATATTCCCTCCGGATTTGTTTAGTATCGGAGAGATGCGGCGGTAATCCACCCCAAATTTAAACTGATGAGTCCCTTGCACCCAGGAAAATGTATCGATCAGATTCATTTGGCGTTCCTTGTCGTCCGCCCCAGCTCCAACAGATACATTGCCGGCTAATGCTGAGCCGTTGAACACCTGCCAATTAACCACGGCGTTCCTACGGTTCTGAGGCGACACAAACAGCGACGAATCATCCGGCACGACAGCCTCGCCCAATCCATCCGCTGTGCTCGATCTGGCAGCTCGCGCGCGGCTCCAATTGAATCGCACCTCATTCGTAATTGAAGCGGACTCCAGCCAAGTGAGACCGACCGTTACCGCGTCATTCTTGAAGGTAACGGAATTTATAACGTTCAGAGGTCCGCCACGCGACTGAGTCCGGGACGGAGCGTGCCTGTAGGTGCCGAACAGCATCATCTTCTCGCTTAGCGAATAGTCGATTCGCATGCTGTAGGCATCCAGCGTACCGGGGTTGCTGTAGCTCGCCGCAAATTGCGCCAAGCCAGGAGACACCTCCGGAAGGTTAGGAATTGGGAACGCATTAAAGAACGGCTTTACTACATCCGCGACTAATTGCCTCGCCTGTATTGAAGGAACAGTCGAGATTGAGGTTAAAGGCTGTCGCAACCGAAGGCCTTCGTAAGAGAAGAAAAAGAATGTCCGATTCTTGATGACGGGTCCACCGATCACGCCGCCAAAGTCATTTTGTCGCTCTTTTGCTCTCGGCAAGCCGCTACGGTTGGCAAACCAGTCGTTTGCGTCCAGGACGTCGTTGCGCAGGTAGTCAAACACAGTCCCATGAAAGCTATTAGTTCCGGAGCGTGTAAGGAGTTGTATCTGCCCGCCCGGCGTTCTGCCAAATTCCGGGGCGAAGCTGGAGGTCAGAATTTTGAATTCCTGCAAGGCGTCGATGGAAACCAAGCTGTTAGTACCACCAACTGCGGTGAGGCCGGGAAGTGATCCCGACCCGGACTGGCCCATTAAGGCATTTGGCTCAATACCATAGTTTGCGCTGACGCCGTCGACGGTGAAATAATTGGCGTTCGTTCTCTGGCCGTTTACGCTGAATTGCCCTCCGACAGCACCCCCACTCTTCACTGGTGTAAAAATAACACCAGGAGTAAGCGAGATCAGCGATTGCAAGCTCCGACCGTTGAGCGGTACGTTCCCAACGAACTGCCGGTCTACGACCGTGCCAACGCTACCGTCTGTTCTGATCGCGTCCGCATTCGAATCAACCGTGACCGTCGCGTTGACATCTCCCGCCTTCAATTGAATTTGCAGCGCTTTCTGATCACCGACGTTCAGCACCACGTTCGGAATCTCAAGCCGAGCGAACCCGTCACGCCCCGCTCGAACTTGATAAGTGCCAGGAGAAAGCAATGGCACAACGAAGCCACCTTGCTCGTTGGAGGTAACCTCTCGCTGCAATGAGGTCGCCGTATTCAGCACCGTGATCGCAACTCCCGGAATTGCCGCGCCGTTCTGATCGACGACAGTGCCACTCAATGTCGCCGTCGCGGCCTGGCCGAAAGCAGAAGGCAAGAAGCAGAAGGCAATAAGCACGGTGACTACCGCGACCGGTAACAAGCGGGCAATCAGATTCTTAGAGACGGGGCTAGGCATGATGCTAATCCTCCAAAGAAAGTCAACGATCAAAGATATCCACAGATTTCGCAGGTTACGCAGAACTGAAAGACTGTGTGTAGCGACCGAGCGGCCAGGCCGCATGGCTATTGCCTGCTCATTGCTGCGGCCAACGCTTCGGCCCTTTTGAGTGAACGCCAAAACTGTGCCGTCTTTACCGGCGCGGCTCCTTGTTTTTCGGCAAACACCGCGAATGAGCGATGCATGTTGTCATCGTTGCTGACTGACAACGCAAAGAGTTGTTGGGCACCGCGCACGATCGCTTCGTCATTGGTGACATCGATCCCGGCCTCGTTGCCGGCGGCTAAAACGGGAAACGCTTGTTCCAGTTCCCGACGTAAACTGGCGGTCTCTTGCTGCAACGCGCGCGCATGTTGCGCGATCATAGCGCGCCAGTTCGCCTTGGCCTGCGAATCGAGTGTGCGCAAGTCGTCCAAAGAAAATCTTTCAGCGATCTGTTTCATCGCCAGCGCGTGACGACGAGCTTGAAAGGAATGATTGAGCACCCGCGCGCTGAAGCGCTGCACTTCCTGATCAAGCTGGTCGGCACCCGCGCCTCTTTTGGAAAAGTATTGACGCAGCTCAGACTCAACCGGTATCTCAGCTTTACCGCTTTCAACTTGGGTGACGGTCACCGGCCCGGATGGAGATTGCTTTTGACGTTTGACGGCCTCGGCGACCGTGGCTATTTCGATCTTAACGGCAGGGTTCGCTTTGAAGGTGCTGAGCGATTCCAGCAACTCGTTTTTTCGCTCTTCGCTGTCGACAATGCCTTTCACCTTGAGTTGGCCTTCGGCGGTCCGCTCCACGCTTATCTGCTCGCCGAGAAAAGCGTTCACCTGATTTAATTGGCGCACGACTTCAACTTCTAGCTCGGGCGAAGCTGTAACGGGCAGAGGGGCAGTCGCCGGAACAGCTGCGTTCGCCTCTAATTTTGGGTTCAGAGGTTCGGGCTTCGCCGATGAGAGCAACTCCGGATCAGGCTCGAAAACTGCCGGCGCGACGGCGCTCGCCGGACGCTGCTCAAAGCTTGACTCGCTGAAGACATACTCGCGCACCTCGCCGCCCTGTATAACGGTGAGTGTTTGTTTGATGGCGCGCAGGTCGGGACGGCTTAGTACCAATGTTGCTCGTCCCAGCCCGTCGACCGCGGCTGCCTCGCGCCCGTAGCTAATTGTGTATTCAGTAGGACTTTCGCTGACTGCAGCGCTGTCACTGCGCGCGATCAATTCAGCAAAGGTTTGCGCAGACGGCAGCAGTTGCCATGTATCAGAAAATGCAAGAGAGTTTGTTGACGGGTTCGCAGTTGCGGAAAGCTGAAGCTTTGACCCGTGATGCAAGAGCACGCGCGACGTGCCGCCCTTAGTCCACTTGCCATTGACGAGTTGATTCTTTTCGTCATAGACGCGCAGCGCGACTTGCTCCGTTCCGTTCTGCCAGAACTCAATTCTCCGTCGTGAGAGGAGTTGCTGCTGTGACCCGGTCGCTACTGCTCCCGGTACCGACCTCTCCTCCAAAGTGATTGTGCGATGGATAACTTGATTCGCTCGCGCGGCGATACTTTCTTCCGCGGCAGTCGATCGTCGCAGGAGTTCCGTCGCCGAAAGACTCGTTGTAGGTACGCGCAAATACAGCAGCGCCGTCGCGATCAGAATCAACGCAAATAGCGCCGTAACGACTCCCGGCCGGAACAGCAGTCCAAGGTCGAAGCCGGTAAGCTTAAAATCGGACCAGCGCTTCCTCAGATTTGCACTGAATCCGGTGCGTGGTATCGCCGGGATATCGATCCGCTCATCAATAACTGAATCATCCCAGCCGTCATCAATTTCTGCGGCTGAAGTAGAGCTTTGCAGAGCGACAAGCGTTGGATCGTCATAAACGACGTGCAGATCGGGACACGGACCGCTGAAGTTAATAGTGGCCGCCAAGCTGCGGCCTTCGCTCAAGCCAATCCGCCTATGTTGCTCGAAAGCTCCACCCAATGGCGGCTCGACTTCCAGGAGGAGGAGTCTGATCCATTGCTCGCTGAACACTTCGACAAAATCCGGCTTCTCTTCCAGATCCAAACTGAGCGTTTGCTCCATCCGATCGGAACTGACTTTTTGCGAAACTTGAAGATAGCCATTGACAGCAATGCGCAGCTCTTTCGGGCGATGCTCGAAGGTTTCTTTCACCCGACGCAGAGCGCGCGTGCTTTGATCATTGTCCGCGCCCGTAGGCGGCGGACCATCGCCTGGCCCTTTTGGTTTTCTATCTCTGCCAGTCATATCGGTTGGATAGCGTTGATTCAGAAGCGGGAGACCCAGGAGACGATTGACACTGTCGAGACAATTAGGACAACTGACTAAATGTGCGAGCGTCGTGTGATCTATCGCTTGAGTGTCTGAGCGGTGATACAAATCTTTCAGTTCACTTGTTGAAAGGCAGTCGCCTTGTCTGGCCGCGGAGATCATCTGGCGCAATTCATCAAGTAAATCTTCAGTACCTCTGGCAAATCCGAGTTGCGGCGGGGATGGCGCTGGACTGTCTTTAATAAAGCTCAGCGTCTGCGCATCTTCCAGATAGAGCGCGGCCTCGTTACGGGCGCGCTGCAACCACTTAGTCACCGCCATCCAGTTGCTGCACAAGACTTGCGCGATCTCTGATGGGTAATAGCCGTGGAAAAACCGAAGAATGAGTACGCTTCCGCCCTTGGAGCTTTCCTTCCGCAAGCAAGCGTAATGACAAATCAGCCTCAACTCATCCTGCACTTTGATCTGGTCCTGAACATCAGTGACCCGCAGTCCAACTTCCAGCGAATCAAACTCCACCATCGAAAGCAGCGTCGTGCGCACATTAAGCGCGCGTCGTAAATGCGAGATGTGCGAGTTCCGCACCATCGCATATAGATAGCTGTCCACGTCCCGAATTGAATTCAGGTCAGGCCGGCTGAAAGTAAATTGGACGAAGGTGTCGTGCAGTAGGTCTTCGGCAAGTTGCCGATCATGGGCCGTGAGCTTTAGAGACCAGGCCAGCAACCGCTGGTAGCGTTCGAGGAACAGGTCCTCATGGCTGCTGGGGGCAGATTTCCAAAGCTTTAGCATGGCTCTAAGTATAAGACGCCAAGCCCTGGTTTAAGTGGACATGAACGAAAGGTAGATAATTTGAGGCGGAGGATTGTTGGTGTCGATTTGCCCTCGTGTACGCAGGCCGATTGTACGCAGGCTGTACGCAGGCTAATCAGTTGCTGATTTTCGGCGCATCAGTTGCTGAACGGCGAGTTCAGCACATACCTGCCGATTCCGTGAGGGATAATTACGAGTTATAACTTGTTGAGGGACCAGC
>Ga0207684_10002214_pt1 | contig 19834 bp, 14 predicted proteins | sample KBSK5501metaG_FD_184342 | JGI IMG/M metagenome (GOLD analysis project Ga0207684, IMG submission 184342) | Corn, switchgrass and miscanthus rhizosphere microbial communities from Kellogg Biological Station, Michigan, USA - KBS K5-50-1 metaG... | ecosystem: Host-associated > Plants > Roots >...
TCCATCCGAGCTGGACCGATCCGGGCAGGAGGCCGGCCAGGGGCGCTAAGAGGATCGACGCACGGCGCTTCCAGATTCCGGTCAGCCTCTCCGTTTGCTCGCGTCCGCGCGCTTTCTCGGCTACCGCGTCATAGGCGGCGACGACACGAATCGCGTGCCGCGCTTCCCACGGCGCGAGCCTGTATCGGATCCCTCCGCGCTGGCCCGGCGCCGCCTCCACCACCTCGAAGATCTCCTCCTCCCAGCGGACCGCCGTTCCCGGATGCTCGGCGGAGGTCTGTGTCCCCCTCTTTCTGCCGACCCATCCCTTCGGCATCGGGCATTCGAGCAGGAAGGAGCCATCCTTCTGCGGCAGAACCGTGTCGTAGCCGTGGGCTTTCACTTCGCACATTGTCATCCCGAGCGCAGTGGGGATCTAGTCAGGCGTGCTCGCTGAGAGCATGCGCTCGTCCTTCCTTGGGGGGGCCGCCGGGACGCGAGACATTGGCGTGAAGTCTGCTGAGGCTCGGATGATGGCCGTCATGCAAACCGCCGCGCCGCTCATTCCTCGCCGCCCCACCCTTGCTTCGCTCCGCCGGGCCGCCGCGGGCTGCCGCGCGTGTCCGCTATGGAAGCGCGGGACTCAGACTGTCTTTGGGGAAGGGCCGGTCGGCGCCAGTCTCTTTTTGGTGGGTGAGCAGCCGGGCGACAGGGAAGACATCGAGGGGCACCCTTTCGTGGGCCCCGCCGGAAGATTGCTCGACGCCTGCCTGGAGGAAGCCGGAATCGACCGGCGTGAAGTCTACGTGACCAATGTCGTGAAGCACTTCAAGTGGGAGCCGCGAGGCAAGAAACGGATCCACCAGAAGCCGAACTCGATCGAGATCGCGGCGTGCCGGCCCTGGCTCGAATCCGAGCTGGCGGTCGTCAAACCCAGAGCCCTCCTCTGCCTCGGCGCCACGGCCGCGCAGACTCTGTGGGGGCCGTCCTTCCGGGTCACGAGAAGCCGCGGCCATCTCCTGCCGTCCCCTTATGCCCCTGTCGCCGCGGCGACTGTCCATCCCTCATCCATCCTCCGGGCGCCCGATTCCAGGACTCGAAAGCTCGAGACCGCTCGATTTGTGAAGGACTTGCAGCGAGTCGCGAAGGCCCTGGAGGCCGCGTCGGCCTGACCCTCACGCGGCCTCATGGACCATGCGCCCGGCCGCTTTTTGCTCCGGCAGCCGCAAATTCACTCGGATTTCCGATCGGGAAACCTTATTATTGACGGAATTGAAGCTTCTTTTCTTGATTGATTTCGGTAACAGGTTTTCCCGCATCGCGCTCCTGTTGTAATCTATCTGTTACGAAACAAAGACATTCCGGGAGGTCGAAATGCGCCGCAGTCTTCGGACTCTTCTCGTGACCGCCGCCGGTGTCCTTTTCCTGGCCGTTTGCGCAAGCGCGGTCAGCCCGGAGATGTCCAAGGCGGACCCGGCGCTGATGCGAGCGCTGCAAAGCGGCCGGTCCACGTTTGGAGTGATCGTGGGCCTAAGGGACGGCACGGTTTCCCCTCGCGCTTTGCTGGCGCATCCCGATCCCGCGGGAGAAGAAGCGCGGCGCTCCCGAAGAATCGCCGCGCAGCAGAAGCTCGTCTCGTCGCTCGCCAAGGAGCAGTTCTCGGCTTCGGACCAATACGAGAGCTTCTCGATGGTCGCCGGCGTCGCCTCGGCGGACGGCGTGCGCGCCCTGGCCGCTCGCTCCGATGTCGACTGGATCGTTCTCGACGGCATGCGTTATCTGGCCGCGAGCTCGGCCCCGCAGCAACTGATCCATAGCGACTCAGCCAACGCTCTCGGATTCCGAGGCAATGGCGCGACGGTCGCCATTCTCGACACGGGCGTCGACACTCAGGTCCTCGGGGGAGGAGGCTTCCCCAACGGCAAGGTCGTCGGCGGCTTCAATCCGACCGAGCCCGGCTCGCCCCCCTTTGACTGCGAGGGGCACGGGACCTCTGTCGCTTCGATTGTCGCGGGCTCGACAGGCGTGGCGCCCGACGCAAAGATCGTGGCCGTCAAAGTGTTTCCCGCCTGTGAGGGATTCACTTTCGACTCGATCATTCTCTCCGGACTCGACTTCGTGATCACGAACCGCTCGAAGTTCGGCATTACGGCCGCGAACATGAGCCTGGGCGCCTCGCCGACCGGCGACAACTCCTCCGTCGGCTTCTGCGACACCTTCTCGCCGCAGTTTTCCACGCCGATCGACGCGGCCACGGCAGCGGGAATCGTCGTCACTGTAGCCGCAGGGAACTCCGCCCTATCCAATCAGATCTCTTCGCCCGGCTGCGTCACGTCCGCGGTCTCGGTTGGAGCCGTGTATCCCCTGGGCGCGTCGGCTTTCGATTGGGGCCTCTGCTCCGACACCGCGATCGTCCCCGGCAGTCCGACCTGCTTTTCCAACAGCAATACCAATCTGACGCTGTTGGCTCCGGGCGCCTTCTGGAGTGTCCCGACCGCCGGAGGAGAGATCATCAGTTTCAGCGGGACGTCCGCCGCGGCCCCCGCCGTCGCGGGCGTGGTCGCACTCGTCCGCGCGGCGCGTCCAACTCTCTCTGCCTCGACGACGGTCAGCCTTCTCCGAGCGACGGGCCGGCCGATCGTGGACAAACGCAACAACGTGGTGACACCGCTGGTCGATGCGTTGGCGGCCGTGCAGTTTGCGCCGGGGACCTTCGGAAACCTCGATGCCCTTCCGATCGCGATCCCTGATGGAACCGGCTCAGCCACGGCGACGGTAACGGTCTCCGGCTTCTCGGGCTTTCTCTCGACCGTCCAAGCCTTCGTCGAGATCGACCACCCGGCGCCGCAACAGCTCCGACTGACTCTGACGGGACCGGACGGCACGTCCGTGATCCTCCATGACCAGAGCGGTGCCGCCGAGCAACCCATCAACACGATCTTCGGATCGACCGGCGCGCCGCTCTTCTCTCTGAACGCCTTTAACGGAAAGCAGGCCAACGGAACCTGGACTCTCAAGGTGGAGGACCTCGTGCCGGGAGTGTCCGGCCGCATCCTTCATTTCTCGGTCACTCCGATTGCCGGCCTTCAGCTCCAGCCGCGAGAGGCGATTCCGTTGAACATCAACGGCCAGATCCTGCCGATCGTCGCGCGCACGCAGGGAACCCACTTCTTCCAGACGGACGTACGCCTTCTCAATCCGAACCCCGTCGCCAAGGAGTTCGACCTCTTTTTCGTGGGCACCGGCAATCACGATGGAAGCTTCGTCGGCACCGGCCAGACGGGAGCGAACGCTTTCAAGAGCTCGCGGATCATCGGCCCGGGCCAGATCCTCAACCTGACCGACGTCGTCATGTCCGAGTTTGGTCTGACCGACTCTTTCGGCCAGATCACGGTGGATTCCGAGGACCTCTCGAGCTTCATCGTGGCCAGCCGGACCTATACGACCGGCCCCACAGGCACCTACGGATTCGCCGCACCGGGCTTCCCGACGTCGACGGCCTTGATGGCCGGCGTCGGAACGGCTACGGCCAACGGACTCGGGAAAGGCCCGGGCTCCCACACGAACGTCGGATTCACCGAGTCGGCCGGATTCCCGGTGACGGTCCGCATCGACATCCGCAACGGCAACGGAACCCTGCTCGGCACGACGTCGCGCACGACGCCGGGGTACACGACGTTGAACATCACCGACATCCTGCTCGATCGGGCCATTCCGTCTCAGACGAACATCCGCGCGGATTTCACGGTCGTCAGCCCGCAGGGCCGTGCGATTCCATGGGCGACGACAGTCGACGACATCACGGGCGACTCCGCGTTCCACGCGGGCATCCTGCCGGCGCTCACCGGGGACGACATCATCGTCACCCAGACCGCGCACATTCTCGGTGCCAACGGGAACCTCTTCCGCACGATGCTCAACATCACCAATACCGACGTCAACCCGACAACCGTCGTGGTCTCGCTCTTGCCGATCACTCTCGGTTCGCAGAGCCTGCCGTTGCCCATCACCTACGGACTGGCGCCCGGTCAGACGCTCGAGTTTCCCGACGTGCTGGCGACGGAGTTCAACCTCGAGTTCCCGGCCGTCACGGCTCTTCGCGTTCATCCGCTTGCCCCGGCCAGCCTGGTTGTCTCGGCTCGGACGACGGTAACGAAGCTCAACAGCGTCTTCGGCTTCACAGTCGACGGCATCCGCGCCTCCCGCGCGATCGGCGTGGGAAGCCCGACTCTGACCACGATCTTCCTCGACCAGAGCAGCGCCGCGGGCGGCTCTCACACGAACTTCGGCTTCACCGAGGTCGGAGGGGCATTTGCAACGGTGCAGGTCACCGCAGTCAGCGGCGATACCGGGACGGTGCTGGGAGGCGCGAGTTACCTCGTCAACCCCAACTCGACTTTCCAGACGACCCTGGGCAATCTGTTGGGATCGTCCGCGGCCGCCGCGTCGAACTTCTATTTGCAGTTTTCGGTGATCGGCGGTTCCGGCGCCGTCATCCCGTACGCTTCGACCGTGGACAACACGTCCGGAGACGTCACGTACATTCCCGCGCAGTAAGATCCGGGCACGTCCATCCGGCCGCGGCTCCGCAAGGGGTCGCGGCCTTTTGCTTTTAGCGAACAACCCGCCGACCGGAGCGCATGCCGACGCCGAACCGCGAGGAGGAGAGCATCGGATCGGATCGAGTCAGTGTTCCCTGATTCTTAAACGATGCCGCGTTCCCGGCTGAGTCCGGGAGGCATCTGGCCGCAGGAAGCCGAGGCGGGTTTCGTCAGGCGGTTTGACATTTTCCGCCACCCGTGACACTCCACCGTTTTGCAAGTTCTAGTCGTCAAAGGTCTTACTTGAGCAAGGACCGTGGCTTCATCTTTGCTGACGTAAGGACCAAACTCTCAGAGCTCCAAGATGAAAACCATCCTAGAAAGTATGGTCCTCTACGAGGCATCGGTCGACCACTCGACTCTGCGAGCAGTCGAGGACTTCGGTGGCGGTGGCTCAGCAACCTACTCCGTGACCTTGAGGGGTCAATTAGACAGCTCGTGGGTGGATGCTTTTCGGCAGTTTCGAATCGATGCGGATAGTTTCGTCCGCTTCTCTCTTGAGCCCCCAACCCAGAGCGTTTCCTTTCGCTGTCGATCGACGGACGATCCGAACGAGATTCTTTCAGTTCTTCTCAAGACTCTGGATAATCTGGTCGATTTGACGAATCGGGTCGCCTCAGCGTCAGCGTATCTCGAGGGCAATCTCGGGCTTTCCAACATCTGAGCTTCTGCCCGGCTCGCGGATCGAAACCAACTTCTGCGCCGTTCGTCTCCGGGGTGTGAGAAGCGACAACGCGCGACGGGACCCTGGGACGTGAGCTTCATCTCGGCCGCTTCGCTTCTCCTCCTGCTTTCCCATCCCGCCACTTCCACTCCACCGCAGAAGGACCTGAACCGGGCAATCGACGCCTATGTGGCGCCCTACGTCGAATACCACGCCTTCAGCGGTGTGGTCCTCCTCGCCAGAGGAGACTCCGTTCTGGCCGAGCGGTCTTATGGAATGGCCAACTACGAGCTCGGCATTCCGAACAGGACCGACACGAGGTTCCGCATCGCTTCCATTACGAAATGGTTCACGCTGATCGTCGTGACTCGCCTGGCGAACGAGAAGAAGCTCAGCCTCGAAGATCCGCTCGCGAAGTTCGCCCCGGCTTTCCCGAAGGCGGACAAGATCACGGTGTCTCAACTTCTCTACCATCGCTCGGGCATCCGCGATCCCAACAGGCTGCGAGGGATCATCTCGGCGAGCTACACGCCGGCCGAGGTGGTCGATGTGCTGGCAAAAGAGCCGCTGGGGAGCGAGCCGGGGGAGACCTATTCCTACACGACAGGAAACTACGCCGTGCTCGCATTCATTGTCGAGAAGGTCACCGGGCAGACATTCGCCCAGGTCGTGAGGCGGTACGTCTATGAGCCGGCCGGCATGATCGATGCCGGCGATATCTCGACGGTTGGCCTCGTGCCGCGGCTGGCGAGCGCCTACATGCCCGACCCGTACTCCGACCGCGGCGTAGCTGTGAGCGGCCCCGAAGACACCTCATGGAAGACGGGCGGCGGATCCGGATACGCAACCGCAAGGGATCTTCATCGCTTCCTTCGGGCCTTCTATGGAGGGAAGCTTCTCCCGTCCACCCCGGCGATCGATTTCTTCCCGCTCAAGACGGCGTTCGGCAAGCGAATGTCCCAGGCGAGCGGCTCGTTTCCGGGCGCGAACGCGAACATGACCCACTTCCCGGACGACGCGCTCTCGGTCGTCGTGTTATCCAACAGCTATTCGCCTGTGACGGGCGCGATCGCCCGGGACGTCGCGGCGATCTCCTTCGGAGAGCCCTACAAGATTCCGATCGCCCCTCCGGCCGACCGATCGAAACCGATCGATCCGCGTCTCTTCGGGACCTGGAGCCTGGAAGGCTTTCCAAATCCCTTCAAGATCGAGATGCGCCATGGCCGCCCCGTCGTCTCCTGGACGCCGGTCCGCCAGAGCGCGTTCCTTCGAGTCAGCGACGACCAGTACTTCATGCCCCTCGACTGGGCCACGGCGACTTTTCGTTTCGCAGCCGACGGTTCGACCGAGGGGACCTGGACGGCTCCCTGGAGCGACAAGCCGCTGAAGATCACGCGCGCGTCCGAGGTTCAGAAATAGCTCATCCTCCCGGGGCGGTCGTTTCGGAAAGAGATGGTGGGCCGTGTGGGACTCGAACCCACGACCACCGGCTTAAAAGGCCGATGCTCTACCGACTGAGCTAACGGCCCGGTGTCGGCGTGCGCGCAAGAGGATAACCCATTGGTTCCCAACGGCGCGTCCGGTTGGCAGCGGGCTTGCTCTCAGCATGGAGAGGAGGCAGGCCATGCTGCTACTGCTCATCGTTCTCCTGGTTCTTCTTCTGGCGGGAGGAGGATACGGCTGGCGCTATCGAGGACGGCCCGGCTTCTACGGCGGCGGAATCATCTGGACGATTCTGTTGATCGTGCTGATCGTCTGGCTGGTCAACAATATCTAGTCCTATTAGCCTGGCGCCGCCAGCTATATCTAACTTGATATAGGCGCCAGGATTCTCGTTTTCCGTTTGAGGAGGCTGTCGGTCGGGCGGCCGTTTGCGGGCGGGAAGAAACCCCGCCCCTACGTCGGGCGCTCCTTAGGCAAAGCGCGAAGGAACGGGCCATCCCGCCAGATCGTCTCCTCGCGGCGGGGCCCGGTGGCGACGAACGCGGCAGGGGCCCCAACCTGCCGCTCGAGGAAGGCGATGTAACGGCGCGCGGCTTCCGGCAATTCGCTCTCCTGAGTGATGCTGGTCGTCTTGCTCTTCCATCCCGGCAGGACTTCATAGATGGGTTCGACGCGCTCGACGTCCTCGGCGAGCGCCGGCACGTCCTTCAAATCCCGCCCATCCAACCGATAGCCAACGCAAACAGGAAGCTCGTGCACGTCGTCTAAGACGTCGAGCTTGGTAATCGCGACGGCGTCGGCTCCCGAAAGCTCGACGGCGGTCCGAGCCACCACGGCGTCGAACCAGCCGGTGCGGCGGGGGCGCCCCGTCGACGTGCCGTACTCGTTGCCGCGGGAGCGCAGGAACTCTCCCGTCGCGTCGGAGAGCTCCGTCGGGAAGGGACCGGCTCCCACTCGCGTGGAGTAGGCCTTGAGGACGACGAGCGAGCCCTCCAGAGCCCGCGGTGGGATCTGGAGCCCGGGAGCCAGCGCGGCCGACGTACAGTTGGAAGAGGTCACAAACGGATAGGTTCCCGAGAACAGGTCGAGCATCGCGCCGTGAGCGCCCTCGCCGAGAATCGTGCCCCCGCGACTCCAGTGGTCCCGCAGATAGCGCCCCGTGTCGGCGACGTGCGGCCCGATGCGTTCCGCGGCGCGGCGCAAGGCGGCGGCCACCTCGGCGACAGCGGGAATCTCCGTGCACCCGAAAGCCCGAAGGCGAGGCTCCATCTCCGCGGCGATCCCGTCCAGGCAATGCTCGAGCGTTGCGGCGCGAAACAGATCGGCGATCCGGATTCCCTTGCGCGACGCGGCGGATTCGTAGGCCGGCCCGATCCCGCGCAGCGTCGTGCCGAGCTTGTGATCGCCCGCGGCCTTTTCCCGCGCTCCGTCGAGGAGCCGGTGGTAGGGGAGGATGACCTGCGCCCGCTCGGAGACGAGAAGATTCTGACCGATCTCGACTCCCTCCGCTCGAACCACGTCGATTTCGGACAGCAGCGCATCCGGATCGACCACGACCCCGGCGCCAATCACTCCGATCCGTCCGCTCACGATCCCGGAGGGAAGAAGGTGCAGCGCGAAGTGCCGGTCGCCGAACTTGACGGTATGTCCCGCGTTGTGACCGCCGTGATAGCGGGCGACGACATCGAAGCGCCTGGCGAGCAGATCGACGATCTTTCCCTTGCCTTCGTCTCCCCATTGCCCGCCCAGAACGGCGACGACTCTCAAGCGCCCCCCTTTTTCCGTGTCCAGCGCAAACGTTGGAAGATAACAGGCGGCGTGACTCGTTACAATCGGTCGCCAAATGAAACATCGATGCGCCGCCTGACGCTCACGGGACGCGACTTCACGCTGCGCGACCTGGCGGATGTCGCTCATCGGCAGGCGCGTGTGAAAGTATCTCCGGCCGCGCGGCGGGCGATGGCCGCATCGCGAAGGGTCGTCGATCGGGCCGTCGCCAGAGGAGATCGCGCCTACGGCCTGACGACCGGCTTCGGACGGTTCGCAGAGGTCTCCGTGCCGCGCGAGCAGCTCGAGCCTCTTCAGCTCAACCTCGTGCGAAGCCATGCGGCGGGCGTCGGACGGCCGCTTTCCGACGAAGCCGTGCGCGCGACGATGGCATTGCGAGCCAACGCCCTCGCCCGCGGCTTTTCCGGAATCCGGCCCGGCACAGTCGACAAGCTCCTGGCCATGCTCGCCGCCGACGTGCTCCCGGTCATCCCGGAGCAGGGCTCCGTCGGGGCTTCCGGAGACCTCGCGCCGCTCGCGCATCTCGCGCTCGCGCTTGCGGGCGAGGGAAGGGCGCGCTGGAAAGGGCGCACCCTCGCCGCTTCACGGGCGCTGGCCTCGGCTCGCCTCTCGCCGGTGACGCTGGGCGCGAAAGAGGGGCTGGCATTGATCAACGGAGTTCAGGTCTCCGTCGCCGTCGGCGGCCTTGCGCTCGAACGCGCCCTCTTTCTGGCGCGGGTCGCAGATGTCACCGGATCGGCGTCGCTCGACGCGGCGCGCGGCTCGGATGCCGCGTTCGATCCCCGTGTGATTGCCGCGAGGCCGCATGCCGGGGCGGCCGCTTCGGCCGCGAACCTGAGGAAGCTTCTTGCGGGCAGCGCGATCCGCGAGTCGCACCGGGGGTGCGGGAAAGTACAGGACAACTACGCCTTGCGCTGTATGCCGCAGGTCCACGGCGCCGCCCGCGACGCCTTCGACCACGCACGAGCCGTGCTCGAGACGGAGATGAACAGCGCGACCGACAACCCGCTGGTCTTTGCGAAGCGGGGAGACATCGTCTCGGGCGGTAATTTCCACGGAGCCCCGGTCGGTCTGGTGCTCGATTACGCCGCGATCGCCGCCGCGGACCTTGCATCGATTTCCGAGCGCCGAATCGAAAAGCTGTTGAACCCGGCCCTCTCCGATCTGCCGGCGTTTCTCATCGAGGAGGGGGGACTCCATTCCGGACTGATGATGGCGCAGGTGACCGCGGCGGCGCTCGTGTCCGAAAACAAGATCCTCGCGCATCCCGCCTCGGTCGATTCCATTCCGACCTCCGCGGACAAGGAAGACCACGTCTCGATGTCTCCGATCGCAGCACGCAAGTTTGCCGCGATCGTCCAGAACCTGGAGTGGGTGCTCGCGATCGAGCTGATGGTCGCGTTTCAGGCGATGGAGTTCCTGCGGCCGCTCGCGACATCTGCGCCCCTCGAACGGGTCCGGCGCGCGTTTCGGCGAGCGATCCCCCCCTGGAAGGAGGACCGGATCCTTGGCGCCGACCTCGAGAAAGCGCGGGGGTTTCTTCAGGGGACCGAGATCCGCTCGCTCGCCGCAACGCTTCAGTAGCTGTCATCCCTCTGTCAGTTTTCTGTCATCCGAATCGGTTCGAGTGCCCCGGCTGACAGCTGAGAGCTGAAAGCTGAAAGCTATACTTTCCTCGTGGCCACCCTCGCTCCCTCTCGCCAGATCCGCGCCGCGCGCGGGACAGAGCTGCGCTGCCGGAGCTGGACCGCGGAGGCGGCGCTGCGAATGCTCGAGAACAATCTCGACCCGGAGGTGGCCGAGAAACCGCAAGAGCTCATCGTGTATGGCGGCACCGGGAAGGCCGCGCGCAACTGGGAGTGCTTCGACGCGATCGTCGAGACATTGAAGCGCCTCGCCGATGACGAGACGCTCCTCGTCCAGTCGGGAAAGCCCGTCGGCGTCTTTCGCACGCACGAGGATGCCCCGCGGGTTCTGATCTCCAACGCGATGCTCGTGCCGGCCTGGGCGACGGCGGACGAGTTCCGTCGGCTGGAGGCCGCGGGTCTGACGATGTACGGGCAGATGACCGCGGGCTCCTGGATCTACATCGGGACTCAAGGGATTCTCCAGGGAACCTTCGAGACCTTCGCCGCCGCCGGCGTCCGGCATTTCGGGGGAGAGCTGGAGGGGCGCCTCGTCGTCACGGCAGGACTGGGGGGAATGGGAGGAGCGCAGCCCCTGGCCGCGACTCTCAACGGAGCGGCTGCTCTCATCGCGGAAGTCGATCCGGAGCGCATCGACCGCCGGCTTCGCTCACGCTACCTGGACGCTCGTGAGGGCGCTCTGGACCTCGCGATCGACCGTGCGCTCGAGGCGCGAGACGCTCGCAAGGCGGTCTCGATCGGAGTCGAGGCCAACGCGGTCGAGCTCCTCGACCGCCTGATCACTCGGGGAATCGTTCCGGACCTGTTGACGGATCAGACCTCCGCGCACGATGAGCTCGCCGGGTACGTTCCGATCGCGGAAGCGGGGGAGAACCTCGCGGCGCTGGCCGAGCTGCGGCGGCGGGATCCCGAGCGCTACGTCGCGCGCTCCTACGCCACCATGGCCCGCCACATGCGAGCGCTGCTCGAGCTGCAGCGCCGGGGAGCGGTGACGTTTGACTATGGAAACAATCTTCGCGGCCAGGCGCGCAAGGCCGGGGTCGAGAACGCGTTCGACGTCGGCGGTTTCGTTCCCCTCTACATCCGTCCGCTCTTCTGCGAGGGCAAGGGTCCCTTCCGATGGGCGGCGCTCTCCGGCGATGCCGAGGACATCGCGACGACCGACCGGGCGCTCCTCGAGCTCTTCCCGGAGAACCGCCAGCTCACGCGTTGGCTGCGCCTGGCCGAGCAGCGCGTGGCGTACCAGGGCCTGCCTGCCCGGATCTGCTGGCTTGGCTACGGAGAGCGAGACCGCGCCGGCCTGGCGTTCAACGGGCTGGTTGCAGAGGGGCGCGTGCGCGCGCCCATCGTGATCGGCCGGGATCACTTGGACGCCGGCTCGGTCGCTTCTCCCAATCGCGAAACCGAGGGAATGCGCGACGGCTCGGATGCGATCGCGGATTGGCCCATCTTGAACGCCCTGCTCAACACGGCATGCGGGGCGAGCTGGGTCTCGGTCCATCACGGCGGCGGAGTCGGAATCGGCTACTCGATTCACGCGGGAATGGTCGTCGTGGCCGACGGCACGGAGTCCGCCGCGCGGCGTTTGGCGCGGGTGCTGGCCGCCGATCCGGGTACGGGAGTCGCGCGGCATGCGGACGCCGGCTACCCGGAAGCGATCGCCGCTGCCCGCGAGCGCGGCCTAGATCTGCCAATGGTCACACCGAAGCGGTGAAGTCTGCCCCGGTTTTGAACTCTCTCGGCCGCTGGTCGCGAAGCGACCGCCCGCGGCCGAAAGCCCGCGCGCCGATCGCCGCTGCGGGCCTGGCTCTGGCCGCGCTGGCTGTGCTGGACGGTTGGACTCCTGCCGCCGGGGCTCCCACTTCCCCGCGCACGCCGCCGCCCATTCTTCAGGCCGCCTTTGCCCGACAGCTCGCGGATCTGACGAGTCTGGCGGACGCTTTCGGGCGGCGGCCGGAGGTCGTGAGGTCTCTGGCTGGCGGAGGGATCGCGGTGAATCGGCTCGGGCTTTTTGCTGCGGCGCGGCAAGCGCTCGGGTCCGTTCCCAACGACAGTTGGCTGGTGCTGACCGATCCAGCGGGACGCGTTCAAGCCTGGTGGGGGGATGCTCCCGCCTCTCTGGAGGGCCTGCCGCGCGAGGACCGATGCAATGTCCGCTGGTCGGCGACCACGGCGACGATCGCCTGCCGTCGCTCGGTGGGCGGACTCGCGGGAGCCGTTTACGCGGCCCGCACGCTTCCGGCCCTGGCTCCGGATTTTGCGAGCTCGCTCGGTTTGAAGGGGGAGGCAGTTCTCTGGGAGCCCGTCGCTCCCTCGCCGCGGCAAGGCCTCGCGGAAGAAAGCGATCCGCGCCAGGTCTCATTCCGGAGAACTCTGAACGGCTCCGAAAGGACCTGGCTGCCGTGGGCGGCTCTGGCCGTGGCGATCGCCGCGGCGCTTTTTCTGATCGGCAGAGGGGGCGACCCGTGGCGGGTCGGCGGCGGCGTCGCGATTCTGGTGCTTACGGTGGAGGCCGGCCTGAGCCCTTCCTCCCGGGTTCTGGCGCAACTCCCGGTCGCCGCCGGAGCGATCGGCTTGCTCTGCATCCCCTGGGCGCTGTCCCGGCTTCGTGCGGTCCCCGACGCGGAATCGAATCTCTTGCAAGTCGGCACGGGTTACGGCTTGCTGCTCCTCGCGGTCGGCTCCGCGACGTCGATCGCGCCCCCCGAGCTCGGGATTCCGGTGGTTGGCTCGGTCTCCGAGCTGCTTCGGCTGGCGGGGATCGCGGCGCTTATCGCGAGCAGCCTCGCTCTGGTCGCCTCCCGCCGTTTTCCGGCTGCGTCGGCGGCGTGGCTGACGGCGGCGATCCTGGTGACGTCTGCCGCGCTTTTCGCCCTTCTCGCATTCGTTTCGGCATCGCCCGCCTTCCTTTCCGTGGTCGCCTTGCTTTCATTGATCTCTCTGGAAATCTGGTCTCGCGCCGTGGCCGTCCTGCGAGGCGCCGACCGGTTCGCGGCCCCCAGGCTGCTCGCCGGCGCCGCCCTTCTGACGGTGCTCGTGGTCGCGCCGCTGGCCGAGCACACCCGGGCGCTTCGCTCGCTCGCCGTTGCGCGTCGAATCACGCTGCCCGATCCTGCCCGTGCTTCGCGCGACAGCGTTTTCGCGGCGGAGCAGGCGGTCGCGCGCGTCTCACGCTTCGACCTCGCCCGCGAGCTGCCCGCACCGGTCTCTCGAACTGACCTCTCGGACCTCGCCTACAGGCTCTGGAGGGACGGAGAGCGCTCCTCCCGAGCTCCGCTGGTGATCTCCTACCGTGTCTTCGACCCCGCGAGCCAGCCGCGCAGCAGCTTCTCGCTCATCCCCGAGACACGCGCGGAAACCGAGACGGCCACCCGGGTGAAGATCGACCGTTACGAGGTGGCGCTCCTGCGGCGGGTCGCCGAGTTGAAGGCGGAGGGCAAACCCTGGGGCCGCGTGGAGATCGCCGTCGCCGACTGGCCGAGCTGGGACCCCTTGCCTCCTCGGATCGACGTGTACCGACGCCTCGTGCTGGGAGGCGCCCGGACCTCCGAGCCTTCGCCGCCTCGGCCGTTTCTCGCCATGTATGCGCGGGACGGAGAGAAGCGCGACGAAGGTCCGACTCTTTCGGCAAGTCTCCGGGACAAGCTGCGCCGAACGGCCGGGGCGGTCGCCGTTCACCTGCGCTTCCGCGGTCAGGAGCTGTGGGGCGAGATGCGTCCCGTGCCGGAAGGATTCCAGCTCGTCGCGGTCCCCGGTCCCGATTTTCTCGGGCGGTTGCTCACCGCGGCGCTTCTCTTGCCGGCGTTGGCCGTTCTCGCCGCCATCCTCGGATCCGTCGCTGTCTGGCGCCTCTTCATGGCGTCGCGCTCGGAGCGGAAAGAGGCCCTGCCCCACGCCGCGCGAACCTTCCGGGGCCGTTTGGTCTCGCTCTTCGTCGTGGGAGTGATGATTCCTCTGCTCGCGGTCACCCTCTTCCTGCGCTCGGCGATCGTGACCCGCAGCGAGCGGGACACGCTCGACCATGCACATACGGCTCTGGCAACCGGCCGCCAGATTCTCGACGATTACCTTCCCTCCGTCGGCGGGCTGACAGCTGTGGATGACGACCTGCTCTCCTGGCTTTCCAACGCCGTCGGGTACGACCTCTCCGTGTATTCGCCGGACTCGACTCTGGTCGCGACCTCCCGGCGAGACCTCTATGCCGCCGGCCTGGTTCCCGACCGCAGCCCCGCGTCCGCCTTCGTCGCGATCGGCCTGGGAGGCGCCTCGCAGTTCGTCGACTCCCGCGAGGTTTCCGGCGGCCGCATCGACGAGATCACGACGAATCTCGCTTCCGTTCCAGGCGTGCCGGGAGTTCGCAGCGCCGCGCTCCTCTCGTTGTTGCTCCTGCCGCAGCAGCGCGTCGCGGAAGCCGAGGCGTCGGAGCTGACCGCCGCCGTCTCCGCGTTCGCCCTCCTGGTCTTTCTTTTCTCCGCCGTCATCGCGGGCCGGCTTGCGGTCCGCGTCGCGCGCCCGGTCGCCGATCTGGCCGAGGCCACTCGCGCGGTCGCCCGAGGTGATTTTTCGCCACGCCTCGCCGAGCCGCCCGATGAAGAGCTCCGAGAGCTGGTTCGGGCGTTTCTCTCGATGTCGCAGAGCTTGCAGCGACAAACAGCGGCGCTGTCGGCCGAGAAGGAACGCCTCGCGACGCTGCTCGGCCACCTGACGGCCGGTGTGGTCGCGTATCGGGAAGGGGGAGAGGTTCTCCTCGCCAATCCCGCGGCGGCGGCGCTGGGCAGCGGGCGGGCGGACGGGAAGACCGTGGCGGAGGTCTTCCCGGGCGCCGACATGGAGCCGGTTCGCCGCGCGCTCTCGGACAATTCCGTATCGTACGTTCCCGTGGAAGTCGAGCCGCGTCCCGGCGAGCGGTGGCGCCTGGTCACCGTCCCTCTCCCTCTGGGAGGCGAAGGCGCCCGATTGGCGGTCATCGAGGATGTGTCCGATGTCGTTCGATCCAACCGGCTGGCCGCCTGGGCGGAGATGGCTCGAATCATCGCCCACGAGATCAAGAACCCGTTGACGCCGATCCGGCTGTCCGTCGAGCACCTGCGCGAAGTCTGGAGACGAGGGTCGCCGGACTTCGAACGCGTGCTGGAAGAGTGCGTGGCCAACGTTCTTCGTCAAACGGAAGAGCTGCGCCTTTCGGCTTCGGAGTTCTCCGACTACGCGCGCCTGCCCACGCCGCAGGTCGCGGAGACCGACGTCGCTCAGCTGCTCTCCCAATCCGTGGCCGCTTATGCCGCGGCTCCCGGCGTGCGGTGGTCCATTCGAGCCGACCCGGACTTGACGACGCTCGGCGATCCGCGGCTTCTCTCCCGGGTCTTTTCGAATCTGGTGGGAAACTCCGTCGAGGCGCTCGCCGGTTCCGCGGGTGTCATCGGGTTGACTGCCCGGCGCGAGGATTCCCGCATCCTCGTGGCGATCGAGGACGACGGACCGGGAGTTCCTCCGGCGATCCTGCCGCGTCTGTTCGATCCTTATTTTTCGGCCAAGAGCGGCGGGACCGGCCTGGGCCTCGCCATTGCCAAGAAAATCATCGAGGAGCATGGCGGTACCATTTCCGCGGAGAATCGCCGGGAAGGGGGGTTTCGGGTGACCTTTCATCTGCCGCTGGCGCGGCGGCTGGAGCGGGTCGTTTCGTGAGGCGGACGGCCCTCGTTCTTCTGCTGGCTGCACTGACGGCCGGATGCGCGCGTCCCAAGCCTCGTGCTTCCTCCCGCGGTCTGCCGGCCGGAGACGCGGTCTGGTTCGAGGACGGCGTGGGAACGGACTCCGACAGGATCGAAGAAGCGCTCGTTCGCGGGGGGATTTCTACGGTTTTTGTTCCGGGTGCCCGCCTCTCGCGCGAGGGTGTCCGCTGGCGTTCGCACGAGTTGCCGCCCCCCGGGCGTCCGTTCGCCCGGGTCCGCTCGATTCTCGTCGTCGACGCCGATTCCGCCTTCGGGGACGCCCTGGGCCGGCGAGAAGCCATCGGCCCCCTGGCCGACGCGGTCTGGCTCGCGATCAAGAACGTCTTTCGGGACATGAGGCGCTACGGCCCCGTCACGGGTGTTCACCTCGACCTGCCATTCACCGCGGCGTCGGCGGAGAGTTACGGAGCCCTTCTCTCCTCCGTCCGAGCTCGCCTCCCTTTGCCGATGCTTCTCTCCATTTCCTTACGGTTTTCTCCCTCGTCTCCGGAGCAGAAGGAAAAGATGAAGTCGCTTGCCGCCTGCGACGGCGTCCTGGCGTTCCTTTTCGGAGAGGACAACTCCGCCGATCCTCTGACCGTCGACTCCCTCGAGATGCCATGGTGGGCGGGATACTCCGCGACCGCGCGCGGCGTCTGGCAGGATGCCTCGGGAGAAAACCGGCGCTCCGTCCCGGAATGGATTCTGGCTCGGCTCTCGGACGATCCACGGGTCGAATTCCTGCAGAACGTGTCGCTCAAGGAGGAATCCGGCCAGACGTTGCTGCTCCGGCCACGGGTGCCGATCTCGCTCGGGGAGCCGTACTCGCTGCGCGCCGGCGACCGTCTCTCCTTTCGACAGCCTCTCCTCTCGGACATGCTGTTCCATATGCGTAGCGACATGGCCGGCCGCCGGTTCGCCCGCGGGCGCGTGGTCGCCCTGGCCGGCCGCTCAGAGAACGAGCGTCTCTTCACCGTGGCGGCGCTCGTGGACGTGCTGACCGGAAAGCCGGCCAAGCCGGATCTGCACGTGGTCGCGGAGACCGCACGAGGCTCGGTCACGGTCTCCGCCGAGAACCTTTCGCCCCATGCGAGCGTCATCTCCCGGACTTCCAACTGGGTCGAGATCCAGATCCCTTCCGCAGGCATTCAGGACGTCCAGCCCGGCGGCTTTGATCGCTTCGAGGTCTACGCCGCCGACCGCACGCCGGTCACGATGGCGCTGGCGACGACGGTCCGGTTTTACGAGACCCTGATCGAACCCTTCGAAAAGATCGAGCCGGCGCGCATTCTGGTGAGCCGCCCCTTCTCCAAGGGATGCTGCCAGACCCGCTACCACTTCATCGCTGCGTCGGGACAGGAGGTACTCTCGGACGCGCTTCCTGGGCCCGGGGCGCAATGAACGAGTTGTCAGTGTTCAGTTATCAGTTATCAGTTTTCCGAGAGCCGGGAAGTTACATCGCCTCAGAACTGAAAACTGAGAACTGAAAACTGAGAACTCGGAACTATCCGCCAGCAGCGCGCCGGCGCCGGAGGAAGGACCAGATCTTCGCGATCGGACCCGACAGAGCGAATGCCAGCGCCACGGCAAGTAAGAGAAGCTCCGGCCAGAGTCGGATCAGCGCGAACGCCGCTGCGATCACGGGGAGAATCCAAATCGGCTTGCGGCGCCTCAGATCGACTTGGTCCTTGAAGGAGCGGTACCGGATCGTCGAGATCATCAGATAGGAGAGAAGGACCGTCAGGACGAGCAGGCCCGCCATCCACCGCCGGTCCACCAGCCGTTCCGGAGTCGCCAAGACGAGGGCGGCGATCGTGCCCGCCGCGGCGGGGATGGGCAGGCCCACGAAGTAGCGTTTGTCCACGACTTTGGTCTGAATGTTGAAGCGGGCCAGCCGCATCGATCCGCACACGACGAAAAGAAACGAGGCCATCCAGCCCAGGCTCTGGAAGTCGGCGAGACCCCAGGAATGCGCGAGCACCGCGGGCGCCACACCGAAGGAGACCAGGTCGGCGAGCGAATCGTATTCCTCGCCGAATTCCGAGGTCGAGTGGGTCCATCGAGCGACGCGCCCATCGAGCGCGTCGAGCACCGCCGCGGCGATGATGAGGATCGCCGCCGCGGTGAAGTTTCCATCGATCGAGCGCCAGATCGACAGGTATCCGCAGAAAAGATTCCCGACGGTGAAGAGGGTCGGCAGAAGGAAGAGGCCGCGCGACAGGCGCTCGCGCGAGAGCCGCCGCCGGCGCACGGGAGAGACCGGGACCGTGCTGTCTAAGTCCATCGGGCGATTCCGGTCTGGCCCGCTTTGACCTTGCTGCCTCGCGCCACCAGGATCTCGGCCCCGTCCGGAACGAAGAAGTCGACCCGGGAGCCGAACTTGATCATGCCGATGCGCTGTCCGCGCTGGAGGGAGTCGCCGGGGCGCGGCTGGAAAACGATCCGGCGCGCCAGCGCGCCGGCGATCTGCTTGAAAGTCACGGCCCCCCGAGCGGCGGCGATGGTGATTCGATTCTGTTCGTTCTCCAGTGAGGCCTTTTCCGCGAAGGCGGCCATTTTCTTGCCGGGACTGTAGGCGTAATCGGTCAGGCTTCCCGTGACCGGCGACCGGTTGACGTGGCAGTTGAAAACCGACATGAAAACCGTGACGCGGCGGCCGGCGCCGGCCGGAGCCTCGGAAGCCGGCCCGATCGAGAGTACCGTTCCGTCGGCGGGCGAGACGATCGTCTCCTCCCCGCCCTCGGGAAACCGTTCCGGGTCACGGAAGAACTGAAGGAAAAAGAGCGTCAGCAATCCAAAGAAGATCGCCAGAATCGGGCGACCGATCACGGCTGTGAGAACGGCCGCTGCCGCCGTGGGAAGAAGGAAGGGATAACCCGCCCGAGCGATGGGAACGCTCAGTGGATGACCCCGGGCCGGTGTGTTCGCGCGATTGCCTCCATGCGGTCCTTCAGGAGCAGTTTCTCTTTCTTCAGTCGCTTCTCTTCGAGCTCCTCTTCCTCGGAAAGGCGCGGCTTGATCGCCAGCTCTCGCAAGCGCTGCTCGTGGTCCTGATGCTCCGCATGGAGGCGATGGTATTCAGAATCGAGATCCGCCAGAGATTCAGTGTTGGGAGTCTCCATCGGTTCGAACCTCCTTTTCGTATTGGGGAACAAAGAGGCGGAGGGCGAGATCACACGTTGAGTCTAGACCCGGCAGGCAGAAGCTTTCAACAGCCGTGAAAACACAAAGAGGAGCGGGAAGCAGCGCCGCGGGATGCTCCACTCTTCGTGTTTTTACGTCGCCAGGGGCAGCATCAGCGCCAGCGCGTCTTCTCCGTCCTGATAATAGGCCTTCCGCCGATAGGCTTCTCGGAATCCGTGGTTTGCGTAGAACTGCCGCGCCGGGCCGTTGGAAAACCTCACTTCGAGGGTCACCGCCGTTGCGCCGACCGCGCGGGCGCGGCCCAGAGCGTCTTCCAGCAACAAGGTTCCCCAGCCGAGGCGGCGAAGCGTCTCGTCGGTCGCGATCTTGTTGATGTGGAACTCCTCGTAGAGCGACACGGCGAAAAGGTAGCCGCCGATGCGCGGCCGGGCGCCCGGCAGGCCGGAGAGCACCCGGGCATAGCGGTAAGGCTCCACCAATTCACTCTCGAAGAACTCCCGCTTCCAGGGGACGATGAACGACTCCTGTTCGATGCGGGCGATCTCGTCCAGATCTTCCAGCCGGGCGGGGACGATGCGATACGGCTCGGGGCCGGGCTCACGGAGCGCCACGTTTTTCCTCCGCCGCGCTGGCGCGCGCGTAAAGGGCCCTCGGATCGGAAGGCTCGCGCGGAGCTCTCGCGACCGCCCGTGCCATCGCTCGCGCGGGAGATTCACGAAGCCGGCCGGGCAGGCCGAGCAAATCCTCCGGGAGGCTCACCGCGAAAGGGACCGTGGCCAGGCGCGCGGCCGCCTGGGCCAGAGACAGTCGCTGCGCAACCGAGATCGGTTGCGCTCTCTCCTCTCTAATGGAGAAAACCTG
>Ga0207684_10002217_pt1 | contig 19817 bp, 19 predicted proteins | sample KBSK5501metaG_FD_184342 | JGI IMG/M metagenome (GOLD analysis project Ga0207684, IMG submission 184342) | Corn, switchgrass and miscanthus rhizosphere microbial communities from Kellogg Biological Station, Michigan, USA - KBS K5-50-1 metaG... | ecosystem: Host-associated > Plants > Roots >...
AGTCATCGATGTCCCCCCGCGGCGGCCAGCCAGCCCGGATGCACCGGATGCCGGGGATGCCCGGGATGCCGGGCGCGGGGGAAGTCGGCCAGGCCGGAAAGGCGCTCCCCCGCCCCATCGGATGCGAATGCGCTGGCCATAGGCCTTTGCTGGCTACTACCCCCGCTGAGGTGTATCAACACACCGTCATGGTTTGCTTACAGAGCGCCGGTAAACGTGCCGTTCCTCCCGCCACGGCACGAGCCCGCGGCCGCATCACCGGCTGAGGTGGCTCAGGAATAGGCGCGGAACGCGGGCCAGGCCGCCGCCCAGGACGATCGCAGCCCGGTGGCCACGTAGATCCGCGCGCCCTGCTCGTCGTCGCTGACGCCCAGCCCGTTCCAGAACCTGGCGGCGAGGGCGACGTGCCGGAACTCGCGGTGCAGGAACGCCGGGTCCAGGTTCACCGCGATCGCGGCGGTGCGGGTGGCCGACGGCGGCCCCCACAGCCAGAAGTTGTTTGCGCCGCTGTACACCCCGGGCAGCCCGAACCCCGGCCCGTACCGGTCGATCGCGCCGGCCTCGCCGTAGTTGCCGGTGAGGATCGTGGTGTGCCGCCGCTGCGCGGCCGGCAGCGCGTGGTACTCGCGGGAGACCAGCGCCACCAGCTTCGGCCAGGCGATCTCCTCGCCCAGGTCATAGTTGATCTTCTGGAGCGGCACCGTGTGCAGCGCCCTGGCGGGCAGCACCGACAGCGTCACGGGCGCGGCGACCACCGCACCGGCCACGATCGCGGCGGCCATCGCCGCGGCGGGCCGGACCCGCCCGGCCAGCGGCCGGCGCGCCGCCAGCCACCCCTCGAGCGGCACGCAGCCGGCGGCGAGCAGGAACGTGTACGCGGCGCCCGGGTAGTACGCCTTGCCGCCGAGAACGAACTGCGCCCCGATCGCGGCCACGCAGGCGATGCCCACCGGGCGGAACGGCCGGGCCGCGGCGCTGCGCACCGACCAGATCGCGCCGCTGGCCCAGACCGGCACCAGCACCGGCCCCGTGTAGAGCACCTGCGCCACCCAGTAGACGGCCCGGTTATGCCCGGCCTGGCCCTGCAGCGCGCGGAACACGTCGATGCTGGGCCAGCCGTGCGCCGCCTGCCACAGCAGGTCCGGCGCGGCGAGCGCGGCCGCGATCAGGCAGCCGGCCAGCAGGTACCGGCTGCGCAGCAGGCGCCGGGCGCCGGTGGCGCCAAACCCGGCGGCGAGCCCGGCGACGCAGAACGCGATGTTCCACTTGGCCTCGCTGGCCACCCCTACGCATGAGCCGACCGCCAGCCACCACCGCGGGTCCCGGCTGGCCAGCAGCTTCGCCGTCAGCAGCAGGGTGACCGCCCAGCAGGCGAAGTCCGGCGCGGTGGTCGTCAGTTCGTGCATGGCGCCGAGGTACTCGCCGCAGGCCGCGGCGCCGAGCGCGGCGAGAAGTTGCCCGGTCCGGCCCGCGCCCAGGATCCGGCTCATGGCGGCGGTCAGCACCACCAGGGCCGCGAGCCCGAGCGCGGGCACCGCCCGCAGCGCGACGAGGGTGTTCCCGCCCGCGGCCGCGGCGAGCCGGGCCAGCAGTGGGGTCAGCGGCGGCTGGTCGACGTAGCCGAAGGCCAGGTGGTGCCCGGCCGCGAGGAAGTAAAGCTCGTCACGGACGTAGCCGTAGCGCGCGCTGACGGCCAGCTCCACCGCGAACGCCGCCACCGCGATGGCCGCGATGCCCCGCCACGGGGCACGCCCGGCGCCTGCCGCAGGCTGGGGGGTGAGCCGCCGGGGCGCCGCCAGCCCCGCGGTACCACCGCCCGCGAGCGCCATGTCCGCCGCCGCGGGCGGCCGCCGGGGTTCACTCGTCAGGTGCATACCAGAATCGTCGCGTTACGCGGGCCCGGCGCGCATCGGGCGCCGGGGCGATTCACCGGCTCCGCCGCAGGGCCGGCGCCGGGGCCGGGCGGGCCCGTCGTTCCACCGCACGGAGGAGTGGCCGGCTCCCCCAGGCGGAGGAACCGGCGGGTATCCCAGGGCGGGGAACCCAGGGCGCCGGCCGGGGCCCGGTCACGTCCGCGCGGCGGGCGTGCCAGGATCGGGAGGGGACATCGAGGCAGGAGGAGAAACCATGGCGGCTGACCGCGTCGACGCGCTGGTGATCTTCGGCGCGACCGGTGACCTGGCGAAGCTGGAGACGTTCCCGGCCCTGGTGGGCCTGGTCCAGCGCGGCGTGCTGGACGTGCCGGTGGTCGGCGTGGCGAACAGCGGCTGGGGCCTGGACCAGTTCCGCGACTACGCCGCCGCCTCGCTCAAGCTCAACAACATGGACCCGGGCAGCCCGGCGGCCCGCACGATGCTCGGGCTGCTCCGCTACGTGGACGGCGACCTCGGCGACGACGCCACCTACCAGGCCATGTCGCGCGAGGTCGGCGACGGCAAGCGTTTGCTGTTCTACCTGGAGGTGCCGCCGCCGTTGTTCGGCCGGATCGCGGAGGGCATCGCCAGGGCCGGCCGGGCCGACGGGGCCAGGGTCATGGTGGAGAAGCCGTTCGGCTCCGACCTGGCCAGCGCCCGCAAGCTCAACGAGCAGATGCACCGGTACTTCGCCGAGGAGAACATCTACCGGGTGGACCACTGGCTGGGCCTGGACCCGGTCGAGAACGTGCTGTTCGCCCGGTTCACCAACGCGGTCATCGAGCCGCTGCTCAACCGCGACCACGCGGAGAGCATCCAGATCACCATGGCCGAGGCGTTCGACGTGTCCGACCGCGGCCGGTTCTACGACGGCACCGGCGCGATCAGGGACGTGGTGCAGAACCACATGCTCCAGGTGCTCGCCACCGTGATGGCCGACCCGCCAGACGGGCAGGGGCTCAGCCAGTGGCGCGATGCCAAGGCGCGGCTGGTCGCCTCGCTCACCCCGCTCACGCCCGAGACCACCGTGCGCGGGCAGTACGAGGGCTACCTGGACGTCCAGGGCGTGGCGCCGCACTCCACCACGGAGACGTTCGCCGCCGTCCGGCTCATGGCCGACAGCTGGCGCTGGGCCGGCGTGCCGATCCTGATCCGGGCGGGCAAGTGCCTGCCGGTCACCGCCACCGAGGTCACCGTGCGGTTCCGCCGCCCGCCGCGGGACATCTTCGGCCTGGCGCCGCTGCCGCCCTCGAACGAGCTGCGCTTCCGGGTGCACCCCGAAACCAGGGTCAGCCTCACCCTGGCCGGCAAGAAGCCAGGCGCCGGCTGGGAACCGCAGATCGACGAGCTCGCGTTCAACCAGCAGCCCGGCGAGGACATGCGCCCCTACGACCGGCTGATCGGCGCCGCCCTGGACGGGGACCGGTGGCTGTTCGCCGAGCAGGCCACCGTCGAGGCGGCCTGGCGGGTGGTGGACCCGGTGCTCGGCGACGTGACCCCGGCGCACCCCTACGCCAGGGGCACCTGGGGCCCCAAGGAGGCCGACCGGCTGCTGCCGCGCCGGGACGCCTGGCACGACCCTTCCTGACCGGCGCGCCGCCCGCCAGCGCCTTGCCGGGGGACGTTCCGCCACCTCGCCAGGAAAAATTGTGGTTGGTGGCACTCCACCGACAAAGAACGTGTTGCGGCGAATGGGACAATCCGGTCACCGCTGGTCAGGGTCGGCGCTTGGTCATCCAGTGGACGGTCGCGCTCTGACACATCGCTTCGCCGTTTGTGGTCGTTGGCGTAATCGCCCGCCAACGCCGCGGACCAGCCGTCGCGCCTGCGCGCATACCTTTGCCTGACTGCCCCTGCCGGTGAGACGCTCTGTGTCAGCTAAGTCACCGTTCTAGTGCCATCCGTTGATGGTGCCTGAGCGTCGTCAAAGTGAGGCGTTTGTCCCGGATGGTGCACTGCAGAGGTGCTATGGGTATCGGGTGGCGTGGGTTTCGCAGGTTTGGCCAGGCGGTGGCGGTTGCCGCGGCGATGGCGTTGCTTTGTGCCGCTGGCTTGCCGGGCGGTGGCGCGCGGCAGGCCGCGGGCCCGGCTCGTGCGCCTGTGATCACCCCGGCTTTTGCCAGCGCTTCCGGGGCCGGTCACGTGAGGATCTTCCCCGGTCTCTACATCGCGGGAGGGATCACGGCCGGCCCGGACGGGGCGCTGTGGTTCACCAACGGCGACTCGATTGGGCGGATCACCACCACCGGAAGGTTCGCCGCCTACACCGGCGCGGGCATCAGTTCCGCGGCCGACATCACGGCCGGGCCGGACGGGGCGCTGTGGTTCACCAGCACCTTCAACGACAGGATCGGACGGATTACCACGACCGGAAAGGTCACCAGCTACACCGGCCCTGGCATCAACCGCCCGGCGGGAATCACGGCCGGCCCGGACGGGGCGCTGTGGTTCACCAACAGCGGCAGCAACTCGATCGGGCGGATCACCACCACCGGGAAGATCATCATCTACTCCAACTCTGGCATCAGCTTCCCGTCCGCGATCACGGCCGGCCCGGACGGGGCGCTGTGGTTCACCAACACCGGCAGCAACTCGATCGGGCGGATCACCACCACCGGGAAGGTCGCCTTCTACTCCAGTCCCAACGGCAGCATCGACCAGCCAAGCGCGATCACGGCCGGGCCGGACGGGGCGCTCTGGTTCACCAACGACGGCGTCGGGGCGGGCGCGTCGATCGGGCGGATCACCACTACCGGGACGGTTACCAGCTACACCGGCACCGGCGTCAGCGACCCGTCAGGGATCACGGCCGGCCCGGACGGGGCGCTGTGGTTCACCAACTACGGCAACGGCTTGATCGGGCGGATCACCACCAGCGGGAAGATCACCAGCTTCCCCGGCACCGGCCCTCGCGGCCTACAGGGAATCACGGCCGGCCCGGACGGGGCGCTGTGGTTCGCCAACTACGGCTCGATTGGGCGGATTACCACCGCCGGCGCGGTCACCAGCTACCCCGGCCCCGACATTCGTGGCCCGGGCGGGATCACGGCCGGGCCGGACGGTGCGCTGTGGTTCACCAACTTCCTGGACAACACGATCGGCAGGATCACCACTACCGGGAAAGTCACCAGCTACACCGGCCCCAGCGTCAGCGGCCCGGGCGGGATCACGGTCGGCCCGGACGGGGCGCTGTGGTTTACCAGCCCCGGCAGCGGCTCGATCGGACGGATCACCACCACCGGGAAAGTCACCAGCTACACCGGCACCGGCATCAACGGCCCAAACGGGATCACGTCCGGCCCGGACGGCGCGCTGTGGTTCACCAACTACGGCAACAACACGATCGGCAGGATCACCACCAGCGGGAAGGTCACCAGCTACACCGGCACCGGCATCCGCCGCCCGGCCCAGATCACGGCCGGCCCGGACGGCGCGCTGTGGTTCACCAACTACGGCAACAACACGATCGGCAGGATCACCACCCGCGGGAAGGTCACCAGCTACACCGGCATCGGCATCAATGGTCCGGGCGGGATCACGGCCGGCCCGGACGGGGCGCTGTGGTTCACCAACTTCCAGGACGGCTCGATCGGGCGGATCACCACCACCGGAAAGATCACCATCTACCACCACACCGGCATCAACGCCCCGGCCCGGATCACGGCCGGCCCCGACGGGGCCCTGTGGTTCACCAACGACACCAACAACTCCGGCTCGATCGGGCGGATCACCACCACCGGAAATGTCACCATCTACACCGCACCCGGCATCAACGCCCCGGTGGGGATCACGGCCGGCCCGGACGGGACGCTGTGGTTCGCCAACAGCGGCAACAACTCGATCGGGCGGATAACCACCATCGTTACCCCGCCGACCAGAAGCTTCACGGCAGCCCGCAGGTTCCTATCAAGCGCTCTCGCCGCGAGGCGATTGTCGTCGTTGGCCCAGCCACTACCGAAGAGTGTGGGTGGAGTGCCAACAACCACATACGGTGCCCGACGCCCGCCCTCCCTGCAGTCACGGCAACATCAGCAAGCGCAACAGCCCCGGCAGCCGGCGCTGTGATCACGGGAGTGCTTCCGATAGGTGGGCCGGATCCCTATGATCTCAATCCGGCCAGCGGGAGCGCCCACGCCGGCAACGTGGTGATGGTCTTATTTGCCCCGATCTGGGGTTTGGCGGGCGCCGCAGACTCTGTAGCCGGGCGGGCGCCCCCGTGGTCAGCCCGCGGGCGGCCAGGCGGTGCCGGTGATCTGCTGATACGCCTCGATGTAGCGCTGCCGGGTGGCCTCGACGATGTCCGGCGGGATGGCCGGGCCGGGGGCGGTCCTGTCCCAGCCGAGGGTCTGCGACCAGTCGCGGACCACCTGCTTGTCGAACGCGTACTGGGGGCGCCCCGGCTGCCACGACGCAGCGGGCCAGAAACGCGAGGAGTCGGAGGTGAGCGCCTCGTCGGCGAGCACCAGCGTCCCGCCCGGCGCCCGGCCGAACTCCAGTTTCGTGTCGGCGATGATGATGCCGCGGCGCAGCGCGATGTCGTGCCCCCGGCGGTACACCTCGAGCGTGATCCGGCGCAGGTCCGCCGCGGTCTCCGCGCCGACGGCCGCGGCGAGGCCGGCGAAGGCCATGGGCTCGTCGTGCCGGCCGGCCGGGGCCTTGGTGGTCGGGGTGAACAGCGGTTCCGGCAGCCGGGAACCCTCGGCCAGGCCGGCCGGCAGGGGTATGCCGTGCAGCGCCCCGGTCGCCCGGTAGGCGTCCAGGCCGCCGCCGGCCAGGTAGCCGCGGGCGATGCACTCCACTGGCAGCATCGCCAGCCGGCGGCAGCGAACCGCACGGCCGGCGAACTCGGCCGGCACGTCGGTGGCCGAAACGACGTGGTTGGGCACGATGCCGGCCAGCCGCTCGAACCACCACAGCGACAGCGCGGTGAGGATCCGGCCCTTGTCCGGGATGGGCGTCGGGAGGACCACGTCGTAGACCGAGACCCGGTCCGAGGCGACCAGGATCAGGTCGTCCCCGTCGGCGTAGACGTCACGGACCTTGCCCGAGTGAACCAGTTCCACAGCCTGTCCCCACGATCCGGGTGCCGCTGGACGACTGCCAGCCTGCCGCCGCGCCCGCCCGGCCCATGTACTGCTACATCGTGTGGTGCGATGTCGTGACACCTGCTTAGGTGAGGGCGAGCCGACCGGCCGCCACATCGTACGCTTAGCCGGCCACGCGCGCCCGTTGCCCCGGCCCGGCCGGCTGCGAGATATCGCGTGGCGGGCGCTGCGGCGGCCGTGCCACCGTATGCCTATGGATTCGGGGGCACCGCCGCGGGACCCGCCGGTGGTGACGGATTCCGGGCCGCCACCGCCCGGCCTGCCGGTCCCCGCGCCGGTCGCGGCGGAGGCCGGCGCCGCGCGAGTGCGGCCGGTATGGGCGAACGAGCTGGGCGGGGTGACCTACGAGATCGGCACCGGCGCGCAGCGGCGGTTCGTGAAGTGGGCACCGCGAAGCAGCGGTATCGACCTGGCCGCGGAGGCGGCGCGGATGGCGTGGGCGGCGGCGTTCACCCCGGTGCCCCGGCTGCTGGCCCACCGCTGCGACGGCACCGGGTCCTGGCTGGTCACCAGCGCGCTGCCCGGGGAGATGGCCGTGGCCGACCGCTGGCTGGCACGGCCGCGCGTCGCGGTGACCGCCATCGGGGAAGGCCTGCGCGCGATGCACGACGCGCTGCCGGTGGACCGCTGCCCGTTCTCCTGGAGCGCCGGCGACCGGCTCCGCGACGCGCGACAGCGGGCCGCGCAGGGCAAGCTCGACCCGGCCCGCTGGCATCCCGACCACCGGGACCTCAGCGCCGGGGTGGCCCTTGACCTGCTCGCCGATCCCCCGCCGGTGGACGAGCTGGTGGTCTGCCACGGCGACAGCTGCGCACCCAACACCCTGATCACCGGCGACGGCCGCTGGTCGGGGCACGTGGACCTCGGCGACCTGGGCGTGGCCGACCGGTGGGCGGACCTGGCCGTCGCGACCTGGAGCACCACCTGGAACTACGGTCCCGGCTGGGAGACCCCGCTGCTGGAGGCGTACGGGGTCGCCCCGGACCCGGGCCGTACCCGCTACTACCGGCTGCTCTGGGACCTGGGCCCGTGAGCCGGGTGGCTAGGGTGAGCGAGCGGGCCGCCGACGGCCCGCGGGGGAGGAGCCGGTCATGGACAAGGACCTGGCAGCTCAGGTCGCCGACATCGCCCAGCGGGTGGTGGCCAGCGGGGCCATCTCCGCGAACGGGCACGGCAACGTCAGCATCCGGGTGCCGGGGGCGGGCGAGATGTACTTCACCGCCGGCCCCTCGTTGCGCGGGCACCCGGCCTCGGCCGTGGTGCGGGTCGGGCTGGACGGGACACTGCTGGAGGGCGACCTGCCGCCCGTCCAGGGCGCGGTGGTCGCCATGCACACCGCCATGTACGCCGATAACCCCGAGGTGGGCTGCGTCCTGCACACCCACTCCCCCTACGCCACCGCCTACGCCGTGGCGCACCGGCGCATCGAATGCTGGGTGGAGGCCATGGCCATGTTCGGCATGGCGTCGGGCGTCCCGGTCGCCGGGTACGGCCCGCGCGGGTCGGCCGAGGCGATCGCGGGCATCCGGGCCGCTGCCGCACCGGGGGTGCCCGCGGTGCTGCTGGCCAACCACGGCGTGCTGGTCTTCCACCGCACCCCCGAGCTGGCCATCCTGGCCGGATCGGTGGTCGAGGAGGCGGCGCAGGCGGGAGTCAACGCGGCCGCCCTGGGCGGCCCCGTCGAGATCCCGGCGGAGTTGCGGGCCGCGGCGCTGCAGCGCGCGATGGCCTTCGACAGCCAGGGAACCGTGCGGGCCTAGTCAGCGCGATGGCCTTCGACGGCCGGGGAACCATGCACGAAGGGAACCGTGCGCACCTAGTCAGCGCGATGGCCTTCGACGGCCGGGGACCATGCACGAAGGGAACCGTGCGGGCCTAGTCAGCGCGATGGCCTTCGACGGCCGGGGAACCGTGGGCTCCCCAGCGGCGGGCGGGGCCGTCATGTGGGCGTGCCGGCGGGGTCGTAGTAGTGGGAGTACTGCCAGAGCCCGCGAGTGATCAGGTCGTCGTTCCCCAGCGGCGGGCGGGGCCGTCATGTGGGCGTGCCGGCGGGGTCGTAGTAGTGGGAGTACTGCCAGAGCCCGTGAGTGATCAGGTCGTCGTCGGGCAGTGGGCCGAACCGGGCCGGTGCCAGGCTCGCCATGCCCGGCGGCGCGGTGCCGCCGGTGATCCAGGACGCCAGCGCCTCGCCGAGCGCGGGTGAGGAGGAGAAGCCCGAGCCGTTGCAGCCGCTGGCCACCCACAGGCCCGGCTGGCCCGGCACCGGCCCGGCGACGAACCGGCCGTCGGGGCTCATCGTGAACAGCCCACCACGGTGCTCGGCGACCGGCGCCGTGGTCACGCCGGGGACCTCCGCGCTGACCTGGGCGGCCAGCCGCCGCAGCACGCCGAGGTCGAGTGGCACGTCGTCGGTGGTGAAGGAGGCGGGCTGCTGACGCGGGTCGACCGGCAGCGGGTCTGCTTCAAAGCCGCCGAGCATCAGCCCGCCGCGCGCCGGGCGCAGGTACACGGCGGCATCCACCACCCTGACGATCGGATCGGTCGCGCCGATCCCCGGGTCGGGCGCCGTGATGAGCAACTGGTGGCGGACCGGGGCCAGCGGCACCTCGGCACCGGCCAGCGCGGCGACCTGCCGCGCCCAGCCGCCCGCCGCGTCCACCACCACCGGTGCCGCGATCCGCCGGGAAGCCGTTTCCACCCCGGCCACCCGCCCGCCTCCGACCGGTATGCCGATGACCGGCTCGTGCTCGGCCACCGCCACCCCGCGCCGCCGGCAGGCCGCGAGATAGGCCTGGATCAGGCTGGCCGGCTCCTCGATGTAGACGTCCTCCGGGCACCACAGGGCGAACTCTTCCCCGGCCGGGCGGTAGTAGCCGGCCCGCCCCGCGACCTGCCCCGGGCCCGCCTCGCGGACGTCGGCGCCCCAGCGCCGCGACTGGGCCAGTTCCCCGGCCAGGTAGTCGCGGTGCCGGGCGGTCCGGGCGATGAGGAAACTGCCCGGCCGGGCCACGTCCAGGGCCGCGCCCGCCCAGTCGGCGAAGCTCACCGCCAGGGCGATGCTGCGCCGGGCCAGCCGCGTGCGCACCTCGTCGGCCTGCACGGACTTGAACAGGCCCGCCGCGCGTCCCGACGCCTGGGCACCGGCCACGTGCGATTCCAGCACCACGACCGACCGCCCGGCGAGCGCACAGTGCAGCGCGGTGCTCAGCCCCAGCGCACCTGCCCCGATCACCACCACATCGGTATCCACCACGCCAGTGTGCCCCCCGCGGCGAGCAGCGGCCCACCCGGCACACCTGCGGCATCCGCCGGTTCGGCGCCGCCGGCCGTGCACCCGCCGGATCCGGGCTGGGCCCCCGGCGACCTGGGCCGGCCTCCATCCTGCAGCGCCGGCCCATCGCCCCCGCCGGTGCGGCGACCGCCGGACGGCTCAGCGCAACTGGTTGATGCGGACCATGTTGCCCGCGGGATCGCGGACGGCGCAGTCGCGGACCCCGTACGGCTGCTCGGTCGGCTCCTGGACGATCTCGGCGCCGCTGGCCTGCAGCCGCACGAAGGCGCCGTCGAGGTCCTTGGTGGCCAGGGTGATCATGCCATAGGTGCCCTTGGCCATCATCTCGGCGACGACCCGGCGCTCCTCGTCGGTGGTGCCCGGGTAGGCGGCCGGCGGATGCAGGACGATGGACATGCCGGGCTGGCCGGGGGGGCCGACGGTGATCCAGCGCATCCCGCCGTACGCGACGTCGTTGCGGACCTCGAAACCGAGGATGTCGCGGTAGAAGGCCAGGGCGGCGTCCGGGTCGTTCTGCGGGAGGAAGCTCGAGTGAATCGTGATGTCCATTGGTAGTCAGGGGCGCCGGTGCCGCGCTGCGGTCCGGTTTCCCCATCCCCCTTTCAATCCGTACGTGCGGTTTTCCCGCATACGGCTTACCGATGATCTTCTTGGCATGGTTACGCTGCCTTCGGATAGCGGACGGTGCCGCGCAGGCGGTGCAGGCCGTGCCCGTTGAACCACTGTTCCGTCCACGCATCAGCCTGCCCGGCGCGCAGGTTGCGGCCCCGCTTGTGCACCATGAGGCGACGCAGGCGCCAGACCACGTACCGGCCGGCCTGGATGACCTTGTTGGCGGCGTTGCCGGTGCGGAAGTAGTTGCCCCAGCCCCGCAGGATGGGGTTAAGGTCCGCGATCACCTCACGGATGTCCTTTACCCCGGTGCGGTTGCGGCCGGTCCGGTCCCGGATCTTGCCCCGGAGCCGCTTCATCGCCTGCTGGGAGGGCCAGCGGTGCAGGTAGTAGCGGACGATCCGCTTCTGTTCCCACAGCTTCCCCGGCATGCGGGCGTGAAAGTGGCAGCCGAGGAAGTCCAGCCCTTCCCAGCCTTCGGTGAGATCAACGACCTTCGTCTTGCCCGGGTGCAGCTCCAGCCCCAGCTCAGTCAGGATGTCCCTGACCGCCTCCAGGGCCGCCTGGGCCTGCGCCTTACTGCGGCACAGCGCCACGCCGTCGTCGGCGTAGCGCACCAGTTCACCTAGCCCGCGGGCGGTGAACTCGGTGTCCAGGACGTGCAGGTAGATATTGGCCAGCAGCGGGGAAATCACCCCGCCCTGCGGGGTCCCGGCGACCGTCCGCTGGAACTCCCCTTCGGTCATCACCCCTGCCTGGAGCCACAAGCGGACCAGCTTGAGCACCCGCCGGTCCGATACCCGTTTCCCCATCTCAGCGAGCAGCCGGCCGTGGCTGATCTGGCCGAAGAAGTTACGGATATCGAACTCCGCCACGAACTGGCACCCCGCGATGAAACCCACGCGGAGGCGTTCCATCGCCTGCGTGGCCGACCGCCTGGGCCAGAACCCATACGAACACGGCAGGAAATCTGCCTCGAAGATGGGTTCCAGCACGATCTTGGCCGCCTGCTGGGCCACCCGGTCGCGGACGGTGGGGATACCCAGCGGCCGCGTGCCGCCTTGTGGTTTGGGGATGCCCACGCGCCTGGCCGGCGCGGGACGATACGTGCCTGCGCGGAGGCTGGCCGGAAGCTCCCCGAGCAACCGGGCAACCCCATAGTCCTCCGCCACATACGCCAGGGTGATCCGATCCACCCCGGCGGCCCCGCGATTAGCCCGGACCCGCCCCCACGCCTCCCACAGGACGTCACCCCTGCAGACACGGTCAAACAGGGCGTGGAAACGCCGCCCCTCCGACTGCTTGGCCGCAGCCCATAGCCTGCGCTGAAGTCGTCGCACCTTCCCGAAGGACGCCCGCCCATCCGCCACCGGCGCTTGTCCCCCCAGTACGGCCAGCTGAGGCCGACCGGGGTCGTTGGGCCGGGCGGTCCCGGCCATGCCCTGACGCTTACCCTCATCCCAGGCGTGATCAAAGTGAGGGCCCTTCCCTCCCGGCGCGTTCTGCTGCACGCCGATCACCGGTACTACGCCCCTCTCGGACTCCCGCTGCCCACCGGGTGACTTCACCATCGGCTTATACACCCGGCCTTGCCCGACGCAGGCTGAGCAGACCGGCCTCTCCTGTTCCGGCCCAGACCATGCACACGTGCCGCCCCCCGTACCCCGGGAGAACCCGCCAGGCTGACCCCGGACCAGGGCCTGGCGAACATGGCCTTCGCCGTGACATGAGCGGCCCGGCTCCCCCGTTGTACATGTGACGAGGCTGCAAGGTTCGCTTTACGCCACGGCCCGCGTGCTCGCTCCCTCCAAAGAGGCTCTTGACACCCCGCTTAGCCCGCCGCCTCTCAACGACGAACCGGGGCCTGCTACCGGGCGCTCCGGCGCCTACCCGGACGGGACTTTCACCCGCAGGCCTGGACCAGCTTCCAGGACGCAACATGCCGGTCATGCTAGGTGCGGCCCGGTGACCTGCGCCTCTCCCCGGCGGGCATGGGTCACCCGCGGTCCCCGGCTCCGGGTCCCGTCGTGGGCCGGGGGGGCCGCGAACCGGAGCCGGCGGGGCGTGGTGCGATAGCGGTATCGGGCGCCGGCCCTGGCGCGCCATCGGCGCTGGGGGGATGCTTCCAGCATGCCCTCGCCGGTGGTACACGCCTTGGCGGGGACCTAAGACGCGGGCGAGCGGCGGCGCTTGCCCGCGTGACCTGGGGAGTTCGGGCTGGGGCTGCCCGTATGGGCACGGCCCGCTGGGAAGGAGAAGCACGGTGACTAGCACGCCTGCCGCGCCCACGGGGGCGCCCGGTGCCGGGTCCGTGCCGGGCAAGGTGTTCCGCACAGAGCTGAACCCGGTCGATTTCCTGCACCGAGCGGCGTACATCTACCCGGACAAGACCGCGGTCGTGTCGGGGAGCCAGCGGTATTCCTACCGGCAGCTCGCCGAGCGGTCCTGGCGGCTGGCCGGCGCGCTGCGGTCGGCCGGCCTGGGCAAGGGAGACCGGGTCGCCACGCTGCTGTTCAACTCCCCGGCGATGCTCGAAGCACACTTCGGCGTGCCCGCGGCGGGCGGGATCCTGGTCGCGGTCAACAACCGCCTGTCCAGCGCCGAGGTCGGCTACATCCTGGCCCACAGCGGCGCGCGCTACCTGCTGGTTGACAGCGACCTGGAAGCGCTGACCCCCAAGCCGCTGGACCTGCCCGGCGTCACCGTGATCCGCTGCACGGGCACCGGGGGCCCCGGCGACCCCTACGAGCAGTTCCTGGCGGGCGGCTCACCGGCCAGGCCGCCCAGCTGGCTGGAGCACGAGGAAGAGACGATCTCGATCAACTACACCTCCGGCACCACGGGCCGGCCCAAGGGGGTCCAGTACACCTACCGGGGCGCGTACCTGAACGCGCTGGGCGAGGTGATCCACGCCGGCCTGTCCGCCGAGTCCGTGTACCTGTGGACGCTGCCGATGTTCCACTGCAACGGCTGGTGCTTCCCGTGGGCGGTCACCGCCGTCGCCGCCCGCCACGTCACGCTGCGCGCGGTGGACCCGCAGCTGATCTGGGAGCTGATCGACGGTGAGGGCGTGACCCACTTCAACGGCGCCCCGACGGTCCAGCTGATGGTCCTCAACCACCCCCGCGCGCACCGCCTGGAGCGGCCGGTCACGGCGATGGTGGCCGCCGCCCCTCCTTCCCCGACGCTGCTGGGCCGGATGAGCGAGCTGAACCTGCGGGTCGTCCACGTGTACGGGCTGACCGAGACCTACGGCCCCATCACCGTCAGCCCCGAGCAGGAAGGATGGCGCGCCCTTCCGGTCGCCGAGCGTGCCCGGCACCTGGCGCGCCAGGGCCAGGGGTATGTCACGGCGGACCTGGTGCGCGTCGTGGACGACCGGATGCGCGACGTCGTGCAGGACGGGAACGCGATGGGCGAGGTCGTCATGCGCGGCAACAACGTCATGAGCGGCTACTTCGGCGACGAGGCCGCTACCGGCAAGGCGTTCACCGGCGGCTGGTTCCATTCCGGGGACCTGGCCGTCTGGCACCCCGACGGGACGATCGAGCTGCGCGACCGCGGCAAGGACATCATCATCTCCGGCGGTGAGAACATCTCCAGCATCGAGGTCGAGCAGGCCATCGTCGCGCACCCCGCGGTGCTCGAGTGCGCGGTCATCGGGGTCCCGCACCCCCATTGGGGAGAACGGCCGAAGGCCTTCGTCACCCTCAACGAGGGTGCCACGGCGACGCCCGGGGAGATCATCGCGTTCTGCCGCGACCGCCTCGCCCACTACAAGTGCCCCGACGCGGTCGAACTCGGGCCGCTGCCGAAGACCTCCACGGGCAAGGTCCAGAAATTCGTGCTGCGCGACCGCGAGTGGGCCGGGCGCGACAAGCGGATCGGCGCAACCTAGGCCGGCGCGCGGCCCCCCGAGAGCACACCCTTGACGCAACCGAACGGTTGCCATATGGTAGCAACCAATCGGTTGCTACCAGTCGGAGGGGCGTCATGGGGTTTCCCGATCGGATCGAGCGGACGGTGGAGGTCGCGCACTCGCCGGAGAAGGTGTGGGCGGCGCTGACCACGGCGGCGGGCCTGGCTGCCTGGTTCGGCAACGAGGCCACGATCGACCTGCGCCCGGGCGGGTCGGCCCGGATGAGGTGGCACGCGGAGGGGCACACGGCCGACATGCGCGTGGAACGGGTGGAGGAGCCGAGGGTGTTCGGGTTCACCTGGCACATCTACGGGCTGCCCGAGGACGATCCGCGCCGCACCTACGTGGAGTTCACGCTCGAGCCGGCCGGCGCGGGCACCCGGCTGACAGTGGTCGAGAGCGGTTTCGCCCAGCTGCCCGCGGACACGCACCGCACGGCGTACGACGGCAACACCCAGGGCTGGGCGAGCGAGCTGGCCGAGCTGGTCAGCTACCTCGATGCCGCCTGACATAGAGGCGATCGCCGAACAGGTCTTCGCCGCGCTGGCCGACCCGACCCGGCGCGCCATCCTGGCCGCGCTGGCGTCGGGCGGCCCGGCCACCGCGACGGACCTGGCCGGTTGCCTGCCGATCACGCGGCAGGCGATCGCCAAGCACCTGGCCCTGCTGGGCGAGGCCGGCCTGGTGACGGCCGAGCCCGGGGAGCGCCGCCGGGTGCGGTACCGGCTGCGCTCCGCGCCGATGCAGGTGGCGCAGCAGTTCCTGGCCGCGCTGGCCCGCGACTGGGACAGCACGCTCGGCGCGCTGACCGAGCACCTCGACCGGGGCGAGTAGGGACCACGCGGCCGGCCGCGCGCAGGGCCACCGGGCTCCACCCGCGAACCCGGGACGATCGCAAGTCAGGAGGCAATGATGAAGGTCCAGCCGCAGAACGCGGCGTGGCCGACGGCCGACGGCACCGGCGCCCCCGCGCCGCGCGCGGTCGTGACGCGCGCCGTGCCAGCCGGGACGGCGGCCGCGCTGGCGGCGACGCTCGGGCTGGCCGGCGCGTGCTGGGTCATTGCGATCCGGCAGATGAACGGGATGGACATGGGGACCGCGACACACCTCGGCCCGTTCGGACCCTTCATCGCCGTATGGGCGGCGATGATGGCGGCGATGATGCTGCCGGGCGCGGCCCCGGCCGTGCTCAGGCGCGCTCGGGCCGGCGGGGTGCGCGCCGTGCCGCTGTTCGCCGGCTCCTACCTTGCCATGTGGGCGCTGGCGGGCGTGGCGGTGTACGCGGTGTACCGGCCCCACGGGACGCTGGCCGCCGGCACGGCGGTGATCGCCGCGGCCGTCTACGAGGTCACGCCGCTCAAGCGGCACTTCCGCAGGCGCTGCCGCAAGGCCACCGGTTCCGGGCTCGGGTTCGGCCTCTGCTGCGCCGGGTCGAGCGCCGGACTGATGCTGATGCTGGTGGCGCTGGCGTCATGAGCATCACGTGGATGGCGCTGATCGCCGCGGTAGTCCTCGCCCAAAAGCTCCTGCCCGCCAAGGCCGCCATCGACCTGCCGCTCGCGCTGGCCATCGCCGGACTCGGCACCCTGATCGTCATCGCACCTTCCCTGATTTCCGGGCTCAGCCCGCCGATGTGAGCCGCCACCGCTGACGCGGGCCGGGCCACGCTGCTTTCAGACAACAAGAAACGACAAGCAAGGAGATGACCAATGACCAGTCACAAGACCGGGACACGCGAAGAATGGCTGGCCGCCCGGCTGGACCTGCTTCAGGCCGAGAAGGAGCTGACGCGGCGCAGCGACGAAGTGGCGCGGCAGCGCCAGGACCTGCCCTGGGTCCGGATCGACAAGGATTACCGGTTCGACACCGACGAGGGCCCGGCGTCGCTCGCCGGCCTGTTCCGGGGGCGCTCGCAGCTTCTCGTCTACCACTTCATGTTCGGGCCCGACTACACCGCGGGCTGCCCCGCGTGCTCGGCGATCGCCGACGGCTTCAGCGGCTTCGCGGTTCACCTGGCCAACCACGACGTGATGCTCTGGGCGGTCTCGCGCGCCCGGCTCGATAAGCTGCAGGGCTACAAGCGGCGGATGGGGTGGAGCTTCCCGTGGGCGTCCTCGCTGCGGACCGACTTCAACGGCGACTTCGACGTCGCCCTCACCGAGGAACAGGAGCGCGCGGGCGCCTTCGAGTACAACTTCCGCGAGTCGCCCGTGTGGTCCCCGCCGGAGGACGCGCGCGGGCCGTTCGACGCCTGGGCGGCAACGACGGGCACCGACTGGGAGACCTACACGCGCGAGCGCCCGGGCATGAGCGCGTTCGCGCTCCAGGACGGCGCCGTCTACCACACGTACTCGGCCTACGCGCGCGGCCTGGACGGGCTCTGGGGCATGTACCAGTGGCTCGACCGGGCGCCGGCGGGGCGGAACGAGGCGCGTGGCCCCGACGACCCGCTCAACTTCTTCCGCCGCCACGACGAGTACGGCACGCCATGACGCGCGGGCGGCGGCTCAGCCGTCGTCGTGTTCGGTGAGCCACCGGAGTTCCTCATCCGCGTGCGCGGCCGCGCCCCGTGTCCGCGGGCCAGGGCTGTCGCCGGGGTGATCGTGCGGGCGGATCAGCACGTACGACTGCGGTGGGCCGTTCTCCGGGACGGTGGTCCACACGCTCACGTCCACCCGGGTGATGAACTGCAGGTTGCTGCCGTCGCAAACGGCCAGCTCGACAACGCTGTCCACGCCGTCGGGCAAGTTGCCAGCCGCATCGGTGAGGCGCTGGATGAACTCGCGGACGGACTCGGTGCCCACACCCCAGTGTTGACACCGGGCACCGCCGCTGGCAAGACCGCTCCGCTCCGGCACCGGCCGGATCCGGGCCGCCCGAGCCGGTCCTGGGACCGGTCCGGGCGGCCCGGCGGTGCGGACGCCGGTGAAGCGCTCGGCGACGCCGGCGTCGTGGTGCGCGGTGCTCGCGGTGCCGAGCGCCGAGCGTAACCTCCCGTGCGGGCCCCGTTCGCCGCCGCCGGCCGCGGCCAGCCTTGATCACATGCCGGTCAGGCGTCGCGACCGGCCCTGCCGGACAGCCCGGCAAGCTGCCGAGCAGGACGGCCGCTCGCTGGCCCGGCGCCGCGCGACGCCACGGCCAGCGCCGCGATCGCCGCGGCGGTACCGGCGATGAAGGGCGCGCGCGGGCCCAGGGAGGCAGACAGGGAGGATGCGACCGGCGCCCCCGCCGACGTGCCGCCGAGCAGGACCACCGCGAACAGGGACATGACGCGGCCCAGCATGCGCGGGTCGGCCGACTGGAGGACGGCGATCGCGGTGCCGAGAAAACACGACCAGCCAATCCCGACCGTGGCCAGGCCGGCGAGCGCGGCGGGCAGGGCCGGCGCGATCGCGGTGGCCGCCAGACCGCACGTCATGATCGCCGTTGCCAGCGGCAAGGCCCGCGGGCCCGGCGTGCCGCGGGCCGCGCGGATCAGCGTTCCGGTGAGACTGCCACCGGCGAGGGCGGTGAGGGCCGCCCCAAGCTGTGCCGGGCCGCCGGCGAAGGACACCGACCCGGCGCTCTGGGGCGCGCACCACGACCTGACAGGACTGGTCCCCATGTCGTGGCCGGAGGCGCTCGAACTGCTCTCGGCCGAACTCGGCGAGCCGGTCGCCTTCCGGGTCGCGGCCACCATACCGCACCCAGCTAACCTGCGAACTCACTCGCCGGATGCCTCCAGAACCCCGGAATTACGCGGAACGCAGGAATTCGGCAGCGGGCGTGATGTCAGCGTTCATCAGGTCCGGTAGACATCACGGCGGTGGCCGATGTCGACGACGGTGACGACATGAGCCTCGTCGTTGATCCGGTAGATGACACGGTAGGTCCCGCGCCGCGCGCTGAACCTGTCATCGAGCGGCGGGAGCAGCTGCTTGCCGACGCGGTGAGGCTGTTCCAGCAGCGGTCCGGTGATGAACTCGTAGGCGGCAGCCGCGACGGCTTCAGGCAGCGTTTCGGCAAGTGCCCGTCGCACTGTTGGCGTCGTTCTCAGCGTGTACGGCTCTTGCGTGCCTTCGCTCACCCATGCGCCGAGCGATTGCGGATTGTTTCGGCAATCTCGGCCGCGGTTACTTCCTCGCCACGTGCGAGTTCGGCGTCGGACGCTGCGAGCCTGCGCATCGTGTCGGCGTCCCGCATGATTGCCAGAGTCTCTTCCAGCCTCTCCAGGTCCTCGACGGCGACCAGTACAGCGGATGGGCGGCCGTGGACGGTGACGGTCACTCGCTCATGGTGGTCGTGCACGCGGCCGACGAGCTCGGACAGGTGGGTCTTTACTTCTCCCAGAGGCAGCGTCGTCATAGTCAAAAGTTTGACTAAAGGATCGGCGGACGTCAAACTGCAGATGGCGCGCACCGTGTCCGCCCGCGGACCGACCGCTGATCCACAGTGACACGGCAAAGGCACGTGGCGGGCATGGAGGCAGGGCAAGGCGTCGTGACGACTGGAAGTTGACTGGCAGGCATGTCCTTGACCTGCAGTTTCTGGTTGGAGCGGGCGAAGGGAATCGAACCCTCATGACCAGCTTGGAAGATCGGTGGTGTCGCGGCAGGTCCTATCAGGCCCGACGCTGCTGCTGGTATCTGGGCATCCAGCGCGCGTGAATGACCGTCATTGCCCGCGAGTCTCCCTGGCGTGTGGCCCGTGTGTGGCCCGCACATCGCGCTTAGCGAAGCGACTTGATGATTGTGTCGACGGCTTTAAGCTCGGCGTTTGTAGCCTTCGGGCCGATCTTCGCGCACGCGATGAAGGTCGTGGTGTGGATGCGGAACCACAAAGTCTCGATGTAGGGGCTCTCGGCGCTCGCGCTTCCTCCGCCCCAGTACCGCCAGGCATTCGGCGCGCTGCGGGCGGGCAGGGGCGGTACCGCCACGGGGCCACGGGAGAGCCTGGGATCGGTATCGGTGGCGATGACCAGCCCAACCCCGTGCGCG
>Ga0207684_10002218_pt1 | contig 19814 bp, 19 predicted proteins | sample KBSK5501metaG_FD_184342 | JGI IMG/M metagenome (GOLD analysis project Ga0207684, IMG submission 184342) | Corn, switchgrass and miscanthus rhizosphere microbial communities from Kellogg Biological Station, Michigan, USA - KBS K5-50-1 metaG... | ecosystem: Host-associated > Plants > Roots >...
GTCGTCAGGGACGCAGATGACGAGGTCGCTCGTCATCACGTCGCCAATCTGGATGGCGCCGAGCTCGTCGCTGCGATCGCGGGAGACGCGTAGGATGTCGCGCTCGCTGATGATGCCGGCGACGACGCCGTCCGCGTCGCGCACGAGGAGCGCGCCGATTCCGTGCTCGACAAGCAGCGCCACGGCGTCGAGGATGGTGTGGTCACGGCCGGCTCACCTCGTGGAGCCCGACCCCCAGCTCTGCCATCTTCTTCCGCTCGGTGATGTCGATGACGATGCCTTCCAGGTACGTCGATGGCCCGTCGGCGACCTCGCGCAGGTGCACTAATCCCCAGAGCGAGGTTCCGTCGGCCCGTTGCAGCTGGAGCTCCTGGTTGGTCACCACCACCCCCGGGCGCAGGTGGAGCAGCAAGCGCTCGCGGTCCTTCGCGTCCAGGTAGAGCTCCTTGGCATTGCGAGCGAGCACCTCGTCGCGTGAGCGGTAGCCCAAAAGACGCGTGAATGCCTCGTTGCACTCGAGGATGCGCCCGTCGCGGCGGGACCGGAACATTCCGGCGAGGTTACGATCGAAGAGTGCGCGCAGCGACTCCTCGGAGCGCCGCCGCTCGGACAGCACCGTCTCGAGGGCGCTGGAGCGTTCTCGTTCGCGACGCACGATCTCGTCGGACGCGCACTCCGCCCGGCGCTTCAGGTTCGCGATCATCACCACGATGGCCGGCAGGCTGACGGCCCAGATGACGAGCCACCGCAGATTGTCGCCGGCGTACGCGAGACCGGGCCCGGGCTCGTCGAGGAAATAGGCGAGATAGAGCCAGCTCAGCGCGGCGCTGATCAGTCCCGCGCCAAGTCCGCCCCTGAATGTCGCGTATACCGTGGTCAGTAGCAGAATCGCGGCCGGGTTCGGAGCCCGCAGCACGGTTCTGGAGACCAGCTCGAGGACAACCGCCGCGCAGACGGTGAGCAGCGCGCCGCCGAAGCGCGGCCAGAGTCTCCGCACGAACCGACGAACGTGGCGCGCGTCGCCAATGCCACCCTCCCGAGTGCTAAGGCGGTCTGGGCCAGAAACGTGGCGGAGTTTAGGCGCCGGGCGACGCGCGAGTCAACGATGCGGGCAGATAGCGACAACCTACGGCCGCCGATTCCGCCCCGCGTAGATCTCCTGCATCTCCTTTTCTCCCCACGCGATGGCCGCATCCAGCGACATCTTCCCCGCCACTTTGGTCTAGTTTAGTGTGCCAGCAACTACGAATAGGTAGGATGGAGGGTACATCCCCGTCACGCGCTCTCTTGACCGGGCATCGTTCATAGGAGGCGTTGATGAAGAACCACAGCAAGCTCGCCGTTTCGGGGGTCGCGCTGGTTGTCATGCTTCTGCTCCGGACGCCAGTCGCTGGCGCGCCCATCGAGGTCGCGCTCGACCCGGATAAGTTCGGCACGCTGGATCAGAAACTTACGAAGTGTGGCGAGATCGGCTGTGGACCCACGGCGGCGGTCAACTCGTTCACGTATCTTCAAACGGCGTTTCCCCGCGTCTACACGACGCCGCTCGTGCCGGCAGGACAAGATGTGACGGTCGCCGACACCCTAGCGGACCTGATGGGGTGTTGCGGAGCCGGTACGTCGATCGAGAATTTCATCCGGGGCAAAAGAACCTATGTCGAGTCCAAAGACGCAGGTGCTACGAAGTATGGCGCCGAGATCAGTGGCAAATGGAACGGAACGGATCGACCAGACTTCGTCCACGAGAACGCGACCGCGACCGATCTTCTCGCGTTCATCGAACGCGAGCTCAGGGCTGGAGAGGACGTCGAGGTCTCCATCGCAAACGCTGGAGTTGGTCACTTCCTCACGCTGACAGGGGTCACCTTCGAGGATGAGACGCGGCAACGAGGACAACTTGCGTTCGTTGATCCGAACGGTGGCACGCGAGGAACGACGACCTTCAGAATCGACGCGAACGGCGACATCCGCACCACCTATATCCTCGGCGCGCAGATCGCCTTTGTCAGGCACGCGGTCTCCGAGTCGCCGGTCCCGGAACCGCCCACGCTGATTGTGCTCGCCTCGGGAGTGATCGTCGTCGCGTCGTGGCGCGCATACCGAGTCACGCGCGTGAGAAGCGCGGGTTCGGGAAATTCTGGCCGGTGATTTTCGGAGATTTGGCCGTCGAAGAGGCGCGCCGTAGTCGTTGAATCCGACGCGCGGCGACTTCATCCGTCCAGACGGGAACGTCTTGCAGCTCCGCCGCGCTGGCATTCGTCGGCACGCGTGCGATCACGCCGCTGGCGCGAGCGACGAGCGGGGACGGCGCTCCCAGCCAATCGTCGGGCGCTTTCTCGGCCGCCTTTGCGCGCCAAAGCGTTCGCTCCCCACGTCTAGCGAATCGTCCTCACGATCGAGTCTACGTCGGCCGAATGCGTTCCTCCGGCACCTCCACCCGCTTGACGCCCTTGAAGCTGAACAGGAGCTCAATGCGATACGTCGGGGGGTCAGTGGAGGTCTGCTCGAGCACGGTGCCGAGGGCCTCCTGCACGTTCTGACTGAAATGCACGCCCTGGATCGTCAGGTTCGCGAGGTTGACCTTGACGCGTTGATTCGGAGCAAACACTGGTGACCCCTATTACGCCCGGGCACCCGAGCGCAGTCGAGCCCAAGTATACGCGGTGGCCCGCACGGGCCGAAGTCCAAGCACTCCTGGAAACCTCCAATCGAATGCCGTCGCGGTTCCGAATTCGCGCCTTCGAGTGTTTTGCGTCGAATATCTTGCGCGTTCTCGCGCGTTTCGACGTCTGAGCGCGCAATCTCAGAGAAAGCGCAGAAAGACCCTGAGGGCCCAGCTTCGCAGCGACGCATCGCCCCCGAGTGTGGGCTTTCGCTACGACGGAAGCTTCTTCTGAAAGGTCTGCTCGTCGTCGGCGGCCACGCGCACTCCATCAGCGGTCGTCGTCGGCGGCGTCGCGAGCTGGGTGCTGGCGAGCCGTCGTGGCTGGTGACGGCGGCTTCGAGAACGCCTTGACGTCGCACGCCGGCATAGCGTGGGTGCGCACCAAGTGGGCCACGGTGCAGCGGGCGGCCGGAGAAGCGCTCGACCGGCTCCAGGCTGCGGAGCCGGCGGCGCGCGCCTGCACGCTGACGGACGAATCGCCTGCGTGAGGTCGACGTGCGAGGCAATGATCATTGCGGCATCGACGGTGATCGCGTCGACCAGCGACCGCGCCGAGCAATCGCAGCGACGAAACTTCTGTTAGAGCTCGGAGGTCGGCTGCGCGCGGAGGGTGATTGCCGTCGATGAGGACTGCGATACGCTAGTTCTTAATATTGTCGTCCGAATCTTGCGCCGGGACCGCCTGCTCGATCGCTCGTGAGAGAGCCTGCGGGGGAATCCCGAGCCGGTCCAGCCACGGTTGGCCATTCTCGATGATCGGGCCGGCCGTGGGATTCGGCTGGTACACCTCCGCCGGGACCGGAGCCGCGTCGGTCGCGCGCGGCGAGGGACCTACCTCCACGGCTTCGCTCGAAACCGTGGGCGACAACAATCCCATGGGCACCTGAACGAGCTCGCTTCCCCTTCGAAGGACAACGCGGTCGTCGTGGATCGCCTCGATCTGACTGTCACCGACGAGATCCCCTGACGCGTACGAGGCCAGCGTCCCTGTACGGGGATCCTCGAAGTAGGCGCGCCCCTCTCCGTTTTGCGTCACGACGATGCCGCGCAGGATGGGGAACGGCTGAGCCAAGGCAACTGAAGAGGTCATCAGCAGGCTGGCCAGGAGAACGAAGCTTCGCACGGCAGTATCAGCCTAGATCCTCGTTCGGCGCGGGGTCAAGCGGGAGGCCGCCCGGTGAGGACTTGTCTATGTAAAAGTTTCACTTGTGTAAAAGTTTCCCTATTGACTTCGCCGGCGAGCGCATTGATCTTCTGCGCGGGGCTGGTCGTGGCTGTGCCACCGTGCTTCCCAGCAGGAGCATGACGATGTCCCAAGCTCTCCGGCATTTCCGAATGCCTCCCGGGATGTTCCTCCTGGGTCTCGTCTCCGTGAGTGTCGTCAGTATCCTCACGTTTGCCGTGAGTCGTGCGGTGACGACGACATCGACGTCCGTGAGCGCCAAGTCGGCCCCACGCCCACCGCGACCGGCGCTCACTCCCGCCGAGGAGGCCTACATGCGCGCGATGTGGCCGATCCATGGCGACGTCGAGCGAAGCCTGATGCGAGTAAGCCTCGGCCAGATTTTCTACAAGACTGACGACCTGAGCCGGGCAGAACTCAAGACTCGAATGGAGCAGGCCCTCGTCGCCTATCGAGGGGCCGAGACGCGCATACGCGCGCTGGACCCCCCGGCGTCGCTGCGCAACGATCACGAGCAATACCTGGCCGCGGTCCACCTCTTCCAGGCGGCCGCGGTGGAGGTGATGGAGATGTTCAAGGATGGCCGAGAGGACCATCTGCTCGCTGCGTATCCGAAGAGCCAAGAGGGGAGCGACAAGATCAGGGAAGTCGGGGGCAAGTTCTGGCCGAACGAGTTCCCGCCCAACTGAGAGAGGAGGGATTCCAGCAGCTGCCTGGGGAATGGAGCGCCGTAGTGCATCAATCGGACACGGTTTCGTGAGGAGGTTGCTTCGATGATCCGGAACCTGCTACGTGTCGCGATGATGTTGGTATGCCTCGTCATCCTCGGTAGCCTCGGGCCCGCCGATGTCCTTCGGGCCGATCAAGACGACCACCGGCCGCCGCAAGTGCTGCCGAGTGGCTTCGAGAGCACGGACAGCCTGTTGCGCGACGTGGAGCGAGCCGAGAACGCGCCACTCCACTCGGCGTGGATCGTGGAGAGTAGTCGTTTCCTGAATGTGCCCCACCGCTCATTCCAGCCGGACGTGGGCGATCCCCCCTTCGTCGACTTGCCGGTGAACGTGGGCATCATCGAGGGGCCCGACGGCAATCTCACGTTGTACGACACCGGCTGGAAGCAGCTGGCGTACATCTTCAACTGGAACACCTCATGCTGCTGGTACGGCATCCGCGCCCAGCTGACCGCCATCGGTCTCGATCCCGCCAAGGTCCAGCGGATCGTGCTGGGACACGGGCACTGGGACCATGCCGGCCAGATCAACGAGTTTCCGGACGCGGTGCTCTACATCCAGAAGGAAGAGCTGAAGCAGATCGATTTCTTCCTCAACTATCCGGTCGACTTCAACGCCGGCCACATCCGCGCCGTCAACACCGTCGATCCCCTCACGGGAGCGCAAGTCGGACCGCCGCAGCAGGCCTGCGCGCGGACGCCGGTGTGCGGTTACCCACCGCAGACGGTCCAGGAAATCCTGGGCAAGGTCCTCCACGGCAAGGCGCGCATCATCGACGGACGCCACCAGATCGCTGACGGGCTGGTGATCCACCCGGCCTTCCGGGGCCACACCTATGGGTCTCAGCTCCTGCAAGTCAACACGAGCCGCGGCCAGCTGGTGTTCGGCAGCGACACGTATTCGTCGTGGACCGGCATCCGCGACTGGCTGGTGGCCAACATCCAGCAGACCGACACGATCCAGCAGTTCCTCGCGTACGAGAAGTGCTACGTCCTCACGTCGCGGCTGAACAGCTTCAACAATTGCGTCTCCGCGCACGAGCCGACGTCGTACACAGCGGCGTACCCTCTCACCGCCAACTGGTGGAATATCCCGGGCGGAAACTGCTCGCGGGCCGCCGAGCTGGTCCTGGCGCCTGGCAAGACGACGCACGTGCCGGCTAACCCGGACCGGACGCCGCCGTCCCAGTGTGTCTCCACAATCCCGCCGCACCCGATCTCGCCGTAGCGAAAGCATTGAAGGAAGGAGGGTCTGGGGCTCGCCGGCCGGGCGGGCCCCAGCCCTATTCGTCGATGCTGCTCCGCGTGACGCCTCACAGCCTCGGCGCCCTGCTCGCGCTCGTGGTAGTCGCTCTCTGTCCGAGCCACGCGCCGGGCCACGATGCGAGCATGTCAGGCGGTCTGTTCCGCACACGCGATGCCGGCGCCACCTGGCTACCGCTCAATCCAGGGAGCTTCGTGAGCGGCGCGCTCGCACTGGCCGTCAGTCCGGTGGATCCACATCACCTCCTGCTGGCGACGGACACGGGTGTCTCGCGGTCGCGAAACGGCGGACGTGACTGGGTGGCCGAGGCGCCCGACAGCCTGGCTGGCCCGGCCTTCGCGGTGACGTTTGACGCCGACGGACAGCGTGCGCTCGTTTCGGTAGGTTCATCGATCTTCCACGGTGACGGCGGTCGCTGGCGGCGGCTGCGAGCGCCGGTGGGATCGACGCCGGCGCGCGTCCTGGTGGCGGGTTCCGTTCGCGGGCGCGTGTACCTGGCAGGTCGCAGCGGTCTCTATCGCAGCGACGACTGGGGGCAATCCTGGGTGGACGTTGGTGGCGTGCTCCAGGCAAAGTCCGCGAGCGTCGTGGTTGTGTCGCGCGCTCACCCGGACGAGGTCTACGCGGTGGTCGCGGGGCGTTGCTGGGCAAGTACCGATGCGGGGCGCCACTGGCAGCTTCGTGTCGACGGACTTCCCCGGGCCGGCATCGAGGCCCTGGCGCTCGACCCGTCCGACGCGAACCTCCTCTGGTCGATGGTGGCAGATCAGGTGTTTGGCAGCGACGATCAGGGTCGCCGCTGGAGGCCAGTGGGCGAGCCGTTGCCTGAGAGGCCGATCGTCACCCGCGCGCTCGCCGTCATGGACGGCGTGATCGTGACGGCGACTCACCGCGGCGTGTATCGGAGTATCGACGGCGGCGGACACTGGGCGCTCGTGAGCGACAACCTGCCGCCTCACCTCGAAGCGGGAATGCTGGTGCGCGATCCGGTTGACGGGGCCACGGTCTACGCCGGCTTCGCGTTGACGCCACACGAAGAGCTCGCCCGCAACGCGGCCGAAGGCGGCGGCACGCTCGGTCGAATCACCCTAGGCAAGATGGCCAGCTGGCTGCCGTTCGGCATCCTGGTGCTCCTCGCCGCGGCGGCAGGAGTATGGCGTCTGGGGCGGGCTTACCTTGCCCCTTCACGGTCGGTACCGCGATGAGCCTAGGCACGCTCCGTTGGGGCGGGATCGCGGTCGCCGTGAGCGTCGCCGTCGCTGTCGGAGTATTCGCGTTGCGTCCCGGGACGGGAAACACCTGGGGCTTTCACGAGTTCAGGCTGGCGACCTCCGACATCCCGGTCGGCGTCGCGACGTCGCCTGATGGTACGGTCTGGTTCACGCTGGAAGCCTCGAACGCGATCGGGACCTGGCGGAACGGGCGGATCTTGAAGCTCCCGAAGGGCGCGGACAGCGTCGAGCCGCTCGGCCTCGCCGTCGACGGCGGCGGCCGGGCCTGGTACACGGAAGCGTCCAAGCAGAGAATCTCGCGCGCATCGCCCGATGGCACGATTACCTCGTTCGGGCTCTCGACGCCGGTGGCGCGGCTGGGGCGGCTCGCGATCGCACCGGATGGCAACGTGTGGTTCGCCGAGATGAGCCTGGTCAGTGTCACGCATCTCAAAGACGGGCGGCTCACGCGCCACATCGTGGGATCGTTCGCCGGGGCGACGCCGATGGATGCCGCGCCCTTCGGGGTGGCCGTCGCCCCCGACGGCGCCGTGTGGGCTACGCTGCAGAACGCGAACAAGCTCCTGCGCATCGCGCCCACTGGAGAGAAGATCGCCTTCGACGTGCCCACGCGCGCCAGTGGTCTCGGCGACGTCGCCGTCGGCGCCGATGGCGCTGTTTGGTTTCTGGAGCTAGCCGCCAACAGGATCGGCCGCTTTGCGGGGGGACGATTCGAGGAGTTCGTTGTCCCAACCTCGAGTGCAGGGCTCACCGCGCTCGCGGTCGCCCCGGATGGCGATGCCTGGTTCACCGAGCTGCGAGGCGGCCGGCTCGGCCGCGTGCACGCTGGGACCATCACCGAACTCGTCCTGCCCCGCGCCGACGCGCGACCGTTCGGCATCGCCGTGGACGCTGGAAACAACGTCTGGTACACGGATCTCAGCGGCTGGCTGGGCCGGCTGGACGCTGATCGGGCTCGGGTGCGGTAGAACTTTCTGGCGTGCGCTCAGGGCTGGCGGCCAGCTCGTCACTTCCGAATGCGTGCGACCTCGGCCGGGGCAGACGGTCTATCCTGAATTCGTCTTCAACCTCATGGAGCGCTTTCGCGCGCCGCGGCTGCATGCCGAATACCGTCCGAACGGCGGGTTCCTCACCCCTGAGCAGTGGACGGCGGCGCTGCACGCGGCCGGGTTCACGGATGTGCGGATGTTTCCGGACATCGCGCGGATCCGCGACGTGGTCCGCGACTTCGACGTCGCGGCCATCCGCGCGCGGTCCGCGTCCTGATCGACGGAGCCGTCCGCTCCACTCAAGGACTGGCCGTGAGGCAGCTCTCTTACGGCCGCCTGCCCGGAGACGCCGGCACTGGGCGCCGCTCACGCTCGACCTCGAGGACTGCGTGGCGGCGCTCGCCGTGCCGGCTGTCCCGCTACGGCCGCCGCTTGCGCCCCGCGTAGATCTCCTGCATCTCCTTTTCCCCCCATACGATGGCCTGGTCCAGCGACATCTTCCCCGTCGCGTACTGCGCGAACATGTCGGGGATGATGTAGAGGTCCCATACCTGTTGCGACGCCGCGGTGGTGGGGCCGGGCCAGGACGGCGGGACGGTGACCTTGGCGACCTCGGGGATGAAGCGGTACTGCTTGTCGCTCTTGTAGATGGCGTGCTTGGTCAGGTTGTTGAGGAACGGCATGTTGAAGCCGCGGCCCGCCGCCACCCACTTGTCGAGGTTGTCGGGCTGGAAGTGGTAGCGCAGGAAGTCCTTGGCGAGGTCCACGTTCTTGGAGAAGTTCCAGACGCCGACGCACCAGAAGCCGGTGGTGGCCTTGCGGTCGACGGGGCCCTTCGGCGTGTGGATGTGGTCGATCACCTCGGCGATCTCGCGCTGCGTGCCGGGGACGAGGACCTTGTCCTTCTTGGCGGACTCGTAGGCGCTGATCGGATTGTGGATGGCGATGCACTTGCCGGCGTTGAGGCAGCGGTTGTTGCTGGCGTCGTCCCACGCCAGCACCTCGGGATCCATGGCCTCGGTGTAGAGACGCTTGACGAACTCCATGGCCGCCCGCGTCTCCTTCGAGTTGATCGTGACCGTCTTGCCGTCCTTGCCGACGTAGGTGCCGCCGTAGCTCCACAAGATGGACAACATCGTGACGTTGGCGTCGGCGCTGTGGCCCAGCGCGGTGCCGAACGGATGCCCGATGGCCTTGCCCTTCTTGCCCACGCGCAGCCAGTCGTCCCACGTGTCGGGCGCCTTCTCGCCCAGCTTCTCCAGCAGGTCGGTGCGCACGGCCATCGGGAAGGGCGGCTGCCACCACGGCAGCAGCTTCCACTTGCCGCGGACCAGGTAGTCGTCGGAGCTGAGCCAGCCGCCGTTCTTCGGCCCGATGTCGCTGGCGACGTCGTTGAGGTCGGCGAGGTAGTCGAAGTAGAGATCGGCGTCGCCCAGGCCGGGGCCGAGCGCGGTGAGGTCGTGGCCCGAGCGCGACTGCACCTCGGCGGCCTTCTTCGTCTGCAGCTGCAGGTGGGCGATGATGTCCAGGCGCGTCTTCACCTTGTTCTTCGCCCCCCACTCCTCGAACTGGCGCTTCAGCTCCTTGTCCGTCTCAGGCACGAAGCTGGCGACGGTGAGGAACGTCAGCTCGCGGGTCTGGGCAATAGCAGGCGCCTGGCCGAGCGCCCATGCCCCGGCGGCGCCGCCGGCCGTCACGCGGAGAAAGTGTCGTCGACTCACCTGGCGCATGGCGCTCCTCCTTACTTGACGGCTCCCGCCGTCAGGCCCGAGACGTAGTAGTCGAGGAAGAACACGTAGGCGATCACGATCGGCAGCGAGCCGACGCAGGCGCCTGCCATCAGCCCGCCCCAGTAATAGATGTCGCCGCGGATGAGCTCGGAGAAGACGCCGACCGTCATGGTCTTGAGCTCGGCGGGCGAGACGAACACCAGCGCGTAGAGGAACTCGTTCCAGGACAGCGTGAAGGCGAAGAGCGCGCTGCAGATGACGCCGGGCACCGCGACCGGCAGCAGGATGCGCAGCAGCGTCTGCAGGCGATTGCAGCCGTCGAGCATGGCGCACTCCTCGATCTCTTTCGGCACCGTGCGGAAGTAGCCGAGCAGGAGCCAGGTGCAGAAGGGGACGAGGAACGTCGGGTACGTCACGACCAGCGCCCACAGGCTGTCGGACAGGCCCAGCCGGTTCACCACCGTGCTCAGCGGCAGGAAGAGCAGCGACGGCGGCACCAGGTACGTGACGAAGATCGCCACGCCGAAGGAGTCGCCGCCGGGGAAGCGCAGGCGCGCCAGCGGGTAGGCGGCGAGAATGCCGATCACTACCGAGATGACGGTGGCGGCCACGCTGACGAGCAGGCTGTTCACGAACCACGACCAGAACAGTGTGTCCTGCGACAGCAGTTGGTAGTGACCGAAGGTCACGCCGCGCCTGATGAGAAACGGCACCGTGGTCACGTCGTACAGCTCGGCGTTCTTCTTCAGCGACGTCACGGCCATGAAGTAGAGCGGGAAGAGGGCGAAGAAGATGAACGGCGCCAGCGGCATGTAGAGCGTGAACAGCGGGCGGATCCGCTGCGCGCGGCTACTCATACATGGCCGCGCGGCGGGCGAGCCGGAGCTGGACGAAGACCACGCCGAGCAGGATCGGGAAGAGGAAGAGCGACACGGCGGCGCCCTGCCCGATCTCGCCGCTCTGCAGTCCGAGCGCGAACGAGTACGTGGCGAACAGGTGCGTCATGTTGATCGGGCCGCCCTTGGTGAGGACGTACACGATGTTGAAGTCTGCCAGCGTGAAGATCGCGGAGAACAGGATCACGACGGCCAGCACGGGCTTGAGCAGCGGCACCGTGATGTACCAGAAGCGGCCGATCGGTCCCGCGCCGTCGGATTCCGCCGCCTCGTACATCTCGCGCGGGATGGCCACCAGGCCGGCCAGCAGCGTGATCGCGAAGAACGGCAGGCCACGCCACGTGTTGACCAGGACGACGGTGAACATCGCGAGGTACGGGTCGGGCAGCCACGGGATGTCGTGATTGACGAGGTGCAGGCTCTTGAGCGTCCAGTTCACGACGCTGTAGAGCGGCTCGAACATCCACCACCAGACGAGCGTGCTCAGCGCCGTCGGCACGATGAAGGGCAGCAGGATGGCGCCGCGGATGAGCCGCTTGAAGCGCACGAGCCGGAAGAGGAGCAGCGCCAGCACCATCCCCAGCACGGTCTTGAGCGTCAGGGCGGCCGCGGTGAACACGATCGAGTTCTGCAGCGTCTGGAGAAAGATGCTGCTGCGCAGCAGGCGAGCGAAGTTGTCGAGGCCGATGAAGCGGCCGGTCTCCCCGACGCGCGCGTCACTCAGGCTGAACCAGAGCGACAGCACGAACGGATAGGCGACCAGGAACAGCAGCAGGAAGAAGGCGGGGCCGATGAAAGCGTAGGCGACGGGCGTGTCGCGGACGAGGAATTCGGACAGCCCGCCGGCCTTGATCTCGCCGGGCGCGGCGAGCTTCGCCACATCCCCGTTCGCCGTCTTGAGTTGCATGCTGCGGTCCTCTGGACGACGCGGCGCGGAGGCGTCAGCGTCATCGGAGCGACGCAGAATAGGCCCAAAAGCTAGGTCTGCGCCGCGCGCCTGTCAAGGCGCACTGCCGCCTGAGCAGCTACGCCGGGGCGGCGCGCTTCGACGACCCGGATGCGGGGGGCTGCTGAGCGGCGAGAATCCGCAGACCGTCCTGGGCTGCCTTGGCGACGTCCGGATCTTCGTCCTTGCTGAAGGCCCGTAGGTTTGTCTCCAGTCGAGTCGCCCCGATATCGCCGGCGATCACGAGCACGATTGGCAAATGCTCGCGACGCTTGATGGCTTCCTCGACGAGAGGCTCGGCTTGCTTGCCGGACTGCACGAGGAACATGCCGGCAGCGGTTCGGACGTCCTCGTCGGGGGAGCCCAGCGCGGCCACGAGTGCGCGGCCGGCGGACCGCAGGCCAGTCGCGTTCCACAGCGACTTCAGCGCGTAGAGCCTGGCGATCTGCATCGGGCGCATCGGATCCATTCTAGCCCCTCGCGTTGACACCGCGCGCGTTCTAGAGTCTGGATGTGATGTTGTAATCCACCCACGTGGTCGGATCGTGCGTCGTGAAGTGATCGAACCAGAGCGGAAGGACGTTTTCCTGGATGCGGCCGTCGTGAAAACGCTGGCCTCCGCCGTCCGCAAGGATGACCAGGTCCATGTGCACGCGGATCGACACGGTCTTGGTCACGCGGTTGAAATCGGGCGCGTACTTCGGCCAGTGCACGGGGCAGCTGAGCAGGACCAGTTTTCCCATGCGCGTGCCGGCTTGAGTCGCCAGCATCGCGACGCTTCCGCCGTGGCTGTGCGTGAAGACGTCGAGGCCATCGAGTTCGCGCTGCTGCACCCACGCGCGCAGCTCGTCGCCGCCCAGCCCGCGGGCCGCGTCGCTGTAACCGCCTGACCAGTCGAAGCGGTCGGCGGCCCCGTACAGGTCGGGGCTCACGTTGTCGTGCAGGTACTTCCAGAAGTCGCCAGACGGCGGCTGCCACCAGGCGTTCCCGCGCGCCCACGTTCCGTGCACGATGGTGGCCGTTCGCGAAGGGCGCCGCCGTGAGCGGCGCGTCTTGGACGCAAGCAGCTTGAACAGGACGGGATTGCGGGGATCCAGGCGCGCCAGCGCATGGGCCGCGACGTCGCGGACCAGCCGGTCACGGCTCTGAACGCCCGCTTCCAGGATGCGGATCGGGACTTCGGGATTGACCGCGACCGTTGGATACGATGCCGCGGCGGCGACGCGGACGATCGGCTGCGGATGCCGAAGGCCAACCTCGAGCAACGCGGCGGCCGTTTCCGGATTGGCGTCCGCGTAGAATTCGCCCGCGACATCGCGCAGTCTGCGGAACGCGGCACGGACGTCACTTCCAGACGCTTGCGGCAACGCTCGCCCTTTGACGCGTAACCGCGCCGCCTTCCTCAGGGATGCCGCGTCGAACCGCTCGGTACTCGGCTGCAGTGGTGGGAAGCCGAGCTCACGGGCATCGTCGCTCGGAACGGCCTCTGCGGCTGCGGTGGCTCTGAATGTCGTTTCCGTGGCGGCGGCATCGCCTCGCAGGTGGTGTCCGATCAGGAGAAGCGTGGCGGCCTGCGACAGCACGTGCGTGCGCTCGCTCACGTCGGTGAATGCCTCCGGCCCCGGAATCGGATTCTCGGGCGCTCTGGACCGGGGGCGCTCGGCGACGGCTCGCCGCCGTGGGACTCGGCTCGGTTTCTTCCGTCTGGCCTTGCGGGATCCGCGCTTTCTTGCCATCGGAGTCACAAAATATAACCCAAAGATCCGGAGATTTCTTCGACGCCACTGGAGTGTCGCAATCCTCGTCGCGCCGCTCGCCGCCGAGGGCGCAATACGCGAGCCGCAGCGCTCGTGTAAGATGGCGCCCCACCGCGACCCCGAACGGGGTTGCGACAAGGAGGACCACCATGCGTCGTCATCGGGACAGCAATGAGGGTCTCCAGCGGCTCGTCAAAGAGCGAACGGAAGGGACACTCGGTCGTCGGGAGTTCCTCACCAAGGTGGCGGCGGGCGCGACGGCGGCGTCGCTGATCGGGAGCGCCCGCCCGGCCGGGGCGCAAAAGAAAATCGCCGTGACGATGTGGGACACCGAGCCGAACCCGGCGACGCGCGCGGCCGTGAAAACGATCGTCGAGGACTTCCACAAGCTGCACAAGGACATCGAGATCCGCGCCGAGGGCATGGGCTGGGGCGACATGGACAGAAAGCTCCAGGCGGCGATGGCGGCCAAGAGCCCGCCGACCGCGTCGCACACGCAGACCTACGTGGTGACGTCGTTCCGCGCCAAGGGCCTCATCGAGCCGGTGGACGACGTGGTGAAGGCGATCGGCGAGGACAAGATCTTCCCGTCGGTGCTCCGGTGGCTCAAGTATCCAGACGGCAAATACTGGGGGATCACGCATGCGTGGGGCGCCGAGATCTTCGGCGGCCGCGGCGACTACCTCGCCGGCACCGGGGTGAATCCGCAGACGTGGAAGACCTGGGATGACTTGCTGCGTGACCTGCCCAAGCTCAACAAGCCACCGCAGTACTACGCGCTCACGCTCGCCGGCATTCCGTTCTTCGTGAACGAGGACGTCTACATGTGGGCGGGCGCCAATGGCGGCAGTGTCTTCGACGCCAAGGGCCAGCCGGCGCTCGAGAGTCCACAAGTGCTCGGGATGCTCGAGTTCTGGAAGAAGCTCAAGCCATTCCTGCCGCCGGGCTGGGCCTCGCACGATTACCTGGAAACGCTGTCGGCGTGGGCGACGGGCAAGGCCGCCTCCGTGCTCATGTGGGGGCGGACGGCCGGCTACATCGACCAGTACGCGCCGCCCGACAAGCGAAATCCCGACGTGTTCCAGGTGTGGCCAAAGACCACGGGCCCGATGGGCAAGGCGCCGCTGACCCAGTTCGACAACGAGCCATGGGTGATCTATGCCGACGCGCCCGCCGACGAGAAAGCCGCGGCGAAGGAGTTCCTGAAGTTCTTCTTCAAGCCCGAGAACTACCGGCGCTACTGCGACTCGGTGCCGGTCCACCTCCTCTCCATCTTCAAGGCGGATTTCCAGGATTCGAGCTACCTGAACCATCCCGAGCGCAAGCGCTGGAAGCCGTGGCTCGACGCGCAGCTCAAGTGGGTGGAGATCGGGCGGGCGCACCCGCTGCTCGTCAGCAACCCTTCAGACATGCTGATCCCCTGGATCGGTGACGTGGCCGCGTCGCCCATTCTCGCCGACATGGTGATGGCCGTGGTGGAGCGCGGCCGAGATCCGAAGGTGGCGGCGAAGGAAGCCAGCGACAAGATCGTCCGGGACGTCATCGGCAAAGCGAAGTAGGCCACGAGCGTCCGCGCCGACACGCTCGCCGTTCCTTCGGAGCACACGCCGGGCCACGCCTCGCGTCGCCGCCGCGAGGCGTGGATCGGCATCGGCCTGCTCCTGCCTTCCGTCCTCCTGGTGCTCGCGTTCACGCTGTTTCCCGTCGGCTACAACGTGTGGCTGGGCTTTTTCGCCAAGCACTCACTGCGGGCCACCAGCACGTGGGTCGGTCTCGGGAACTACGCCCAGATGCTGGGTGATCCCGATTTCTGGCGCAGCGTCTGGCTGGCCACCGTGTACGCCGTCGGCAGCACGACGCTACAGATCCTCGCCGGCGTCGCCGGCGCGCTCATCCTCCACCAGCGCTTCGCGGGGTGCGACTTCCTGCGCGGCGTGGCGCTGTTCCCCTACATGATCCCGACGGTCATCGCCGTGTTCGTCTGGCGCTGGCTGATGAACGATCTCTACGGGGTGATCCCGTACGTGCTCGGTACGCTGCACATCCCCGGCATGCCGGAGGCGTGGCTGACCCACCGCACGATCATGTGGGTGTTGATCGTGCTCTCCGTGTGGACGTTCTTTCCCTTCGTGCTGGTAAACGTGCTGGCGCGGCTGCAGACGATCCCGCCCGAGCTTTACGACGCCGCCCGGGTGGACGGCGCCTCGGCCGTGCGGCAGTTCTTCCACGTCACGCTGCCGCAGCTCCGCAACGTGCTCCTGATCGTCCTGCTCCTGCGCGGGATCTGGATGTTCACCAAGTTCGACGTCCCGTGGCTGCTGGGATTCGGCGGCGGCGCCGGCGAGGCGATTCGCACGCTGCCCGTCTTCACCTACCAGCGCTCGTTCACCTACTACCAGGCAGGCATGGGGGCGGCGCTCTCGAACATCATGCTGGTACTACTGCTGATGGCGGTGACGATCTACTTCGTCGCGTTTCCGCCCGCCGAAGAGGAAAACGATGCCTGACCGCCGGCGGCCCGTGTCGCGGACAGCGGCCTGGGTCCTCCGGCTGGGGCTCTTCGCGTTCTGCGCATTTCCGCTCTACTGGATGGTGGTCTCCTCGCTCAAGGTGAGCCACGAGCTGCTCGCGTCGCCGCCGACCTTCTGGCCGCACGAGTGGGAGCTGCGCGCGTACCGCAAGCTCTTCTACGAGACGAACTTCTGGACCTATTTCCAGAATACGGTGGTCGTCTCCGCGCTGACGACCGTCATCGTCCTCGTGGCCGGCGTCATCGGCGCTTACAGCCTGACCCGATATGCGTTCCGAGGGCGGACGCTCGTCGCGCGTCTCACGCTGCTGGCCTACATGTTCCCGCCGATCATCATGCTGGTGCCGCTCTTCTTGCTCGCCCGGCAGTTCGGGCTGGTCAACTCGATTCCGGGGCTCGCGCTGACCTACATCTCGTTCTCGCTGCCGTATGCGCTGTGGATCCTGCGCGCGTTCTTCCAGTCGATCCCGTTGGAGCTGGAACACGCTGCGCTGATCGACGGCGCCAACCGCGCTCAGGCGCTCACGTACGTGGTGATGCCATTGGCGCTGCCCGGCATCATCGCCACCGCGATCTTCACGTTCATCGTCGCCTGGAACGACTTCCTCTTCGCGCTGGTGCTGATCGGCCAGGACGAGCTGAAGACACTGGCCATCGGCATCAACGAGTTCTTCCACATGGCCGTCGTCGACTGGGGGCTCATCATGGCCGCCGGCGTCATGGTGACGATCCCAGCGCTCGTCTTCTTCATCGCCGTTCAGCGCTACCTGATCGCCGGGTGGGGCGCCGGCGGCCTCAAGGGGTGAGGCAAATGGCTGTCACCGTGCTCGGGCTCTTCGCAATCCTGTTTCTCGCGAGCCACGCAGTCGCCGCGCCAGACGAGGAGCTGCTCGGCAAGGCGGACGGTTATCCCGTCTGCCCGGCGTCGCAGCGCCACGACACGCGCTGCCTGGTCGGTATGGTCAGTGGCTTCGACCAGATGTTTCCGGCGCGGAAGGTCGTGCGAGGTCCAGACGTCCGAGCGCTGAAGCGCGTCGCGGCTGAGCCGTCGATCACGTATCGCTTTCAGGGGCAGGACAGCGGGCTGGACGACTACCTCTCGCGCAATCGCACCACGGGGCTCCTGATTCTCAAGGATGACACGATCGTCGCCGAGCGATACCAGTACGACCGCAAGCCCGAGCACCGGATGGCGTCATACTCGATGGCGAAGACCATCGTCGCCATGCTGGTCGGCGTCGCGGTGTCCGAGGGGACGATCCAGTCGCTGGACGATCGCGCCGACAAGTACCTTCCGGAGCTGAAGGACACACCGTACGGCGAGACTCCACTGCGTCACCTGTTGACGATGTCCTCCGGCGTGCGGTTCACGGAGAACTACAGCGGCGTTGACGACGTGTTCGAGCTCGCCCGACTCTCGCTGCTCGGACAGAGCGCGGGCGGCGCCGCGACATTGACGCCGTTCCGTACGCGTGAACGCGCCCCCGGCGAGAAGTTCTCCTACGCGTCGGCCGAGACTCAGGTGCTGGGCCTGGCGCTGCGCGCCGCCACCGGGAAACCGCTCGCCGAATATCTGTCGGAGCGGATCTGGATCCCGATGGGCGCCGAAGCCGACGCCTCATGGAGCATCGACAAGGGCGGTTACGAGGTGGCGTTCATCGGCGTCAACGCCACCGTGCGTGACTATGCGCGCCTCGGCCTACTGCTCGCCAACGATGGCGCCGTCGGCGGCCGACAGATCATTCCGGCCGCCTGGGTGCGTGCGGCGACCACGCCGCCGGCGAAGCAGTTCGAGCCCGGACAATCAGGCTCCTTACTCGGCTACGGCTACCAGACGTGGATCGTGCCCGGCCCCGAGCGACAGTTCATGCTCCGGGGACTGCGGGGACAGGCAGTGCTCGTCGATCCGAAGTCGAAGATCGTGATGGTGCACACGGCCGCGGGCGCTGTCGGCGGCCCCGGGCTCGGCGAAATCATCGCGCTCTGGTCCGCGGTGGTGAAGACCCTGGGGAAGTAACGCCGGCCGCGCAGGCGGCGACAAGGCGTCTGTCCTGGGTCTGCTCGAAGGCGCTGCATCGAAGCGGGTTATGCAGCTCATCCGGTAACTGCAGCACGAGGGACGCATATGAAGGTTCGCGGCTCCGAGGCGGTGACCTATACGCTCGCGTCGGGTCGCCAGGGGAGCGTCCACATCGAGCCGGTCCTCGACTACAACAAGGATTCCGATCATCTCTCGCGCCGTGAGATCATCCGGCGCCTTGGTACCTCCCCCGCGCAGTTCTATCGGCTCCTCGACCAGACGAACTACGACAAATCGGTTGATCGGCTTGTGGGACTGCTCCAGGCGCTCGACTGTGAGGTCGCGCTGACGGTCCGCGCCCGGCCAGCCTGACTGACTATGCTCGAACTGTTCCGATCGCCTTCCGCCTCAGCGCGGCTCAGCGCCGCCGACGCCTTCGTCGAGAGATTTCCAGCCGACACCGAAGTCCTGATCGCTGGCGCGACCCGCGACGCGGCGGACGACCTCGCCCGCCGCGTGACGGTAGCGCGCGGCGCGACGTTCGGGCTGCACCGCGCGAGCCTCACACAGCTCGCGGTGCGGCTGGCTGCGGCGGAGATGGCGCGGCTCGGCGTGGCGCCGGCGACGGCGCTGGGGGCGGAGGCGGTCGCGGCGCGGGTGAGCTTCGAGGCGCTGCGGGAGCGGGCGCTCGGATACTTCGCGCCCGTCGCGCGGTTTCCGGGGTTCGCGCGGGCGCTGGCGGCGACGCTGGGCGAGCTGCGGCTGGGCGGCGTGGCGCCGGGCGCGCTCGAAAAGCTCGACGGGCCGGCGCGCGACGTGGCGGAGATGGCGCGGCGGTTCGAGGCGCAGCTCGAAGACGGCAAGGTCGCGGATCGCTCGGCGCTCCTCAAGATCGCGACGCGCGCGCTGGAGGGCGACGCGCTCGAGCCGCTGCGGCGGATGCCGATGGTGCTGCTGGACGTGCCGATCAACGGGCCGGCAGAGCGCGCGTTCGTGGAGGCGCTCACCAAAGTCTCGCCGGCGGTGCTCGTGACGGTCGCCGCGGGAGACGACGCTACGCTGGAGGCTCTTCGCAGCCTCGGAGCGCGCGAAGAGAACCCGGATCGGCGCGCCGACACCGGAGACCTCGCGCGGGCGCGGAACTTCCTCTTCGCGGCGACGGTACCGCCGCCGGGCGAGGCGCGCGGCGACGTCCTCTTCTTCTCGGCGCCGGGCGAGGGACGCGAGACCGTCGAGATCGCGCGGCGGATCCTCGACGAGGCGCGGGCGGGGACGCCATTCGACGAGATGGCGGTGCTGCTGCGCGCGCCCGAGCTCTACGGCTCGCTGCTGGAGACGGCGCTGCGGCGGGCGGGTATTCACGCGTGGTTCGCGCGGGGCACGTCGCGGCCCGATCCCTCAGGCCGTGCGTTCATGGCGCTGCTCGATTGCGCGCTGGAAAATCTCTCGGCGCGGAGGTTCGCGGAGTACCTCTCGCTCGGCCAGGTGCCGCCGCTGGATGCTGCCGGCGCGCCACCACTCGACCGCGCGGTGTGGACGGCGCCCGAGGACGAGACGCTGGGGCCGGCTGCCGAAAACGTGACGGCCGACAACGCGGCCGAAAGCCCGGCGGCGGAGAGCGCCGCGCCGGAGCCAGACGCCGACGACAACCCGGTAGTTGAGGGGACGCTGCGCGCGCCATGGCGCTGGGAGCAGCTCCTGGTCGAATCCGCGGTGATCGGCGGCAAGGACCGCTGGAGCCGGCGCCTCAAAGGGCTCGAAGCCGAATACAGAGCGCGGCTTGCGCGCTATCGCGAGGAGGAGCCGGATTCGCCGCGCGTGGCGGGGATCGAGCGCGACCTGGCAAACCTCGAGCACCTGCGGCGGTTCGCG
>Ga0207684_10002219_pt1 | contig 19814 bp, 20 predicted proteins | sample KBSK5501metaG_FD_184342 | JGI IMG/M metagenome (GOLD analysis project Ga0207684, IMG submission 184342) | Corn, switchgrass and miscanthus rhizosphere microbial communities from Kellogg Biological Station, Michigan, USA - KBS K5-50-1 metaG... | ecosystem: Host-associated > Plants > Roots >...
GTTCTATGTCACTCCGATTTATACCAATCAACGACTACTGGGTATATAGGACCTTCGTCAGATGACCTGGCTATTGGACAAGATCCAATCAGTTCATTTCGGTGGACGCAGAGGGGTCGGTCGCTCAGTGCGACTGCTGGGTCACAAGCTATCCGGAAATTTCTCTGGTAATATCTTCCACGAGCCCGACGGCGCCGCTATAGGACCAAAGTCCAATAGCGGCAGCGCGCCAATTTTCGCAGGATGCCTTGCAGATCACGTCGAGGAAGCGCGCCGCAGCGCCTCGCCGTCCACCACGCGGTCCAAACTCCAGTCATGTCCATGAAACCTGTCACCTTTCTTACCACCGTTTCTTTAACCCTAAGCACGATCAGTTCGCTTCCTACTACGAGTCGGGCTGCCACCGCAGCCGAAATCGACCAGAACGCGAAGGCGGCCTTGAACACGCTCTATGCGAGCAATCCCTCAGCACGGATTGTTGGCAAAAGGGCCAAGGCCGTTCTCGTTTTTCCCCAGATTCTAAAAGCAGGCTTCCTAGTTGGCGCCCAGCGCGGTGACGGAGCCTTGATCGTTCACGACCGGACCGTTGCTTATTACAACACGACCGCTGCTTCCTATGGTTTGCAAGCCGGCGTTCAAAAATTCGGATACGCGATGTTTTTCTTGACCGACGCGTCGCTCGATTATTTGCGCAGGAGCGGCGGCTGGGAGGTCGGCTCAGCACCGAGTCTAGTAGTAGTTGATACTGGGATAGCCAGGTCGCTTTCGACCACGACGCTGAAGAAGAGCATCTATGTCTTCTTCTTCAGTCAGAAAGGTCTGATGGGCGGGCTTGGGCTGCAAGGAACGAAGATTACCCGGTATACACCGAGCGCGTAGACGTTTTGTGATTCGGTCACCCTTCAAGACCGAGGAACGCCCGTACGGTATATTTCCGCAGTCGCGCACGAGCGTTAACTGTTAGTGTTCGACGGCAAGAAAAGCGCGAACCTGGACAAGTATTCGTCATTGAAGACGGCCGATTATCCCCTTCGATGTAACGCCTGTGCGCCCGCAGGACGATCATAGAACGAGGGCGGCGAGCACCAATGGTCATCTCAGAAGAGCGACAGTGAAGACGAGAACTGCGCCGATTTTTTTAGCAGCGGTACTGCTTGTTGCTGGCTGTGCAACCCGGCCATCGGTTGCGCCCGGTCCACTCGGCGAAGCTCAGACTAAATTGACCGAGGCGCGCTCGCGAAAATTTTCCGCCGAAACAAGGATTGCTGATTACTTCCGAGCCGCAGAAATTGCGGAGAACGAAGCGTCGAGGCAATCTCGCAACGATGCAACAAAGCAACAAGGCGAACAAATCTACAACGATGCTTCTGCTGAAGTTACGTTACTACTTCAGCAGGCTGATGGCGGGAAATACTGGAATCACACGGAGCGAATCGGCGCTTCCGATGGTCCGTACGAGGTTCGCTTCCAACCGGGCGGCAACGGTGTGTGGTCTCCCGCTTTCTTTGACCAGCTTAAGCCGGCCAAGGAATCTGATCACAAGCATCTCCGCATCTGGGTGCACGGATCAGGATTTGGCGGCACTCTCGTCGGGATTCGCAACGGCCGGCCAGGCGATCCGTTCGCGCCGAGGGTAGGCTATGTTTGTCCGATTACCACAACAATCGACTTTTCGTCACCTCCAACAAAAACAGGTCATGCACACGTGGTGTTGGTCTCCTTGCATGATCCAACTCTCCGACAAACCGTGCGCCTCGGTAGAACGACCCAGCCCCTCGCCTACGACCTTTCCGCCCCTCTTGGACATTATCCGCGTACTAATGCTGCGACTATGGCGGTCAGGGGACTCTTACGCGCCGACAAGATCACCCAGCGCACTGGACTCTACACGCTTGAGCCGTAATGACCCCAATCGTATCCCGATTGTGCTCGTCCACGGACTGTTGTCGACTCCGCACATGTGGTTCAACATCGCGAACGCAGTTCGCGCCGACCCAGAGCTGAGAGCGCGGTATCAGCTCTGGGTATTCTATTACCCAACTGCAAACCCGATTACGCTTTCCGCCTTGGCCCTTCGAAAGGACTTAGCAACTGCCGAACGATTCTATCATCCCAGACACGGCATCGTGCTCGTCGGGCACAGTATGGGTGGGATAGTCAGCCGGATGCAATCTACCGACACCGGCAGAGTTCTTTGGAACGAATGTTTTGGTCAAAACGCCGATGCGCTCTACGCGAAGATTCCAGCGGATAACCTGCTGAAACAGGCACTGATATTCCACGCTGACCCGACCGTGAAACGAATTATATTCATGTGCGTACCCCATCGCGGTAGCAGTCTGGCACTCGGTCTGATCGGCGCACTAGGCAATAGTTTGATCCAAGCTCCCCAAAACGTGATCGTAACTATCCGGAACTCGCTCGGCGATTCCGTGGAGCAACTTTACGGAGTGAAGCCCCCCACCAGCATCCGCGGCCTCTCGCCCCGTTCGCCCGTGCTGATTGGTCTGGATAAGCTTCCCATTAAAGTCCCGCATCATTCGATCATTGGTGATCGTGGCAGAGGGGACTCCCCGAATAGTTCGGACGGTGTCGTTCCTTATCGAAGCGCGCATCGCGATTCTGCCGAATCCGAAAGATTATTCCTTACGGTCACAGTGGTTACCAGAGCCCAGAAGCAATTGAAGAATTATTGCGAATCCTCCGCCTCCATTTGGGCCTGAAAACTCAGCCGATGCACAACGTGGCGGCGGCACAATAACTTAACAAGCTATCGGACGCGGTTTGGGAGGGCTAGCGCCTCAATAATAATGCCACAGGCTGTAACGATAGTACCGGTGGCGGTATATACTCCCGCGGTAGTGGTAGTAACCCCCGTACCGATAGGGATAACCATTCTAGTACCGGCCGTGATAGCCGATTCGGACATAGGTCGCGGCGTCCGCGTTAGCCGGCCCAAAGGTTGCAAACGAGCCCATAACTGTCAGTGTGATCAACACTAATTTTAGCAGTCGGGAGCCCACCCGAAGCCGTTCGGAGAAATGATTGGGGCTGTCTGCACGGTCCCTTGTATGATCTAACATGGTGGGAAGCGTTATCAATTTCGATGCTAACTGGAATAAACTAGGAAGACAACTGGATTAGCAGCTCGCAATGAACTTATCGCTTCTCATGCTGTTTGATTTTCCAGGCTAGAGAGGAAAGAAGTCACTTTAATCAGTGAGGATGTTGAACCCTGGCGCGCTCCGGGTGCGAGCGCTGACCGGAGCGTCGGTGATCACGAGCGTCGTGCCGGGCGTGATGAGGGCGCGAGCGTCGGCAAGAAAATCAGTAGGGATCGAGACGCGATTCGCCAGATCTTTGAGATTCGGCGCCCGCCCGCCAATGCTTGCCGTGGAAATCCAATCGCGCCGGCCGCTCGCGTCCATTGACCCGAGCGCAGAATAGACATATGAGCCGGACAATCGCTCAATACCGCTCACTGGGGCACGCCCGATCTCTACACCGTTGCGGTACACGTAAGCCGCGCGGTCCGCTCCGCTCACGATGATCGATACCGGGCCCTTTGGCGCCTTATCCGGCGTCCATTTAAATCCGGCTGCTGTAGCACCCGTCTTGCCAGAGAACAGAAGCCCCGGCTTGGTCGTACTAGCGGGCGCAGAAGCATTATCCGCGATAATCACCGTCGTGCCGATCGCTGTCACCGAGTAGAGCTTGGTTGCGAAGTCCACCGGCATTCGCACGCAGCCGGCCGATGCCGGATATCCGGGCAAATGACCTGCGTGGAGCGCGATGCCGGTCCAGCTGAGCCGCTGCATGTGCGGCATCTGCGCGCCTTTGTAGATGGTCGATTCGTGGCGGACCTTCTTTTGCAGAACCGTGAACACGCCCGTCGGGGTATGCTTGCCCGGTTTCCCGGAGCTTACGGTCGAACGCCCAATGCGCACACCGTTGCGATAAACATAAAGGATTTGGTCCGGCAGGCTCACCAGAACGACCACCGGACCGGCCGGCGAGACTTCGGGATGCCACACATAATCTCCCGGCTTGAGCGCCGGCGCGAGAGGAGCGATCGCTCGACCTTTGGTGTGGCTCTGAGCGTGAGCCGTTGACGTCGCAAATAGGCAGCCGAGTGTAACGAAAGCCAACGAAGCCATTTGCCCGCTAACGATACTTTCGATTCTAGCTCTCATGGCGGTTGTCTTTGGCCGCGACGATCATTGGATCAACTTTCTATCCATTCTGGGGAGAATCGCTGCTGAAACTATTGGACTTTGGTCCCATGGACGGGCAGAACATCAATCAGTGATCTCGTGAGGCGCGGTCAGAACATCGGTATCACATTTTGGCGGAAAACCTGATGAGATAGCGATTACCGATGACGAATTACAGTCATCAAAAATACGACCTAAGTCCTATTTCGTTAGCGCTATATTTTTAGGATGATCGAAGATGAAAGCCTACTCGCTCCCCAACCTCATGAAAAGTCCGACTGTAATTCTGCTTCTCCTGCTCTCCGTTTACTATGCTTCCGGCGCGAACGACGTGCCGGTCACGGTTCAGTTTGTTAATCCGGCCAATTTTACTGACTTCCTCATCCGGGGACGTGACGCCAATTATACCGCCGGTGTCTTCGCCAACGATGTTACGGCCGAGCTAACCCCGGTAATAAAGCGGAAATATCCGAACGGAAGCCTGGTTCTGCGCTTTACTGATATCGATCTGGCAGGCCGTTATTCCACGCGAGGTGTCAGAGTCCATAACGGAACCCATCCCGCTCGGATGAACTTTGACTTCGCCTTGTCCGATAGCAATGGCAAATCTCTAGCGAAGGGTTCAACTCGTCTGGTTGACTCCTCGAACCCGAGATCGTCCGCGCACGATGCGAAGCGTTCTCAGGTTTTCTACTATGAGAGGCGGCTCCTGAACCGATGGCTGCAGAAGTTGTCGCCTGCCAGATAGGAGGCTCCGCCTTTGCTAGCTCTCGGCGGAAGCAATCCGCCAGCCGATCGAACCTCGCAAAGTGGTTACAAATTGCTGCTCACCGGGGCAGCGCCTTCGGTCGGGCGCACAGGAACGGCAGTAGCGCGCTTTTTTCGTAGCTCGGCCAGACGCTGAACGAAGACATAGCAAACCGGTATCAGGAAAATGCCGACCAGGGCGAGATTCAACTCTGCCTTGTCGAGCGCAGCTTGCGCAGATGCTACCCCAGCGTGCGCCGCTAGATTTGCCTGTACCGCGTTGTCGTAAACTTCTTGGCTGGCTACCCTTTTATCAAAGAGCTGCTGTTGACGTTTTTCGTCGAGCTCTGCCTTTCGCTGCGCTGCCTTTGCTTGAGCGAGTTCCGCCTGGGCCTGCTCTTTCGCCGCTCCAAGCTCGCGCGGATCGATGCGCAATAGGAGGTCTCCTTTTTTCACAACCGTACCTTCCTTGAACGCAATCTCGTCAATCTAGCCCTGCACGCGAGCACGGACATCCACATTGGCCGAACCATCGAGCCTGCCGATCCATTCGCGCGTAATTGACACGTCACGCGGTTCAACCACGACAACCACCACTTGCGGCGGCGGCATTGCTGGTGGCATTTCTTTGGAGTTGCAGCCGCTCAAGATAGCGGCGGCGGCAACAAATTAACTCGGGAGCAACACGAGCTTTTCATAGTTGCGCTGTGCAAACGGCGCATGAGTCGAGGAATCTGTGCCGACAGCAATTTACGAAAAGGGGGGCGCCTTAGGTATTGGACTAAAGTCCCATGGGCGGTTACGAACCATCGCGGTATCCCAGGGTTCTCGAAGGCTACCACGGCTCAACCTATCGCCGGAAGTGCCGCTCGAATCGCCTCAAGCAAAGCGTCATCATTGAATGGCTTGGTGAAAACTGCTGCGGCTCCCTGTTGCAAACCAAGGCTGCGTATCCCCGTTTCATCGCGCCCGGTGATGATGATCACCGGAGTAGGCAGTCCAAAGTCGCGGAGCCGCGACTGTACTTCCAGTCCGCTCAGTTCGGGCATCCATACGTCCAGGATAGCCAGTCCGATTGCGTGGGTCTTCGCATATTCAAGAAAGAGCCGCGGATCGCTAAAGCCCACCATCGTTAACCCGGCCGAGGCCAGGAGCCGCCGCATCGCTTTCAAGATCGAGGCATCATCATCCAAAACGCAGATGATATTCGGTTCTTCAGGCACTCGAGAAACCTTTCATATGATCCTTCTCAGTCCCTCGCCTGTTATAATGCCGTTAACAGTGAGGGAATATCCTGATCCTAATCGAAAGTTCGGGTGCGCGGTATTAGACCTTGGTCCTATCGCCTGTGGCTGGCGGATGGATCCCAACTTTTTCCGTAAGCCGTACTAACTCGGCTACCGAGAATACTTGCATCTTCTGCATCACTCGGCCCCGATGTACTTTAATTGTCTTTTCGCTGGCTTCTAACTCGTCGGCGATATTCTTGTTCAGTTTTCCGGCAATCACCAACTGCATCACTTCACGTTCCCGGGGCGTTAATCGATCGATCCGGGTTTGAATCTCGGCTCTCTCCTTGCTTTCCCGGAACAGGCGGCCAGCGCGATCAAGCGACCTTGCAACTGCACCGAGCAGTTCCCCATCACGAAATGGCTTTGGCAGAAAGTCGATCGCGCCGGCCTTCATGGCATCGGCGCAGGTCGGAATGTCACCGTGTCCAGTAATGAAGATGATCTGTTCCTCGCGCCCGGCCGCTGCCAGGTTCTTTTGCAATTCCAAACCATTACAACCGGGCATCCGAAAATCGAGGATGATACAGCACGGTCCGGGATACGGAGTCCTTGCCAGAAAGGCCCGGGCAGAGGCGAAGGTTTCGAATGGATACCCGGCAGAAGCAAGGAGACGTCCCAGCGCTCTTCGCACCGACGCGTCATCGTCGATAATAAACACGAGGCTGTCAGGCAGCACCGGCATTGTGACAGGCAGGCAAGACGAAGTAGAAAACAGCGCCGCGGCCGGGAGCGTTTCTCGCGTCCAGCATCCCACCGAACGATTCCACAATCGACCGCGCGATCGCGAGCCCCATACCCAAACCCTCTTCCTTGGTCGAGAAGAAGTGCTCAAAAATCCGTTTCCGCGCGTTTTCAGACAATCCCGTGCCAAAATCGCGAACGCCGGTTTGGACGATGCCGTTTACATCGGATCTGGTTGATAGAACAACCCGCCGGAGTTCGACTGGGGTATCTCGCATCGCATCGAAAGAGTTCAACACCAGATTGAGGAGAACTTGTTGAAGTTGGACTGGATCGGCCTCGACCCACACGTGCCGTGGACCGAGCTCCGCGACCACAGTGCAGGAGCGGCTCAGCGCATCGGACTTAGTCAGCCGGACTACATCGTTCACCACTTGGTTCATATCCACCTGTCCTCGAGTAACCTCACCCTTCTTTATCATTTCCCGTATACCACGGATGATTTTGCCAGCGCGCTCACCGTCCGTGACGATGTCATGCAGGAGCTCGTGCAATTCACGCAGATCAACTACTCCACGATCAAGGAACCGCTCACCAGCCGCCGCGTTACTAACAATGGCTGTCAGAGGCTGGTTAAGCTCGTGAGCCAGCGAAGCAGTTAGCTCTCCCATTAGCGCAACGCGGCCCAGATGAGCCATTTCCAGCCTGTGCCTTGCCGTGTCGAGCTCGCGTTGCTTTCGTTCCGTTATATCAAATGACGCACCCATCATCTTCATTGGCTGCCCGGCTGCATTGTAAATGACGCGTCCGCGCGCGGCGATCCAGCGAATCGCGCCATTACCTCGGATAACACGATACTCGAGGTTATAGTCCTGACCTTCCGCGACGGCTTGCTCAATCGCTTTCTCTGTTGATGGCCGGTCGTCCGGGTGGAGAGACTCGAGAAACCGGGAAAATGTGAATGCCGCGTCTGCGGGAAAATCGTACATGTTCCGGGTCCGATGAGTGGCCCAAATCTGATTCGTCCGCAGGTCCCGAGACCACAGGCCGAGGTCGGCGGACAAAGTGGCCAGGCTTAGAGTGGCCGCACTCTCGCGCAGCAACTCCTCGGCCTGTTTTCGTTCGAGCGCAGAGCCAAAGATTTGGCCGATTGATTCCAGCTCAGAAATTACGCTCTCCGGCCACATCTGATACCGATCCACCTTGGCGTACACGACCGCGCGTGCCGCCGTTCCACGCTGGAATAGCGGCAAAACCAAGGCCGCGTTAATCCCGAACTCTCGACAAAAATCCTTCTCCTGGATGGCCTCAGCCGGCAAGTCTTTGGCGACGTCACGCAAAGCGATTGTTCTGCCTTTCGAGATCTGCCTGAAAAACCAGGGCAGTTGCAGGTTCGGCACCGGAGAAGGGGTGACATCAACGCCATTTCCCGGCGGTTGGTGCGAGATTCGAACGTCTCCTTCTTCGCAGCAGAGTTCGAGAAGTGCGCAGCGATCGAGGCCCATTGCTTTGCTGACGTCACTAAGCGTTCCATTAATCTCGTCATCAACCTTTTCGAATCGAGCACTCACAAATCTAGCTGAAAGGGCGGCAACGAGTTGTTCGAAGCGCAGGCGATCATCTAGTTCGCGTTTCGTGCGACGTAGCCGCGTAACGCTGCGGAGGAGCACGACCACAAGTGTAGTTCCAAGGATCGCCGTAACAATCACGCCGACTACCAGCTTGGGATGCTCTTCCCAAAGAGAGGGCTCCCGAAAGCGAACGATTGTCTCTTTGGGGATGCGGCTCTGGGCGAGGTGCCATTTGTTCAGTGCCAGCCAATTGAGCAACAATCGGTTCGGTTTCGCAGGCTGAAGAGACCCTGATTCAAGCATCTCGTCGGCGAGAACCTTCCTACAGAGATCCCCGGTTTCCACCCCGTGTGCGCCAAAGTCGAACAGCGAACCACCCACAATGCCTTGTTCCAGTTGATTCGATGCCAATCCGTAAACCGGAACATTCGATTGCTGGACAACCCGACCGGCCACTTCCACCGGTAAAAACGATCTCCCTTGGCCGTCCCGTAAGGTGCTAATATAGAGGACAATCGTATCTGCGGGGAGTTTGCGAACGAGCAACAAAGTCTCGTCGATTGGTCCAGTCCCGATGAACCGATAGGTAAATTTCCCTCCATAGCCGTCAAGCACCTTGCGGCATTCTTCCGCCCAGAGCTGATCAAACGACGCCGTACCGGCAATACAAACGACCTCCTTGGTGTTCGGTTGAAGTCGAAACGCCAAATCCAAGGTTCTGCGGAAGTCAAAGGTGATCGGAAAACCAATAACGCCTGGCGGTAGATGCCCACCGTCGACCTCGCGGCGATCAACGCTGCAGAAAACGATAGGTGCACCCGCAAATAGACTTTCACGGTGGTCGAGTGCGAAGTTCAAGGCGGAGCCGGCAACTGTCACCACCAGATCGAACTTTCTGCCGAAATACCGGGACCTGAGATGGCTGGCAAACTCTTGAATCGCCGTTTGCGCCGGGAAGCGCGCGAAATCTAGGAACTCAGAGTATACCTCTACGTTCTTGTCAGACGTGAGGGCCGCATCGAGCCCACTTTTGACTGCGACTATCGCAGGCAGTTCCGCTTTCTCGCCGTAGAGAACGAGTACTGACCGCGGCCCATTTTGCTGAGCAATAGCTACTGACGCCAAATAAAAAAATGTAAGGAATGGCGCGATGCCACGGAGGCCGCAAACGAGAAATCGCTGGAACAGGATGGCTGTCACAACGGAAGGAAAGGCCAGTCTTTAGCTCAAAAGAGCTGACAATTCCAGGACAATCATTCTTACTGGAGGAACCGAGAAATGAATCCGTAAATCAGAAGCAAAATCAATCCAGAGGCGTTCTCGAGAATTCCCGGCCGTTCCTTACACCTACCTAGCATGAAGATCTGGTTCCCTCTTTTTTTTCTATTCTTTTTGCTGATCGGGACGCCAACAGCCAATGCTGCGCCGCCAGCGCCAGGTGAGCAAAAATTTCCGCCATCCAGCGACAGTTATCAGGATCAATCAATTCCCAGCCTTAGCGGGAAACTTGTCGCTCGCGTTCAGCAGGAGCCCTTTAATGCTGCGGCGACGATCATCTTTTTTCTTGCGATCACGCACACATTCTTGACTTCCCGATTTCAGAAAATCGCTCATCGCTATGATGTCAAAGTTCGGGCGATCGGGAACGTTGATTCCTCTCATGACGGCCAGCTGGGCCGCGATTTCGATAGACTGCTTTTCCGAGCCCAATTCTTTCACTTTATGGGCGAGATCGAGGCGGTATTCGGCATCTGGCTCGTTCCCCTGGCAATCGCTATCATCATTTTTCATGGCTGGCCGGCCATGGTCAAATACATCGGTCGCGTCAATATGACCGAGGCAGTATTCGTGGTGGTGATCATGGCAATGGCCAGCTCGTTGCCAATCCTTCGATTAGCCGAAAACGCGATTGCTCGGATTGCGGCCCTCGGGCGCGGCACCCCGATGACATGGTGGTTGTCGATCCTGACTGTTGGCCCGCTTCTCGGCTCCCTCATCACGGAACCGGCCGCGATGACTATCAGCGCGCTGCTGCTTCGTCATCGATTCTACAATCTGCAGCCAGGCGTCCATCTCAAATACGCAACCCTTGGCCTTCTCTTCGTCAACATCTCAGTCGGCGGAACCCTGAGCCACTTTGCCGCTCCTCCGGTCGTAATGGTATCGAGTCAATGGAATTGGGGCTTTCTGTTCATGCTACAAAACTTCGGTTGGAAGGCGATCGTAGCGATCTTGCTATCAAATGGCCTGTTCGTGCTGGCCTTTCGCAAGGAGCTCGCCAGCCTCGCTGCGCGGCCGCAAGCAGAGGAGACCACTCAGGAACGACGAGCAGTTCCGTGGTTTATCACGTTCATTCATCTGCTCTTTTTAGCCTGGACAGTGATCAATGCGCACTACCCGACCCTGATTATTTTTGGGTTTCTTTTTTTCCTGGCGTTCGTTACCGCGACCCAACGAAGTCAGCATCAGATTGTGCTGCGACAGCCGCTTCTGGTTGGTTTTTTTCTGGGATCACTTGTGATTCACGGAGGTTGCCAGGAATGGTGGATCACCCCGGTACTCAGCAATCTCACTGAACTCCCAATGATGATTGGAGCAACGATATTAACCGCACTTAATGATAACGCTGCCATTACGTACTTAGCAACGTTGGTTCCGAACCTCTCTGATACGCTGAAATACGCAGTGATGGCGGGTGCGATTACCGGAGGTGGACTGACAGTGATTGCCAATGCCCCTAACCCGGCGGGCGTATCGATCTTGGCTTCTCGATTCGGCGATGGCGGCATCTCGCCCATCGGCCTTCTTCTCGGCTCGTTAGTACCTACGCTAATCGCAGGAGCAGCATTCATTCTGCTGTGAGAGTCGCATGAATCCAAAAAACACATTTCATTCGCGGCTGTACCGCGGCCTTCGCCCTCGCTAGCTGGTCTCAGGAAATAATCATCATGGACTCTGTTACAATCACTTTGATCGTATTCGCATGCGTCGCCGGCGCCACGCTGATCGGTTTGTTTCTAAATGCGGTTGTGCCATCACAGCAACTAAGTAGTGATTCGAAAGACACGGTGAAACTCGGTATCGGTCTAATCGGAACAATGACCGCCATTCTTCTCGGTCTCCTGATCGCTTCGGCCAAGAGTTTCTACGACACACAAAATACCGAACTTACCGAGATGTCCGCCAAGGTCATTTTGCTTGACCGTATCCTGGTGCATTACGGCCCAGAGACTAAGGAGGCCCGCGATCTATTGCACACGGCTGTTAGCCGCCTACTCGATGCGATGTGGCCCCAAGGGCGTCCCGGAATCTCGGGGGCGGTACCGGCGCCTGGCGGAGGAGAGATTATCTACGACAAAATCCAAGAATTATCGCCAACGAACGACGCTCAGCGTTTTCTGCAGAACCAGGCGCTAAGTATCGCGATTGACCTTGCAAAAACACGCTGGCTGATGCTTCAACAAGCTCACAGCTCAGTTTCCCCACCTTTACTCGTGGTGTTGGTTTTCTGGCTAACTCTCATTTTCTGCAGCTTTGGGCTTTTAGCACCGCGCACTCCAATCGTAATAGCGACCCTGTGCCTCTGCACTTTGTCCGTTTCTGCCGCCATCTTCCTCGTAATGGACCTGTACGATCCCTTCGGTGGAGTTGTTCGGGTCTCCAGCACTCCACTCCGGACCGCTCTCGCTCATCTCGGTAAATAGGTGAACAGGCCCAGGCTAGCCCAGAAATTCTACGCGTCCGGTGCGGAGTTCATATAAAGCGCCTACGACTTCGACCTTTTTTTCTTCAACCAATGGCGCGATCACGGGTCCGGCGGCCTTTAATTTTTCAACATTTGTCGCAACGTTTTGTCGAATCGCAGCGTCCACCGAACCTCCCTGTTTCAGTGCTTGTTCGACTGGAGGTTTGAGGTAGGAAATCAGCGTGGGAAGATGGCCGGGTAGTTCTTTGTTTTTTGTGATGACATCGATGGTCGCTTTAATGGCACCGCATTCGTTGTGACCAAGAACAACGATCAACGATGCGCCCAGTACAACTATCCCGTATTCAGCGCTAGCCAGGCCGTTGTCATCGACAAAATTGCCGGCCAGACGAATCACGAAAAGGCGGCCACGCGATTGGTCGAATGCCAGCTCGGGGGAAACTCGGGAATCGGCGCAGCTCAAAACGATGGCGAACGGATGTTGGCTCAGCGCAAGCTCTGCTCGTTCCGGACCGTAATCGTGATGAAGGTGCGTCCCCGTCACATACCGTTGATTCCCTGCTTTGAGTTCCGCTAAGGCTGCTTCTGCAGTTTTGGGTTCTTGCTCTTGCGCTTTCTTCGCGTAAGCCAACCCCTTCAAAGAATTCCAGGCGAAGGCGGCACCGGCGAGGGCGAATCCACGCTGCAAAAAAGCGCGTCGACGGTAGCGGTTGATCAGCTTGACGTCTTGACCTGTGTACTGAGTTTCGGAAATAACACCGCGCAGCAATTGTTCATCGATCGGCTCGCTTTGTTCCGGCCGGCTGACAACAGCGGCGGTTGAACCGTCCCTCGGGCATCTGTTTTGGGGCTTCATGGAGTCAGGCTTTCTTGACATTCTTGATTCGATGGAGATGTGCTCAACTTCCAAGCTGAAGTTAAGCAGGCTGATACTGTCTCTTTTTCTGTACTGTTGCTATAGGACCAAAGTCCTATAACGGGTGTGGGCGGCTTCGCCGGGGGTCGTATCTAAAAATATAAGTTTTGACTTCGGGTTTGCTGATTCGCTAAATCAAACGGTGAATGGCAAGAGCATTGCGAGTCGACGTTGCCGGAGGGTGGTATCACGTGATCAATCGCGGGATCGAACGACGCCGGATCTTCAGCAACGCCAGGGATTGCGAACGATTTATCGGACTACTAGCCGTTATGCCGAAACGTTTCGGGATGCGGATCCACGCATTTGTCTTGATGCCCAACCACTATCATCTGCAGGTAGAGACCCAGAAAGCGAACCTCAGTCAGGCGATACATTGGTTAAATGTCAGCTACAGTGTCTGGTTCAATCAGCGTCACCATCGAGTAGGTTCCCTGTTCCAAGGACGTTTCAAGGCAGTGCTTCACGAGGAAACCAGCCTGGGAGTGACAATCAATCAGTATATTCACCTGAACCCGGTCCGGGTGAAAAGATTTGGCACCGGACGTGGAGGGATCAGTCTCGCGCAAGCGATTGAACAAAAGCCTGAATTGCGAAAACAGCTTTTGAAAGAATTGCGCTCTTACCGGTGGAGCTCACTGGGAGCATATGCTGGCCAAGACGGCGCATACGACTGGCTGACTACTGAAGCGGTCTTGAGCAGCTTTGTCGGGAGTACCAAGGGAGCCAGGCAGCGCGCCTACGTCCAAAGGATCGAAGAGATGATAGGCGCGAACCATGCTGAGTGGAAGCAGCGGGTGACCGGTCAAGTGTTCGCCGGTTCAGCCGTTTTCGTCCAGCAAATGAAGAAGCAACTCCGCAGTCATGATCGCAAGGAGCAGAAAGGGGCTCGCCAGCTCGCGTACCGCCAACGCGAATGGACCCAGATAGTCAAGGCGGTCGAGAGAGTGTGGAAAGAACCCTGGCAAGCATTTGTCAACCGGCATGGAGACGCCGGGCGGGACATAGCCATGTTAGTTGCGCGAGAAGGAGCCGGCATGCGTCTGCGAGAAATCGGACAACAGGTCGGCACCCTGGAATACCCGGCCGTTTCCTCTGCAATCCGACTGCTGAAACGCCGGCTCAAAGAAGACAAATCACTTTTCCGGCGATACCGGCAGATTTGTCATTTATTATATTTTTAGATACGACCCCCGATGCCGAGGCCGACCCCCGATGCCGAGGCCCCGGCCGTTTCCTCTGCAATCCGACTGCTGGAACGCCGGCTCAAAGAAGACAAATCGCTTTTCCGGCGATACCGGCAGATTTGCCATTTATTATATTTTTAGATACGACCCCCGATTATTCACGGATTCGTAGAAAGGATCTCAACTTAGCTTGTACTTTAGCAGCCAATCACCGATCCTGATCCCAGCAGCAGGCGAACCGAAATTTCTGGCTGGTCCGCTTTCTTAATCGATCCAGATGAACACCCTGCCGTTCTCCTAACTATGAGCACTATTACCACCAATGACGGCGTACAGATTTACTATAAAGACTGGGGCGAAGGTCAACCGATCGTGTTTAGTCACGGCTGGCCGCTGTCGGCCGACGACTGGGACACGCAGATGCTGTTCTTTCTCGGCAAGGGCTTCCGCGTGATCGCCCACGACCGACGCGGCCATGGCCGCTCCACCCAGACCGGTGGCGGCCATGACATGGATCATTATGCCGACGACCTGGCGGCGCTAACCGCACATCTCAACCTCCAAGGTACGGTGCATGTCGGCCACTCGACCGGCGGCGGCGAAGTGGTGCACTACCTAGCGCGCCACGGCGAAAGCCGAGTGGCAAAAGCGGTGATCATCAGCGCGGTGCCGCCGCTGATGGTAAAGACGGCGACCAATCCGGGCGGGTTGCCCAAAGAGGTTTTTGACGGCTTTCAGGCGCAACTCGCTGCTAACAGAGCCCAGTTCTACTACGATGTGCCGGCTGGACCGTTCTATGGTTATAACCGGCCCGGTGCGAAACCCTCTCAGGGGGTAATCTGGAATTGGTGGCGCCAGGGTATGATGGGAGCCGCCAAGGCCCATTATGACGGCATCGTCGCCTTCTCCCAGACAGACTTCACCGAAGATTTAAAGAAGATCACCGTGCCGGTCCTGGTGATGCATGGCGATGACGACCAGATCGTGCCTTATGCCGATTCGGCGCCGCTGTCGGCAAAGTTACTGAAGAATAGCACATTGAAAACCTACAAGGGCTTTCCCCACGGCATGCCCACGACCGAGGCCGATACTATTAACGCCGACCTGCTAACCTTCCTGAAAGAGTAACGCCGCGGCGGGAACGCGTTCGGATAGCCGGTCGCCGTGGCTGCCACGAAGTCGGTGTATAGCGGCAGTACCGTCGTCTACGCCGTTAACGTCGATTACCCTTTCGATGCTTCCTGCAACACTGCCGCTGCGGTAATCGCGTAAACCGTGGCGCAGAGAGCGACGTTACGGATCGGAACGAATTCGTTCGGTCCATGGGAGACGGTCAGCAATCCCGGTCCATAAGCGAACGCTGGAATATCGTGAGCCGCGTAAAATCGCGTTTCCAGCAAGCCGGGGCACATCTCGAATACCGGTTCTTTACCGGTCAGGAGCGCTATGTTACGCGACAGAATCACGCCGACTGGATCTTGCGCCGAGGTCGCCGTTGCCGCCCCCTCTTGAAGCGTCTCGATTTCAAACCCCTGCAAAGCCTCCAACAAACGGCGCTTTTCCTCTTCCAGGTTTTCTTCAGGATTGATCCGGCGCTCGACCGTGAAAGAAAAATAGTCCGGCGTAACATTAAAATTCGTGCCTCCCTCGACTCTCCCTCCAAGCATCAGAATCGATTTACGCGCCGCGGGCGGAGCAATATTCTGTTGGGTCTCACGGAGTTCTACTTCCTTCTTAATGTCCATAAGTAGCGCTATTGCGGGCAGGGCGCGTTCGAACGCGTTGACTCCTTCAAATTGCCGGCCGACGTGCGCCGGCTTACCACGCATGGTGGCTCGCAGCGAAATAGCTCCGCGGTTGGCGTTCCAGATAACGCCGCCGGTGGGCTCTGGCGTCAGCATCGCAACCGCGTCTTTCCCGAGTAACCCACGAGCATCTAAATCACGAGAGCCCCGCGGACCGGCTGTCTCTTCGTCCGGTACCAGTACGATCCCGATACGGCCGGCGTTCAGAAGCCCTTCATCCCGCGCCGCAGCGGCTGCGCAGATCATCGCGGCCAGACCGCTTTTCATGTCCGAGGAACCGCGACCGAACAGATTCAAACCTTCGACACGTGGGTGAAACTGATCGCGGCTCTGGGCAGGAACGACATCGTAGTGACCGCTGAAATAAAGGGTCCGTGGGCCGTTTCCAACCGATGCCAGCACGCATGCGCCTTCCCCTCTGACATCATCAAAGCCGAGCCGATTCAACTCGTTGATCAAAATCCGAATGCATTCCTCGTAATGATTACCCGGCGGACTTTCCGACGGAATCTCTATCAAGCGCCGCGTTAAATCCAGCATCGCCGACTCGCTTATCCTTTCACGCAACCGGGATGACAGTAGCTTGGTATCGACGGACGTCATTTTGGCAGAGCTAGGCTAGTGCTAGTGTTAGTTGGCGTCCGGCGTCGTTTGTTTTCGGCTCTTGGCTCCTGGCTCCTACCGCCCAGCCAGCCGCACACTTTGCCGTGCGCTGCGAAGCTCGTGAAGTACCAGGTTCATCAGCTCCTCAACTGAAGTCTCTTTGGTCGATCGATCGAAAGTAATTTCGCCCTTTTGCAGGAGATTGACCCGGTCGCACACGTCGAAGATGTGCGCATAATTATGCGCCACAATGATGATTGAGACCTCGCCCTTCTCTTTCAGACGACGAATCAGATCCAAAATAATGGCGCTCTCTCTCGCGCCCATGGCCGCAGTTGGCTCATCGAGCAGCAGGATCTTGGCATTAGCATAGACAGAGCGAGCCACCGCGATTGCTTGTCGTTGACCGCCGGATAGTTTTGAAATCTCAACATCGACTGAAGGAATATTGACACCCATCTGGTTCAGGTAGTCTCGCGCCCGTTCGCGCATCGCCCCATCATCCAGGATGCGCAAAATTCCGCCATACATGATTTCCCGTTGCAGGAACATGTTGCGGTAAACGCTGAGCTCGTTGATCAGTGCCAGATCCTGATACACCGGCTCGATGCCAAGCGATCGGGCATGGCTGACAGACCTGAGCGAGATCTCGTTGCCTTGGAAGTAGAGCTTGCCGCTATCCGGTTTGTGAAATCCAGTGAGGATTTTCATCAGCGTAGACTTGCCGGCGCCGTTATCGCCCAGAAGGCCCAGTACTTCGCCCTTGGCCAGCCGGATTGAAGCATCGCGCAGCGCCGTCACTCGCCCGAAGGATTTCGAGACATGTTCCGTCCGCAAAACTTCTTCGCTCATACCTCGCGTCCGGCTGCGCGCAGTTGGCTCAACCGCACGTTAATAACCATGGTAATAAGGATGGCCGCTCCCAGGATCATATCAAAAGTAAAGGCGCTGACCCCGGAGAGGGTGAAGCCGTTTTTCAAGATACCCAGCACAGCGGCGCCAAGGAAAGCTCCAATAATTGTGCCTGAACCACCGGTAAGCAGGGTCCCGCCGATGACCGAAGAGGCGATCGCCATGAACATGATGTCAGTGCCTCCGGCCAACGGATCGATCGAGCTGATGCGGAACGCGTCCAGGACACCAGCCAAACCACCCAGGACACTGCAGAGGATGAAATTGCCCATCTTGATGCGTCCGGTCTTGATGCCCACCTCCGCCGCCCCAAGCGGATTGCCTCCTGTGGCGATCGTGTGGAGTCCCCAGCGCGTCTTGACCAGCACAAACTGTAGAACCAGCGTAACGCCGATCGCCCATGAGATCTGGGAGATCGCGTTACCGCCGAAAAGGTTGGTTACGAGCGGCGTGCCTTGAGGCTGAACAGGGTACCCATTTGAAATAGTGAGGGTAAAGCCGTTGATCATAAACAGCGTGCCCAGGGTGGTGATGAACGATGGAATCTCAAGGACGACAGTGATAAAGCCATTGATGACTCCGACGATCGCTGCCGCGATCAGCGCTAACAGAATAGCAAATACATAAGGGACGCCCGCTTCATGTGCGAAATACATGACGAACGGCGCCAACGCGTAGACCATTCCGGCCGACAAGTCTACTTCGGCACAAATGATTACCAGCACCTCTCCCGCCGCAATGATCGCAGTGGTAGCTGCGTATTCGGCAAGATTGGCCACGTTACCTAGTGAAAGAAAGGCCGGAGCCGTGCTCCAGAAGTAGATGATCAGCAGGATGGCGGCAATCGCGATGCTTGCCTCTCGCGAATGGAGTAGGAAAAGCCAGGCCCGACGCGCCAGGTTGCGGTGCTTGGCGCGTCTGTCTGCTTGTTGCCGCGGCGGCAACGAATCGACTTCGTCTCCCGGCATGGTCTTTACGATATTGGCCCGGAACGCGTCAGCACCTTTTCTTCACTGGAACTCCCTTCAAAACGGCTCTTGCTGCTTATGTAAGGGTCGACACTCCCTTTGGTGACAAATTTCAGGCCGGTGTTGATTTCCGAAAGCCCCGACAGGCCGCCGGAGATCTTGTAAACGAACAAGACCATAATGGTATAGAAGCCTTGGAGATAAGGTTGCTGGTCGATCGTGAAATCGAGGTCGCCCTTTGCGATGGCGTCGAGTGTCGTTGGCAGCAAGTCGAATCCCCCGGCGTGAACGCCCTTTTCATGCAGGCTGTTGGCAGCCATTGTCTTCGCGACTCCTTCCGTGCTGCCGGCATCAACGGCAAACATACCTTTGATGTCTTTATGCCCCGTAAAATAGGCCTGAATCCGTGAAAGTTCTTCGTTAACAGTCGGCCCGGTGGCGATTTCGTCGAGCTTGATATTTTTTCCCGACTCTTTAATCGCTTCCCTGGCGCCATCCATGCGCGGCTGGATGTTGAGCTGGCCCGGCGTCGCGATAAACCCGGCAACTTCGCCTTCTCCCACCGCTTCGACAATCCGCTGACCTAAGGCCTTGCCGGATAAAAACAGGTCCTGGCCGATGTAGCACAGGCGTTTGTTCTTGACGTCCGCATTGTACGATACGACCGGGATACCGGCAGCTAGTGCCTTTTCGACCGGATCGTTGAACGCGCTGGGATCGACCAGAGAAACGGCGATGCCGTCCGCTTTGCCCGACACCGCGGTATTAAGCGCGTTGACCATCTCGGTAGCGATCGATTTTTCTGAGCCGGTCCACTGGAAACTGACGCCCAGAGCCGCGCAGGCGTCCTCGGCGCCGTAGCGGAGCGGGACCCAGAAGGGATTAGTAGTGACGTGATTAACGAAAACGAATTTCCACTTTGGATGCTTGGGAAATTTGCCGAGTGCTTCCTCAGCTGCTTCTACACTGGAGACACCGAACCCTGCTAAAGAGGAGAGCGAAATGAGTGCACCGGCGCCAGCGGCGCGCCGGAGCGCCTCACGTCGCGACACTCGAACAGAGGAGTTGGTAACGGATGGGGGGAGGCTGATTCTTTTCATATTTGTTTGGGGTGAAGCGAATTTTATTGGAATCCATAAAAATTCGATACCTCGTTATATACGCGGAAACGGCCGCAAAGTCACTCTCAGAGAAAGCCTCAAGCCGCGGTTT
>Ga0207684_10002226_pt1 | contig 19780 bp, 17 predicted proteins | sample KBSK5501metaG_FD_184342 | JGI IMG/M metagenome (GOLD analysis project Ga0207684, IMG submission 184342) | Corn, switchgrass and miscanthus rhizosphere microbial communities from Kellogg Biological Station, Michigan, USA - KBS K5-50-1 metaG... | ecosystem: Host-associated > Plants > Roots >...
GACTGCCGCCCATTTCATGGGCTCGAAATTCCATTGCTTCTAGTTCCTGGGGTTTCGCTCGCAAAGCCTCGCTCCACCCCAGGCTTTATGCTTGCGCCTGCTCCGCAGGCTAAAAGGGTCGGCTTCCTCCTACCCATATCTCAGCGCGCCTGCTCCGCAGGGCTAAGGGTCGGCCTCCTACTCATATCTCAGCGCTACCAGCGGGTCTATTTTTGTCGCGCGGCGTGCGGGGATTGCCGCAGCCAAAACGCCGACTAGAATCAACAAAGTTGCTACTCCGGTAAACGTCACCCAGTCAGTAGCACTGATGCCGAATAATAAAGTCCTCATTACTCGCGTCACACCGAATGCACCAGGCAGTCCGACAGCGACACCGATCAAGGTTAAGACGAGTCCCTTTCCAACAATCAATCTCAGTACGTCACGGCTTTGTGCCCCGAGCGCCATTCTGATGCCGATCTCGCGTGTGTGGTATGAGACGGTGTAGGAGATCACGCTGTAAATACCTGTCAGAGTGAGTAGCAAGCCGGTGGCGCCGAAAAAGGCGAAAAGCAAGGTATAAAATCGCGGTTGCGACACCGTGTCGGAAATCGCCTCGGTTAGCGGCCTCACTCTGGTTAGTGGCACTGTCTTGTCTGTTGAGCGAATGACATCGGTGAAGCTGCGGCCTAACGCTGCTGGATCATTGCTCGTACGGACCAGGAAATTACCCCAGTTCCAACTGTTCTGCTGATATGGCAGATAGATTTCGGGTTCCGCCTCTTTCGTCAAACTATTGTGATGCACGTCGCCAACAACTCCTACGATCTCATATTGCTCGGGATCGCCTTTATTCTGATTCACATGAAGATCCGTTATGCGTTGACCGATCGCGTCTTCGTTGGAGAAGTAGATCTTCGCGAGCGCCTCGTTGATGATCGCTGCGCCGACGCCGCCGCGCTTATCCTGTTCGTTGAAATAGCGCCCCTTCAGCAATGGAATCCTGAGCGTCTGAAAGTACTCTGAGGTGATGTTGCGAACATGGGCCGACGGCTCCGTTCCAGGTTCGGGGATGGGACGGCCTTGGAATTTGAAATCTCCACCCAGTTCGGCACCGCTGAAAGGCATGGGCGCGACCAGTGCAGCGCTCTCGACGCCTGGCAATGCCTTCAGGTGGTCCAGTGTTTGACTAACGTAACGACGGCGCGCTTGCGTGTCCTCGTAGGTAGCTCCCGTCAAAGTAATGCGGCCGGTCAACACATTGTTCGGATCAAAACCCGGGTGCACGTTAATTAGCGAGCTGAAGCTACGCATCATCAAGCCTGCGCCAATCAGAAGCACGAGGCCAAGTGCTACTTCCGCAACTACCAGAGATTCACGCCACCACTGCGCGGAGCCGCCACTCGTAGCCGTTAACGCCCCGGCCTTCAGGACTTCGTTGATGTCCGGACGCGCGGCTTTGACGACCGGAAGCAAACTAAAGAGAGGTGCAGCCAGGATCGAAACAGCGATGGTAAAGATCAACACCGGCCCATTAATCTGCACCTCATCAAGTCGCGGCAGTTGGTCTGCGCCGTAGTACTTGATCAACTTCAAGCCCAACGCAGCGAACCACACGCCCGCAGCAGCGGAGAGCAATGCCAGCAACAAGCTCTCGGTGAGCCATAGCCTCACGATTCGCCACATTCCGGCACCGAGCGCGACACGCACGGCCACTTCTCTTTGTCTGACGGTCGCTCTTACCAGCAACAGATTCGAAACGTTTGTGCAAGCGATGAGTAGCAGAAAGATGACCGCACCCAGCAACACCCACAACCCGCGCCGCACTTCGAAACCTACAATCTCTTCAGCAACCGGCGTCAGGTACACGGTCCTGGAACGCCAGTATTGCGGATAAGCGTGCTCCAGATTTCCGGCGATGTTGTCGAGCTCGGCTTGCGCCTGCGCAACCGAAACGCCCTGCCGTAAGCGGCCCATGGCGATCAAGACATACGCTCCACGCTCATCGAGGTTTTCTCCTTCAGCGGAGATCGTGGTCAGCAGTTCTGTCGACCGTTTCGCCAGCGGGAACTCGAAATCGGCGGGCAGGACACCAACAATCGTGAAAGACTTGCCGTCGAGATTGAGCTCACGACCGACGGCGCTCTTGTCTCCGTGCAGGTGTTCTTGCCAAAACTCGTTGCTGACAATCACGACTTCTTTTGCGCCACGCTTTTCTTCCTCAACCTGGAAATCTCGACCGAGCATCGGTTTGACCTTGAGCAACGAAAGGAAGCTGGCGGTGACGCGCATGCCCTGGATCCGTTCAGCCTGTGCGTCGGTAAGAAGCGTGAAGCCGTTAGGTTTGTAAGCAGCAAGCGACTCAAAGCTATGACTCTGAGCGCGCCAGTCTTCCAGGTCGAGATAGGAAACCGGATTCTTCCCGCGCTTCTCTCTCGCTGTTCCCCAAATCGCCAGCACGCGTTCCGCGTCAACCATGTGCGGCGAGTTAAGGATCAGCGCATTGATGACGCTGAAGATCGCTGTGTTCGATCCGATACCCAGCGCCAGTGTGATCACAGCAATCAACGTGAAGCCAGGTTGCTTCCATATCCCACGCAACGCGAGACGAACGTCTTGCCACAGGTTGTTCATGCTTCCTCCTCGTATCCGCGACATGTTCCACCGGTTTCTCGTGATGCGCAAGGAATTTCTCGACAATCTGTTGACCCGTCCCGGAATCTGGATCTTTATCGACTGCCAATATCCTACTTGACGATTGTCGATAAATAGTTTATTGATATTCGATAAACCGGAGGGAGAAATCATGTCAAAGCCAATCTCGTCATCCGCTGCGCTGCCGATCGCGTACGTCACGCTGCGGATCCTAATTGTCGTGAACTGGCTGGGCGGCGCCGCGATCCTCGCTCTGCTGGTTGTCATGCCGAACGAGCAATGGATCATGAGCGCTTTTAAACTCTCTCCATCGCCTGATACCGAGCGGCTGGTCATGGGCCTGCGCGCGATCGCCGCGCTCGGTCTCTTCACGATCCCGCTGAACTACGTCGTCCTAAAACGGCTGCTTGCGATCGTTAAGACGGTTCGCGCGGGCGACCCGTTCGTCGCCGCGAACGCGTACCGGTTGCAGGTGATCGCCTGGGTGCTGCTCGCGTTGAACCTTCTCAGCATGGTGATCGGCGCAATTGCCAAGACCGTTTCGACTCCCGCGCATCCGCTTCATATAGACGCCGGCTTTTCAATTAACGGCTGGCTCGCCGTACTCCTCACGTTCCTGCTGGCCCGCGTGTTCGCGGAAGGCGCGGCCATGCGCGAAGACCTCGAAGGGACAGTGTGACATGGCTATCGCCATCAAGCTCGACGACCTACTGCACGATCGGCGTATGACGCTGACCGAGCTCGCGGACCGGATCGGAATGGCGCTGGCCAACCTCTCGATCCTGAAGACCGGCAAGGCGCGCGCGATCCGCTTCTCGACGCTCGAGGCGATCTGCGAGGCGCTCTCGTGTCAGCCTGGCGACATTCTCCAGTTCGAGCCGGAGCAAGCAGAACGCAAGCGACCGGCAGCGGCTAGCAAACGAAGCGCAAGCCGATGAACACCCTGCTGAACGCGCACGTATTCACGTGACGAGAGGCACACACAAACCTAACAAGGATGACTCAAATGAAACCTAACATTATGCTGACCATCTCGTCTCTGCTCTTGATCCTCTTTCTTACGTTTCACCTGGCGGGCGACATCGTGTACGGGTTTGAGCCGGGAGGGCTCTCAAATCTGGTGGGTGGGGTGCTCATCACCGTCGTCTTGCTGTACGGAACGCTGGTACTTGCCGAACGGCGATCGGGGTACATCATCATACTCCTGGGGTCGCTTTCTTCGTTGGTCGTCCCGATCATCCACATGAAGGGGAAGGGTGTCGGCGTCACCACCAGACTCGGCAATACCAGCGGACACTTCTTTTTCGTCTGGACGCTGATCGCGATCGGCGTGCTCGGACTCTTCTCCGCCATCCTCGCGGCGCGCGGACTGTGGAACATGCCATGGCGCCGTGCCCGGTAGTGCAAACAACCCGAACACGGAAAGCCCATCGCACAGCGTAGGTGATTGGCTCGGGTTCTGCCGGCGACTACCGCTTACTCAGCCTCTCTTGTAAGTGTCTTACCGCCGTCTCCAACACTTCATCCCGCCCTTCGATCAGGCCGCGAATTGTCGGCGCGCTCCTGATGTGTGGCTGAATGCCGAGACGCTGTAACTGTCGCCCATCGGCGTGGCGAACGTCGCCCGTTAGACAGTAAAGAAGAGGTCAAATCGCTTCGAGTTTTAATTACTGTTAGAGGAAGTTGCTGAGTTTCCCTCTATATTACTAACGCGAAATTACTGACGCCAAAGTTCCTTATTGAAAGACTCCAATGTCAACGAAATTTATTTATTACAATTCCATTACTCGTATCTCTTGACAGCTACATAAGGCCCAAGACGTTTATAGCGTTCTTGATGCAACGTAGAGAGGCACTTGATTCATCTCGACGATGTTAGTGCAGTCATCACAACAATCAGGGACAAGGATTCTATGACTCTCTTCGCTCGCAATATTCTTGTCGTCTTTCTTCTAAACGTTCCGTTTGCGGCTGCACAAGCTCGAACCATCGACGTGGTAAAAGTGGCGGATGGAGTTTATGCCGCTATTCGCAAGGAGCCGCCTGGTCTAACTACTAACGCCAACAGCGTCTTCATTATCAATGATGACGATGTAATCGTAGTGGACACCAGCCTCACTCCCAGCACAGCGAGAGAATTGCTCGCCGCGCTTCGCAAGCTTACGAACAAGCCCGTCAAATATGTTGTCAACACTCACTGGCACGACGACCACATTATGGGTAATCAAGTATTTCGCGAGGCATTTCCTGCGGCTGAATTCATCTCCCACGCTCGAACGCGGGAGTACCTGCCTACGACCGGTCTGGCAAACCGAAAGCTTGCAATGTCAGACTCCGGCTATCCGCAATTCATCAAGGCACTTCGGTCGCGTTTGGAGAAAGGCGAAAGCCGCTTCGGTGGACCATTGAACGAAGAAGAACGCACGACTCTGGCCAGCGACATGAAGATCGCCGAAACCTACATGGCCGAGAACCCCCAGGTCGAAATTGTATTGCCGACGATGACCGTCGAAGACAAGCTGAGTCTGCATCGCGGCAACCGAACCATAGACATTCTGTATCTGGGTCGCGGGCACACGAGTGGCGATATCGTTGTGCACCTGCCAAAAGAGGGAGTTGTCATTGCGGGTGATTTGGTAATCTGGCCTGTTCCGTACGTCGGCAGTCCGCAATCGCATCCCGGCGACTGGAGCGCGAGTCTGGAAAAACTTTTGGCCCTGCATCCGACAACAATCGTTCCGGGTCATGGACCACTATTGCATGACGAGTCTTACGTGCGGCTGATGATTGAATTATTCCGATCGATAAAACAACACGTCGAAGCCTCAATCTCTCGTGGTGAAAACCTGGAGCAGACGCGCAGGAGTATGAATTTGAAATCGTTTCAGGATCGCTTCGCCGGTGATTCGCGCATACGAAATCTGATCTTCGGTGGCTATGTAGCCGGCGCGGCCGTGGAGGCTGCTTTCCTCGACGCGACGCAGAAGTAAAGAGGCTCGCAATGTTCAGGATAGTTCTATTGGTTTCATTCCTGTTAATTGGCGCTTTGCCTTCAGTTGCGCGCGGTTCCGTATTTCATTCATTTCAGTCAGCTTCAATTCGGAAAGGTGAGCTGATCGATAAGATTGAATGCCGTGACAACCCGGCCCAAAGCTACGCTCTGTTTCTGCCCTCAAGCTACACACCGGATCGGAATTGGCCTATTCTTTACGCTTTTGATCCCGGCGCTCGGGGAACAATACCGGTCGAGCGTTTCAAAGAAGCGGCTGAGAAATACGGCTGGATCGTGGCCAGTTCAAATAACTCGCGCAATGGACCATGGCCGCCGACTGCAAATGCATGGAACGCGATGTATCTCGATACGCACGAAAGGTTTCGCATAGACGATCGTCGCGTGTATGTAACCGGATTCTCAGGAGGCGCCCGCGTAGCTCTGACCATCGCCGCCTTATGTAAGGATTGTATTGCGGGAGTGATTGCCTCCGGCGCTGGTTTTCCTGCACGGATGTTACCTGATTCATCAATGCATTTTCTCTTCTTCGCGGCTGTCGGCAGCGATGATTTCAACTTTCCTGAAGTCACCGGTCTCGAGGATTCGCTCAAGCAAGCAGGAATTACTCATCACATTGAAGTCTTTAACGGATCTCATGAGTGGCCGCCGTCGGATGTGTCCATGTCAGGTATTGAGTGGATGGAGTTCCGGGCCATGAAAGCCGGCCTACGAGTACGGGATGAAAACTTAATTAGCAAAGTAAGCCAACGCGAAAGCAGTCGCGAAGTAAACAATGCGATACGTGAAGAACAACCGTTCATAAAAAAACAGCGCGAGCTTGAGTCGACGCTACTTTCACTGATTTCGCAGATGCGCAGCGCAACTAGACAGGAAAGTCTCAGTTCGTCGCCGGCCGACCCACTACCAGAGGTACGCACTGACGAACTGCGTTTCCACGACGTGATTTCGAAGTTGCAGCAGCAATCGAAAGCACCGGAGGATTCAGGCACGCGGCGAGTAGCGCGGCGCGTGCTGGGCGGTGTCTTCATCGGTCTGATTGAAGAAGGATTGAACCTATTGGAAAACACCAGGAGCTATCGCGAAGCCGCGGCCAGTTTTCGACTGGCAAGTGAGGTAAACCCCGATCGCTTCGGCCCATTCTTTTATCTGGCGGCTGCTTACGCGATGAGCGGCGACAAGAAGCAATCATTGCGGGCCTTGAGCACAGCAGTTGATAAGGGATTATCGGATGCAAAGGCGGTGAGCGAAAACAAATGGTTTGTCTCGCTCCGCAACGACGCTCGTTACGCAGAGATCCTCGTACGTCTCACCAGAAGATAATCTGGAAAAAATCTAAGAAGGTCTTAAGGCGTTGGGGCGCTTGGGCCGGAAAGAATTCTGCTCCAAATCTGGCCTTTTGAGCCGTATTCCCCCTCCTGTCTTCCGGGTTCAATTTAGGCCAACCCAATAATGTTATTGTGTTGGGCTCACTGTCGAGGGTCCTAACTGGGCGACACGCTCGTGAGAGCGATTGACAGGTTTGGCTGATACAAAGTTAACATTCTCAATTCCTGCGGGCACACTCTTGTGTTGTTCTCCTAATCTGTAAGAAAAGGAACTCACCAATGGCCGAGATCTCTCCAGCAAAAGCACTTCGACGAAAGATTACCTGGACTTTAGTAGTTGTTCTGTTGTGCGAGTTGACATTGTCAGCACAGCCCAGTGTCAAATCTAGGCAGTCCCATGCCATAACTATTCAGAGAGAGGCTGCGGAACAAAGAACAGCCAGCTACTTTGAATCGATCCGAAAATCGCCGCCGAAGCAACTGGCCTTTCTGCTGAAGATGCCGAAAGGCGGTGATCTGCACAGTCACCTTTCCGGCGCGATTTACGCTGAGCGTTACATTGAATGGGCGGCAGAAACAGGTTTATGCGTCAACATCCGTACCATAGCGCTGGCCGTCCCGCCATCGCCATCTAAGTGCGACCCCGAACAAACGCCGGCGAGTACAGCGCTGACAAATTCAGTACTGTACCGGCAGATGATCGATGCATGGTCGATGCGCAACTGGCAGCTATCTGGACAAAGCGGGCACGATCATTTCTTCGATGCTTTTGGCAGATTTGGCCCAGCTACCTATAACACCAGTGGCAGAATGCTCGCCGAGGCCGTAAAGAGTGCTGCCCGCGGAAATGCTTCTTATGTCGAGCTTATGTTAACTCCGGACGGTACTCCTACTGGCGTGGTTTCCAGTCAAATCGGAGAAAAAGTCGGATGGGATGGAAATTTCGAAGGGACGCTGAGCAAGCTGAAGGCCAATGGGATCGACAATGCCGCCGCCATCGGGGTTAAGAATCTCCAGGCCATGGAGGCTGAAAAGAATCAGTTGCTGAAGTGTGGCACAGCGCGAGCGGATGCGGGCTGCTCAATTACGATTCGCTACGTCGCCCAGGTATCGCGAAACAGCTCGCTGGGTCAGGTTTTTGCGCAGATGGTGACAGGTCTTGCTCTAGCGAATGATCCGCAATCAAAAGTCGTGGCTACGAATCTGGTGCAGGGTGAGGATGGTCTTAACTCCATGCAAAATTTCTCGCTCCATATGCGGATGTTGAAGTTTCTGCGACCGCTTTATCCGCGGGCCAACGTCACGTTGCATGCTGGCGAATTGGCTCCGGGGCTTGTGCCACCCGACGGTTTGAGGTTTCACATTCGCGAGTCAGTCATGGTTGCTCGAGCCGAGCGTATCGGACACGGTGTTGACATCATGCATGAGACCGAGCCCTTTGAACTTTTGAAAGAAATGAGTCGCCGCAATGTGATGGTGGAAATCTGTCTATCAAGCAACGATCTGATTCTCGGAATCTCAGGTTCACGCCATCCGCTGGCCACTTACCTCGAATATGACGTGCCGGTCGCGCTGGCCACGGACGATGAAGGTGTTGCACGTTCGGAGATTTCGGTGGAGTTCCTGAAAGCCGCTGAGGAGCATGGCCTCGCATACTTTCAACTCAAAACCTTGGCGCGCAACAGTCTTCAGTATGCCTTTATTGCGGGAGGGAGTTTGTGGAACGACGGACGAAAATTCGTTCCTGTTGTCCAGTGTGCGCAGGATGTTGAGGCTATGAAGCTCACTTCAAACAGTTGCCGGCAGTTTTTAGCCGGCAACGAGAAGGGCCGGCTTCAGTGGCAGCTTGAGCAAGATTTCAATGCGTTTGAGCGAGAGTGGTGACAGTTTCAGATGTGGTGCGCTAAATGTTGTTGGGAAGGTCATCACACGCTGATATTCTCGGCTATTTTCGATGTACCGGTCGAGCGCAGTTAACGCAATCCTCGTTCGCACGGTAATCTCTCAGCAGCGAACCGCCATGTTACGGATCGTAGGGGTTTATAGGATCCGCATAAAACCGAGAGGCCAGTCCGGCATTCGACAATTTGTTGATAACCAGAGACTTGACAGGACGTAGCGCACGGTTTTATACGGAAGAGAACTCAGGTCGCCGGTTTTATGCGGAACCATATACATTGTTAGGCGGCTGTCGGCAGCTTGCTTAGTATCGATTGATTGGAGAGCGTTATGTCCCATGGCAAGATCTGTTACCTTGAAATTCCAGCAATAACGGCGGAAGCATCAGCCGGCTTCTATAGCAGCATTTTTGGTTGGACCGTGAGAAAGCGTGGCGACGGTGAGCTTGCGTTCGACGACACAGGCGGCGTTAGCGGAACATGGGTGAAGGAGAGCGACAGAACTCCAGACGAACAGACACGGATATACATTATGGTGGATGATATTTCGGACACTCTCAAAAAGATCCAAGCTGCGGGCGGCATGGTGCTGACGCCACGAACAGACATCGCCCCAGGCTCTGGCGCATTTGCCGTTTTCGCGGATCCGGCGGGCACCGAATTCGGAATATACGAAGAGCCGAAACGCTAGTCGGAGACCGCCTACGTTGACTGCGGCCTCGGGTGGCTCATCTTGATGGAGAAGTGACATGATGAATCCAGCAAAGAACACGATTTGCCTTTGGTACGATGGCGACGCCGAGGACGCGGCGCGGTTTTACGCCAAGACCTTTCCCGATTCGTCCGTCGGCGCGGTGCACCGCGCACCAGGAGACTTTCCATCGGGGAAGGAAGGGGATGTCTTGACCGTCGAGTTCACCGTGATGGGCGTTCCGTGCCTCGGGCTCAACGGCGGACCTGCGTTCAAGCACAACGAAGCGTTCTCGTTTCAGGTCGCAACCGCTGACCAAGCTGAAACGGATCGCTACTGGAACGCGATCGTCGGCAACGGCGGCGAGGAGAGCGCGTGCGGCTGGTGCAAGGACAAATGGGGATTGTCCTGGCAGATTACACCGATCGCTCTGACGAAAGCGGTCACCGGTCCCGATCCCGCTGCCGCCAAGCGCGCGTTCGATGCGATGATGCAGATGAAAAAGATCGACATCGCTGCAATCGAGGCGGCGCGCCGCGGTTGAGGTTGCATCTTGGACGTTTAATGGACGCGCGGGATAACTCTTCACGCGTGATGGAAACAGGATCAGAAATGATTGTAGGCCTAAGGCTGTCGACGACATGGATTTCCTCAGAAAAATGGTGCCCCCGGCGCGATTCCAACGCGCGACCTCTCGCTTAGGAGGCGAGCGCTCTATGCAGCTGAGCTACGGGAGCACAAGTGAGGGAATCGTAAATCATGATGTTCATCCTGTAAAATCATGTAAATCCTGTTCACGAGATTTCAGGATTTTCAAGATGAGCATGATTAGGATTGATATTTAATCAAGGAACGGACGTCATATCCGCTCAGCTTCTCGCGGCCGGGCAGGAATTCCAGCTCCACCACAAACACCAGCCCAACAACTTTTCCACCCAGTTGCTCAACGAGATCGACGACTGCCTTCGCCGTGCCGCCTGTCGCCAACAGATCGTCAGCAATGATCACGCGATGACCGTCGCCGATCGCGTCGCGATGAATTTGAAGCGTGTCTTGGCCATACTCCAGATCATAAGAGATCGACGCACACTCTGCAGGTAACTTGCGTGGCTTCCGCACCGGCACAAAACCAGCACCGAGGTGATACGCCAGCGCCGGCGCAAAAATAAAACCACGCGCTTCGATCCCGATAACAGAATCTACTTTCTCGCCCTCAAACTCTGACGCCAACGCGTCAACCGTGTTGCGCAAACCTTCCGGATGTTTGAGCAACGTGGTGATGTCATAAAAATTGATGCCGGGCTTGGGAAAGTCCGGCACTTCGCGAATCAAAGATTTTAAATGTTCCATCGCTCAGGTTATCTCTCAATTCGAAACGCCGAATAACTTCCCGTCGGCTCGAGACAAATCTCTTCTACATGGTCCACCACCGCGAACTGTGGTCCGGTGGCAAGATCGTGCTTGAACGCTTCAACGCTGCTCGCCGGTCCTTCGGCAAATGCTTCAACCGTGCCGTCAGGACAGTTGCGCACGTAACCAACCACCTGATGCCTGGCTGCAGCTCGCTGCGCAAAAAATCGATACCCGACTCCCTGCACGTCCCCTCTGATCAAAAACTTTCTCGCTACACCCATGATCCTACTTACACTTGAACAGCTCGCCCGTCTTCCCTTTCTCCAACGTGAACGTCTCGTCGTCGGCGCCGGCAAGTTTCAGCGTCAACGTCATTGTGTTGCCCTTGATCGATCCGGTGTAAGTCGCCGGGATCGGTTTGGGTTCATCGCCTAATCTAACCGGACCGCCGCGTTCCATCTTGTGCGTGCCGCGCAAGCTGAAATGACCACTGCGGTCGACGACCAACGGTCCGGCGATCACACCAGTGGCGCAGTCGTATTCAATCGTCGCCGACTTCGCGCCAACCTTCATATTTATGTGCTCGCCGCCCCAAACGCCTGTCGCGATACGTCGCATCTTCTGAGTTTTAGCAGTAACCGAAACCAGCAACACCGAAACAACGAGGAGCACACGGATGCTTTTATTCAATGACATAAAACTCACCTCGCCGAGCGCGGGCGACATTGTAGGAATTTTTCACGCAAAGGCGCAAAGACGCGAGAAACTTTCGCAACACCCATTGCGTACTAGTCCACACTACGGGTGAGAATTACCTTTCATCCAAATCTGCGTAGCTCAATCTGATTTTTCGGGAAATTGATTCAGTCTCCTTTCTCTCAAACGAGACAGGGTTTGATCCGAGATCAAGCCCTGGTCTCTTTGTTTCGACAGCTTTGCCAAAGTGAGGATGCCCAAACTATGCGACGTTTACTTGTGACGTGCCTGGCGCTGCTCGTGCTGCTGGCCAACGTCTCTTTCGCCCACGCTAAACCGCTCAACATTCCTGTTGTCTATTACAAACTTCCGAATGGACTGAAAGTCGTCATCTCAGAAGATCACATCGCACCGGTAGTCGCCGTCGCTGTGTATTACAACGTCGGCTTCCGGCTCGAACCCAAAGGACGCACCGGTTTCGCGCACCTGTTCGAACACATGATGTTTCAGGGTTCGGCGAACGTGAAGAAATTCGAGCACGCAAAATTCGTCGAAGCCAACGGCGGTAGTTTGAATGGTCACACCGATTTTGACTACACAAATTATTACCAGACGCTTCCGAGCAATCGTGTCGAACTCGGACTGTGGCTCGAGTCGGATCGCATGCGCTCACTCGACATCAGCGAGGAGAACCTGAAGAACCAGCAGGCGGTCGTGAGTGAAGAGGTACGCGTAAACGTGCTCAACCAGCCGTATCAATTCTTCGAGTGGATCAGTCTTTGGGAAAACGCTTTCACCAACTGGAACAACTCGCATAACGGCTACGGAGATTTAGCTGAAATCAACGCCGCCACCCTCGACGACGTGCGCAACTTCTTCAAGACTTACTACGCGCCAAACAATGCTGTGCTAACCGTCGTTGGCGATGTCGACGTGAATGAAGTCAAGAAGATGGTTGAAAAGCACTTTGCGGGCATTCCATCGCAGCCAACGCCGCCGCGCGCCGATCTGACCGAACCTCCGCAAACCAAGGAGAAGCGAGTCTCGCAGACCGACAAGCTCGCCAAGTTGCCGGCGCTCGCAATCGGTTATCATTTGCCGCCGCAGAACTCGCCGGACTTTCCCGCCATGGCCTTGTTGGTCCAGATCCTCCAGGGCGACGACAGCTCGCGCTGGTATCAGCGACTCGTGAAAGAAAAAGAACTGACTCTCGATCTCAGCGGTGGGCTCAACTACTTCGGAAACGAGTTTGACTACACTGGTCCAATGATCATGACGACGCGCACGACTTACAAGACTGGTCACACTGCCGATGAAATACTACGCGAGATGGATGCAGTTGTGGCGGATGTAGCTTCCAAGGGCGTTACTGAGAAGGAACTCGCCGATGCGAAGGTCCGTTACCGCTCAAACTTCTACAGCCAAGTCGAGTCGAGTTTTGGCAAGGCGCATCTGCTGTCAGCACTCGCGTTGTTTCGCGACGATCCGCAACAGATCAATACGCTGCTGACTCCATTCGAGAATGTGACGGCAGCGCAGATCAAAGCCGCGGCGGCAAAGTATCTGGTCGCCACGAATCGCACAGCGATCGATCGCGTTCCGGAAGCACAGCCGCAACCGAAGACAGGACGGTAGCCACAAAAAGGCACAAAATGCACAAAAGTTGAAAGGTATCGAGATGAGACCACTACTTGCGAAACCACTACTTGCGATAATCCTGTTCACCGCAACAGCGTTTGGACAACAGAAAACTCCTCCGCCTCCGGGTGCGGCGCGTCCGTTGAATCTGCCGAAGATAACCGAGAAGAAGCTCTCGAACGGTTTGACTGTTGTACTCGCACCGTTGCCCAACGTGCCGAAGATCTCTTCGATACTAACATTTAGATCGGCGACGACTGCGAGCGACCGCGACGCTCATCCCGGCATCGCGCAGATCGCCTCGGCAGTAGTCAACGAAGGCACAGACACGCGCACCAGCAAACAGATCAAGGAAGAGCTTCGCTCGATTGGCGGTACGCTGTCGCTCGGCAGCGATGCTGATTCCACGACGATGAGTGCTTCTTCGCTTTCTGAGTTTTCTTCAAAGCTGTTCGACTTGATGAGCGACGTGGCCCAACATCCGTCGTTTCCGGAAACGGAAGTGAAGCTGGCCCAGGAAAACACCATCCAGCAGATTCGTGCGGGCCGCGCCGATCCGGGTTTTCTCGCCAACGAACGTTTTCAGAAAGCGGTCTTCGGCAATCACCCGTACGGCTTCGTCGTTCCGGATGAAAACTCGATCAGCGCGCTTACACCCGCGGATCTGAAAGCGTTTGTCGCGAAGTATTTCATTCCGAATGCTTCGCATTTGATCGTGGTCGGCGATATCGACGTCGACAAGACCTTCGCTGAGATCGAAAAGGCGTTTGGTGGTTGGAAGAGCGGCACGGCTCCGCCGGATGAGAATCCGCCAGTTCCGAAGAGAGACAAGCGCCAGATCTATTTCGTGAACCGGCCGGGCTCGATTCAATCGGCCATCTACATCGGCAACGCAAGCATTCCGCGCAAAGACAAAGACTACTTCGCCATTCGCACTGCCGACACGATCTACGGCGGTTCGTTTTATTCGCGACTCACGCGCAACATTCGCGAGTCGAAGGGCTACACCTACTCGCCGTTCAGCTCGTCAAACACGCGTTTGAAGACTGGATCATTTTTGGCGGGCGCGTTTGTGCGCAACGAAGTGACTGGACCAACGTTGCTCGAAATTCTTTACGAGCTCGATCGTATGCGCGTGCTGCCGGTTACTGATGAAGAACTCAGCGCGGCGAAGGAGTACAGCAATGGCAACTTCTCCGTCGAGCTCGCCAGTCAGTTCGGTCTGGCGGGTCGCATCAACACGATCTACATATACGATCTCGACAAGAATTTCATCAACGACTTTCGTCCGAAGATTGAAGCGCTCACCGCAGCAGATATCCAGCGAGCCGCGGCCAAGTACTTTGATACTTACCGCGCCGCGATCGTGATCGTTGGCGACTGGGACAAAGTGAAGGACCAGGTCACTCCGTTTGGCGAGGTGACCATCTACGATGCTGAAGGGAACGTGATCAGTAAGTAAACCGCAATCCACAGATTACACAGAGCAAATCTGCGTAATCTGTGGATGTTTTACGAGACGAGCCAGGCCAGGTAGGCACTAAACTGGTCGAACATTACGCCACCCTCTTTAATCAATGCCGTCACAATTGGGATCAAGCGATCGCCGAGCAGGATAGGCATAAAGGCGAGCGAGACTGATCCGACGATCAGCAGGTTGGAACCGAGTTCGGAGAATTCATTTTTCTTCATAGCAGACTCTCCCCAACCCCGCGCAAGCACGCGATATGCCGCCATTCGCCAAGAACGCCCGCTGGAAACCAAAGTTATTGTCTATGAGTTGTTTACCGGAATATGGGCCACCCGCCAGACCAGCGTGAACAGCGCCCAACGATCGGTCAGTATGGCGAAACTCAAGCAGATTGAATTGAGTTAGGCACAAGATAACAAGATTGGCAGGATCAACATGATGATTAAACCCACCATCGTAATTCCTCTTCTTCTGCTCGCGCTGTCTCAAAGTCCGGCGAAGATTGTTTTGAGAGACTGCGAGGTTCCGGACCTGCAGGGCAAAGCGAAGTGCGCGACGCTACAGGTTTATGAAAATCGCGCCACCAGGAAAGGCCGGATGATTGGTCTGAACATCGTCGTCCTGCCCGCAACCGGAGAGAAACGCGAACCGGATCCGATCGTGTACTTCGCCGGTGGGCCAGGATCGGCCGCCACCGAGGACGCCGCCGGCATCGCGCAGGCGTTTGCGAAGTTGCGCGAACATCGCGACCTTGTTTTTGTGGACCAACGCGGGACCGGCAGTTCGAATCCGCTCAATTGCGACTTATACGATCCTGCCGATCTGCAAAGCTATCTTGGTTATTTTTTTCCACTCGAAGCCGTGCGCAAGTGCCGCACACAGCTCGAAACGAAAGCCGATCTCAAACTCTACACGACCACGATCGCCGCGGACGATATGGACGAAGTCAGAGCAGCGCTCGGTTATGAACACCTTAATCTCTTCGGTGGTTCCTATGGAACGCGCGCCGCGTTGACTTACCTCAGGCGTTATCCGAAGCACGTACGCACTGCGATGCTGCAAGGCGTCTCTCCCACCAACCATTACATGCCCAGCGACTTTGCGCAGCAGACTGAGCGTGCCATTCAGGGTGTTATCGGCGAATGCGCCGCCGACGCTGCTTGCAACCAGGCGTTTCCGAATCTAAAAGACGAAGCGAAGGCAGTCCTTGCCCAACTGATCAAAGGCCCTGTCGAGGTCGAGGTGCAAAAGCCCGATTCGAAAGAGCATGTAAAAGTAAAACTTTCACGCGACCTGGCTGCCGAAGCGATTCGCTACATGCTATACAACCCGGGATCGGCAGCTCGAATGCCGCTGGTGTTGCATCTTGCAGCGGAAGGTAATTTTGTGCCGCTGGCCCAACTGGCGCTGCGCTACAGGATGATTCTCGTAGGCACAGGAAGCAACGGGATGTACCTGTCGGTAACTTGTGCTGAAGATTTACCGTGGATTAAACCCGGCGAAGGTGAACGACTTGCGGAAAATACGTTTCTCGGTGATTACCGTCTGCGTCAGCAACGCGAAGCGTGTGCGCTCTGGCCGCGTGGGAGTATTGAACGTGATTACGCTGAGCCGGTTCGTTCAGACGTGCCGGTGTTGATTCTGACGGGTGAGTGGGATCCGGTGACGCCTCCATCAAACGGTGCGACAGTCGCAAAGACTTTGACCAATAGTCTTCACGTTGTGGTGCCGCATGGCGCGCATGGACTCGGTGGTCTTGAGGGCATCGAGTGTATCGAGCGCATCATGCGGGACTTTATCGAGCGCGGCACGAACAAAGGGATCGACACCAGTTGTGTGCAGAGTATTCGGAGAAAAGGCTTTGCCACGGACTTACGCAGATGAACACAGATAAGAGAATCCGTGTTCATCCGCGTTCATCTGCGGCCTAGTTCAACAATTGCAGCCCGAGGATCTGTTCTAAGATCGCGCCGAGAATGCTGTAACTTCCATTCGAATATTGGCCGTAGCGTGAGCGGCTGTAGTAACCGTCTTCGTAGCCACGCCTGAATCCTTCACGGAAGTAATACTGATAATCGCCTAGGTCGACGTAATAGCTATCATAGCCGTAGCTCGCATCCTGGTAGCCGTAAGCCTCTTCAGGACTGAAGCGATAACCGTCCTCACGATCGGCTTGGCCGGCGTAAAAGCCTTCGCTATAACCGTCATTGATCGCGCGCTGCAACATCTCCGCACCGTAGCGGTTTGTTTCGTAGTAGCTGCCACCGCGGCGATAGCGATAGTTGGATGGACCATAATCGTTGTAGCGCCACTGTTGTAAGCGGAACTGATCGCGACGCAACTGTTCAAGATAACGTTGCTGGTAACGCAACTGGTTCAGACGTCGCTGCTGCTCGAGCAATCGCTGACGCTGGTAAAGGTAGTTTTGGCGTCGTTGCCAATCCTGGCGATAACGGTCGGCACGCTGTTGTTGCTCCTGCTGCCAGTTGCGCTGGCGCCAGTTGTTGTCACGATCGCGATTCCGATCACGATCGCGGTCACCATCGCGATTGCGATCCCAGTCACGGTTGTTCTGCTGCTGTTGTCGCTGTTGCTGCTGACGCTGTTGTTCCCAACGCTGTTGCCGTTCCTGGCTGTCACGCTGTTGCTGTTGTCGTTGCTGTTCCCAGCGCTGCTGCCGTTCCTGACTATCACGCTGCTGGTCGTGGCGTCGCTGTTCCCAGCGTTGCTGCTGTTGTGTTTGTTGCTGTTGCTGAGTTGCCTGTCGCTCTTGTTCGCGATTCTGGCGCTCTTGTTGGCGTTGCTGCTGGCGCTGATCGCGTTCGGCCTGATTTTCCTGCCTCCGCTCCTCGCCGCGACCGCGTCTCCCCTGGGCGTTGGCCAAACCGCTCGCACCCAACAACGAAACCGAGATCGCTAAAGACAATCCTAGTTTTTTTAAGTAACTCACTTCTTTATTCCTTTCAGTACTGACCAGCGGGAGAGGTCGACATACCAGCGGTCGGCAAGTGTTATTCCATGGCCAAAGTCGGCGCGAATGCATGCTAGATGTAGGTTTATGAAACGATTTGGATTCAGGACCAACGATATGGGTTAAAGATTGCGCCCGCGGATTAACAGAGACAAACATGGTTCAGCACCAATCCGGCGTAATCCGTGCTGCAAACTCCTACTGTGTTGCGATCCAGTAACGATTAAGTAAAGCCGATAAAGAAGGCATGGTGCTTGCCAAATTATTCCCAAAAAGAATTAAGGGGAGCGTTATGAACAATCTGAAAGTGTGGCCACACCTAACAATCGTTGCGGTGGTATGCGCCGTCCTTGCGGGCCTCGGCGTCGCGCTGTGGATGAAACACGAGCAAACCGCGTCGGCGGAGGCTCTGCCAAATGCAGCGCGCATTCAACGCGTCGAAGGCGACGTCGCACTCAACAACGCAGTTAACACGGAAAGCGATCAGTGGATTGCGGCTACCGATAATCAACCGTTTTCAGTCGGCGATCGCATCTACACACGCGATAACTCGCGCGCGAGTCTAGCGTTTACCGGACGCAACTTCGCGCGACTCAGTCCAAACACATCACTTGACGTTCTTTCGCTCAGCGACCGGCGCACGCAGTTGGCGCTGCGCGATGGCTCGGCGATATTCGACGTCGGTTATCTCAATCCCGGAGATCTGTATGAAGTGGCGACGCCTTATGGCGCTGTAGACTTTGAGCAGCCCGGTCTATACAACGTTGGCATCGACAACGGGCAGGTGCTCGTCTCGGTGTTGAGCGGTCTAGCGCAAGTCGTTGGCATGGGTGGCAGCGGACAGATCAGCAAAGGTGAGTTGCTGACTCTTCTCGGCAGCACAGCCGCTGACGTTGTTCTATCGCGCATTAATGGCCGTGACGCTGGTTACTTGGTTGACGACTATTACGCCTATCAGTATCCGCAGTATTACGACGGTCGTTATCGCGACTACAACGCGTATCTCAACGATCCATATTACTTCGATCCGTACCGTCGTAATGTCAGTTATCAGTATGTCAACTCGTACATCCCCGGCCTCTACGATCTTGATTACTACGGCGACTGGCGCAACCTCAACGGTTATGGATACGCGTGGACCCCGCGAGTCGACGCAGGTTGGGCGCCTTATCAGACAGGTTACTGGTACACGGATTATCCGTATGGTCCAACGTGGGTCTCAACTGAGCCGTGGGGCTATGCGCCGTATCACTATGGTCGTTGGGCGTTCGTCGGCGACCGCTGGTATTGGGTGCCTGACAACGCAAGCAGCTATCCGGTTTACTCGCCGGCGATGGTCGCGTTCGTGCCGTTTGGCCAGAACGAGATCGGCTGGGTGCCGCTTGGTCCAGGTGATGTTTACGTGCCTCGTTACTACAACACGAGCTGGCAACCTTACTACTTGACGCGTGACAATCTTTATCAGCGAGGCGTGAATCTAAACGTGCCTGGAGCAGTGACCGTTGTTAGCGTTGACGACTTCACGCGAGGAGGCGTGGATTGGCGTCACGCGCGAAAGGCTGATCGAAACATGCTGGCTTCGGTGAATCCGGTGTTAGACCCGCTGCTGTTGACGCCGTTAAGAAATGCGGTCGTGAACTCGGCGTGGGGTCGCGGCAAGAAAGACCTTCCTCCGGGAATCGCGAAGAAGCTGCGCGACACGACGGTGATCACGAGCACGACACCAGTGGCACCACCGTTCCGCCCTGATGTGGCCAAGGCGATGCGCGTCGATACAGTTTCTGACCGTGCCAAAGGTCAGAAGTTCAAAGTGAAAGACGAGCGTCAAGGCCGAGGCGCGCCCGAAACGTCACAAGCACCGGTTCAGAGACAACAGCCTGTAGCCGAGTCGCAACAACGTCCGGCTGAGACGCGAGGAGAGTCGCGACGCTTTGAGCAGGAGCAGCGAAAGATGCAGCGTGGGCAGCAGCGCATGGAACGTCCGGCAGCACCAAAAGCTGAACGTGCAGCGCAACCGGCCCGACAGCAACCAAAGGCTGAACGTGCAGCGCAACCGGCCCGACAGCAACCAAAGGCTGAACGTGCAGCGC
>Ga0207684_10002229_pt1 | contig 19767 bp, 17 predicted proteins | sample KBSK5501metaG_FD_184342 | JGI IMG/M metagenome (GOLD analysis project Ga0207684, IMG submission 184342) | Corn, switchgrass and miscanthus rhizosphere microbial communities from Kellogg Biological Station, Michigan, USA - KBS K5-50-1 metaG... | ecosystem: Host-associated > Plants > Roots >...
TGCAGCCGAATCAGGTGTGGGAGCACGCGCAGAAACTGCACGGCGGCCTCGATGTGCTGGCGGGCGTGACTACCGCTGAGCAAGGCGCCGGGCTTGACGCGCTCTGGGACGTGGTCGGCGGGCTGCCGTCCAGGATCCCGCAGGCCGACGTGATCGCAGATTGTGGCCGGCTCGGCCGGGACGGGCCGTTCTATGACCTGCTGGCCGAGGCCGAGGCGGTCGTCCTCATCACCAGGGCCAGCCTGGCCGAGGTGGTCCGGCTCCGCGATCGGGCCGTGGCTCTCACGAACGGCCTGCATAGACGGGGCCGGCCCGGCGCCCGGGTGCACGTCGTGGTTATCGCCGACCATAAGAATTTCAAGACCGACCTCGCCGAGGTCGGGCAGGCGATCGGCAGCGGCGTGGCCACCGTCATCGGCGGGCTGGCCTACGAGCCGAAGAGCGCTGACCAGCTTCGCGGCGAATGGGGCGGGAAGCTCGACAGGTCCCTGCTCATCAGGACCGCGCGGGAGATTGCCTCGTATCTGGCGGTCCGGCTGCCGGATGCCCGGCTGCCCCCCGCAGCGGCACCCGGTCCTCAGCAAACGGCCACCCAGGAGCGCCGCCCCGGTGCTGGTCCTGGCTTAAGCGGCCCGCAGCCCACGCCGTCCGCACCGCTGGCGCAGGCCTCGCCGATGACGCGGGGGCGTCACGCCGGCCCGCAGCCGGCGCCTGCGGCGTGGCCCGAACGCGAGGCACGTGATCACCTCGGGCCATGGCCCGGCCCCCCATCCGCCACGGTGTCCGGCGGCCCCGCCGCTCGGCCGGGCGATCCGGGAGGGTGGTGACCGCCCATGGACCATGGCGCTGTCAAGCGGCTCCGCAGTGAAGTGGGCGACCGGCTGGCCGAGCAGCGGCGCCTGGACGCGGCGGCCGGGATGCCGCCGATGTCCGGCGAGGATGAGCGGCAGTTCGCCCGGGCCCTGATCGCCCAGGTTCTTGAGGATCACGCGCGCAGCGAGATCACCGCGGGACGGGCCCCGTCCAACGCGCAGGAGGAGGAAGAACTCGCGGCGGCCATCCACGCGGCGCTGTTCGGGGTCGGCCGGTTGCAGCCGCTGCTGGAGGACCAGCAGATCGAGAACATCGACATCAACGGCTGCGACCGGGTCTTCCTCGGCTATGCCGACGGCCGCGAGGTCCTCGGCGAGCCCGTGGCCGAGAGCGACGACGAACTGGTGGACCTGATCCAGGCCCTCGCCGCGTACTCGGGCCTGTCCAGCCGTCCGTTCGACACCGCCAACCCGCAACTGGACCTCCGGCTGCCGGACGGATCCAGGCTGTCCGCGGTGATGGACGTGACGCTCCGGCCCGCTGTGTCCATCCGCCGGGCCCGGATGGGCAAGGTGTTTCTCGCCGATCTGGTCGGCAACGGCACGCTGCTGCCCGAGGCGGCGGCGTTCCTGGCCGCCGCGACGGCCGCGCGCAAGAACATCATGATCGCGGGCGCCACGAACGCGGGCAAGACGACGCTGTTGCGGGCGATCGCCAACCAGATCCCGGCGAGCGAGCGCCTGATCACCGTGGAGCGAGCGCTTGAGCTTGGCATCGATCATTTCCCGGAACTGCACCCGAACGTGGTCGCCTTCGAAGAGCGCCTGCCCAACATGGAGGGCCAGGGCGCGATCTCGATGGCCGAGCTGGTCCGCCGGTCGCTGCGGATGAACCCGAGCCGGGTCATCGTCGGCGAGGTGCTGGGCGACGAGATAGTCACCATGCTGAACGCGATGACCCAGGGAAACGACGGCTCGCTGTCGACCATCCACTCCAACTCCTCGCTGGAGGTGTTCAACCGGATTTCGACCTATGCGATCCAGGCGGCTGAGCGGCTCCCGGTCGAGGCCACGCACATGCTGATCGCGGGCGCGATCGACTTCGTGATCTTCATCGAGAAGCGGAACGAGTATTCCCGCGGCGGGCGGCTGCGCCGGTTCATCAGCAGCATCCGGGAGGTCACCGGGATCGACGGGCGGGTGCTGTCCAGCGAAGTCTTCTCGCCAGGCCCGGACGGCCGCGCCGTGCCGCACGCGCCGGTGTCGTGCATGGCGGAACTGGCCGAATATGGCTACGACCCGTCGGGAGGGCGCTGGTGATGAATGTGTTCGCAGCGGCGCCGCTCCTCGCGGTCGTCGTCGGCGCGGCAGCTGGAGGAGGGTTGTTCCTGCTTGTCGTCGCGCTGCGTGGCTTGCCGCCGAGTCCGCCGGGCCAGGGCAGCGACCGGCTCCAGCGGCAGGTCCGCCAGATCTTCGGCGTCCGCGGTGCCGTTGCCCTGGTGGCGGGCGTGCTCACGCTCATTGTCACGGGCTGGATCGTCGCTGGCGTAGGCATTGCCTTGCTGGCGTTCAGCTGGCGAGGGCTCAGCGGCGCGGCCGGGGAACGGCGCGGCCTGGCCCGCCTGGAGGGACTCGCCACCTGGACAGAATCGTTGCGAGACACGATCGCCGGCGCGGTCGGCCTGGAGCAGGCGATCCCCGCCTCGCTGCGGGTGGCGGCGCCGTCGCTCAAGGAGCCGCTTACCCGACTGGTGGACCGGCTGCACACCCGGGTGCCGATGAGTGAGGCGTTGCTGCGATTCGCCGACGACCTCAGCGATCCCGGAGCGGATCTCGTCATCGCGGCGTTGGTGATCAATGCCCGCTTGCGCGGTCCGGGGCTGCGTGACCTGCTCGGCTCGCTGTCCAGTTCGGTGCGGGAGGAGCTTGACATGCGCCGGAAAGTGAACGCGGACCGCAGGTCCACCCGGCGGAGCGTGCAGATCGTGATCGGGGTGTCGGTCGGCATGGCCCTGGGCCTGGCCATCCTGGATCACACCTTCCTCGCCCCCTACAACGGCGTCATCGGGCAACTCGTCCTCGTGATCGTGGTTGCCATCTACGCGGCCGGTGTTTTGTGGCTGCGCAGGCTCGCGAAGTTCGAGGTTCCGGAGCGGCTGCTCACCTCCGCGGTGCAGCTGCCGGGCGAGATCATCTCCGCGGGGCCAGGAGGTCCGGCATGACGTTGGCCATCGTCTGCGGGGCAGTGGCTGGTCTCGGGCTGTTCCTCTTCAGCTTCGCGCTGACCCCGCGCCGGGCCAGCCTGGCCCGGCAACTCGCCGCCTTCGACGCGGCCCGGCCGGCCCGCCCTTCCTCGTCCCGGGCCACAGCGGAGAAGGAGAGCGAGTTCAGCCGGAGGCTGGGCACGGCCCTGGCGAAGTTCTGCGCCGAACAGGGCTGGGAATTCCCTTCGCTTCGGGCGAACCTGGCCCTGATCGGCAAGTCGTTCGAGAACTACCTGGCGACAAAGATGCTGCTGGCCGTCTTCGGGCTGCTGTTCGCGCCGATCCTGCTGGCCGTCGCCACCGCGTCCGGCCTCCACGTGTCATTTGTCATTCCCGTGTGGGTCGGCCTGGTATTGGCCGCGGCCTTTTTCTTCCTGCCCGACCTGGAACTCAAGCAGAAGGTGGAGAAGAGACGACGGGATTTCCGGCATGCGATCGGTGCGTTCCTCGATCTGGTCGCGATGAACCTGTCCGGCGGGCGGGGTGTGCCCGAGGCATTGATGGCCGCCAGTGAGATCGGCACCGGCTGGGCCATGTGGCGGATCAAAGACGCGCTCGTCAACGCGCGGATCACCGGGCAGACGCCCTGGCAAGCGCTCGGGGCGCTGGGAGAAGAGGTCAGAGTCGACGAACTGCGTGACCTGTCGGCCGCTCTCAGCCTGGTCGCGGAGGATGGCGCCAAGGTGCGCGAGTCTCTGGCCACGCGTGCGGCCAGCCTGCGGCGCCGTGAACTCGCCGACCTTCAAGGCCAGGCGGGAGAACGTTCGCAGTCCATGCTCGTGGCGCAGATGCTGCTCTGCGCTGCGTTCCTGATTTTCCTGGTCTACCCGGCGGTGCAGACGCTGCTAGGCGCCTGAACCACGTCCAAGCCCGACCCCCGGGAACGCCCCGGGAGTCGGGCCCATGAAGGAGGGACATGAATATGTTCGGAATCCGGAACCACCCGGGCGCCGCCTACCTGAGGGCCTTCCTCGGGACGCACGCCGCCCGGCTGCGGATGGCGCTCGGTCAGCAGGACCGGGGGGCGTCAGCGGTTGAACTCGCCATTATCACGGCCGTGCTGGTCGGGCTGGCCGCCGCGATCCTGGTCATCATCGTCACGTTCGCCAACAACCAGGGCACCAAGATCCAGCAACAGGTTGTGCCCGCCCCGTGACCGTGGCTGCGGGAATCAGGTCCCGCTGCCGCATGAGGGGCCGACGAAAGCAGCCGGCGGCGCCTGACCGTGGTGCCAGCGCCGTCGAGCTCGCTATCCTGGCGCCAGCATTGCTCATCGCGACCATGCTCATCATCCAGTTCGCGCTCTGGTTCGAAGCGCGCCACGCAGCGCTCGCGGCAGCCCAGGCGGGCGCCAGGGTTGCGCGTGCTGAGGCGGCGATCAGCCCGCGCTGGCAGGCCGATGCCCAGCGGGAGGCGACCCAGTACTACAACGCGCTGGGCACCAAGCTGCTCACCGCTGTCCAGGTGCCGCCGCCCGTCCGGGATCAGGCGAACAACGTCTACGTCACAGTCACCGGGCGACTCGACGGCATCCTCCCCTGGCATTTGACCATCCAGCAGACGGCAGGGGGACCGGTCGAGTGTTTCCGGCCAGCCGGCGGAGGTGGAGCATGCGGCTGATGACATCGCGAGCGGCCCGGCTCAGCGAGCGGGGGTCGATGGCCGTCGAGTTCGTCGTCGTCGCGCCCGCCTTCGTTCTGCTGCTGCTTTTGGTCGCTGCGGGCGGCCAGTGGGTCAGCGCCAGCGGCCAGGTCGACGGGGCCGCCAGGGACGCCGCCCGGGCCGCGTCCTTCGGCCGGTCAGCCGCTGACGCGCAGAACCAGGCCCAACTGGCCGCCGCGGCCGACCTGCCGACCCTGTGCTCGGGTAGTGCGGCCGGCCTCCAGGTCAGCGTTACGCCTACGTCTGGCGGGGGTGCCGCGCCGTTCGCCACGGCTGGTGAGGTCCAGGTGACCGTGTCATGCCGGGTCGCGCTGGCCGCGTTCCGGATGGTCGGTTTCCCCGGGACGCAGACCTTCCGAGCCGTCGCGGTGGCGCCGCTGGACACTTTCGTATGCCGGAACGGCGCATGCTGAGCCGGCGGCCCCGGGCCGGCGACCGTGGCTCTGTCGCCCTGTGGGTAATCATTTTCACCTTCGCCGTTCTCGTCCTGGTGGCGCTCATCGTGGATGGCGGACAGCTGATGAACGCGAAGGAACGGGCGGCTGACGTGGCTGAGCAGGCGGCCCGCGCGGCCGCGAACGACGTCAATGTGGCGGACCTGCGGGCTGGCACAGTCACTATCGACCCGGGCGCGTGCGCGAACCCGGGCGGCCCCGCAGCGAGCCTGGTTGCGTCGTATGCCAAGGGGATCGGTGTCACCGCCGTCATCCCGGCCACCGGCTGCAATACGGGCACCGCAATGACCGCGATCGGGCTGCAGCATTTCGCGACGGTCACTGTCGAGGTCACCACGGTTCCCGTCATCCCGCTCGGAATCTTCCGCAGTTACCAGGTCCCCGCCCGGGCGACTGCTTTCCTTGAGTGCGGGGTCAATCAAGGAGTTGCGTGCTGATGGCGCCGCCGATTCCAGGAACACGGCGGCCGCCGGTCGGCCGGGGCCGGTCCGTGGGAGACGTTCTGGCCGGTTTGTTCGCGGTCGTGGCGCTGATCGCGCTGACGGTGGGCGTTCCGTTCGGCCTGATCAAGGTCTTCGGTTTGCCGATCCCGCACAACATGCCTGGCTTGTCTGTGCTCACCCATCAGCTCGACATCTTCGCGATCCTGAAGGTCGTCTCCGTCCTCGTCTGGCTGGCCTGGCTGCAACTGGTCTGTTGCGTGATCGCCGAGATCAGGGCCGCCGTCCGCAATACCGGGATGCCCGCGCAGGTTCCGCTGGCTGGCGGCACGCAGGCCGTCGTGCACCGGCTGGTTACCGCCGCCCTGCTGCTTTTCACGGCGGCGACAGTGCTCTCGCCCGCGTTCGTGCACCACGCGCCGGGGGCACCGCATGCGGTCCCGGCGGCCGCTGGTCCCGGATCCTCAGCCGGGGGCCAGCAGGCCATACGCGATGCCCGGCCGCCCCAGATGGTGGGCCAGCCTGAGGTAGCCCAGCAACCTGTGGTCGAGAAGATCTACGTGGTGAAGCCCCCGGTTGGCCGTTACCACGAGAGCATGTGGGAGATCGCGCAGAACCATCTTGGGGATGGCCGGCGCTACCGGGAGATCTTCGAGCTGAACTCCGGCCGGATCCAGCCGGACGGGACCAGGCTCACCATCGCCAGCCTGATCCGCCCCGGCTGGGTCCTGCGCATGCCCCGGGATGCGCATGGCCCCGGCATCGAGGTGGTCACCACCAAGTCGGCCGAGCCACTAGGCGCCGGCCACGAGAACGCGTCCGGCGACGCCGCCGCGCCGGGTCGCGGGGCAGGCACCGGGAATGGCGCCGCCGCGGCCCAGGCCACTCCGGGCACCGTCGCGGGGAGCGGGGTGGCCGCCCAGGCCACCGGGGGGAACGGTGCCACCGCGCAGGCCGCTGCCGGGGCCAGCGCGGCGGGCAGCGTCGCCCGCCCGCACGGCACCGGGTTGTCCGGGTCCGCTGCCCGCCCGAGCTGGTACGGCCCGATCTACCCCGGCGAGCTGGCCGCGGCGTCCTTGCTGGCCGCTGGGGTGCTTGCCGCCCTCGGCCGGCGCCGCCGTGAGCAACTGTGGCGGCGTGCGTTCGGCCGCCGCGTGGTCGCGCCGGCGGGCGAGGCAGCCCTGGCCGAGGCCGCGCTGCGGCTCGGCGCGCACGAGCCGTCGGCCCGGCTGCTCGACATTGGCCTGCGCTACCTGTCGTACGCGCTGGCCGAGGCGGACGCCGCCCCGCCGACTGTGTTCGCCGCGCATCTCGGCGAGGAGAACCTCGATCTCTGGGTCGCGCCCGCGGACCGCAATCCGCCGCCGCCGTGGACCGCCGTGGGCGACGGCCAGGTGTGGCGGCTGCCGCTGGCCGCCGTGCAGCGGATCGACCTGGAGCAGACCAGCGGGGCGCTCGCTCCCTTCCCGGGCCTGGTCTCCATCGGTACCGACGACACCGGGCGGGTCCTGGTGGACCTGGAGGCCGCGCACGGGCTAATCGCGGTCACCGGCCCGGGCGCCATGGTCAGCTCGGCGCTGTCGGCCATAGCCGTGGAGCTTGCGACCAACCGCTGGTCGGACCGGATGCAGATCACCCTGGTGGGTTTCGGCGCCGAACTCACCACGCTCGCCCCCGAGCGGATCACCGCGGTGCGCACTCTGGACGAGGCGCTGCCCGCCCTGGAGGCGCGCGCCGCGGAGGTGGAGGCCGCGATGGCCGCGTCCGGCGTCGGTTCCGTACTCACCGGCCGCTCCCTCGGCATCCACCCGGAGGCCTGGGCGCCGCACTACCTGATCATGGCCGTGCCGCCCAGCCCGCAGGAACAGGAGCGGTTGCTGGCGCTGGCCCGGGTCAGGCACGCGGCCGCGGCCGGCTACCTGGTCGCGGGCGACGTGCCGGGCGCCACGTGGACCTGGGAGGTCACCGACGAGGGGCGGCTGCTCGCCACCCCGCTCGGCTTCGATGTGCAGGCCCAGCTGCTTCCGGCCCGCCAGCACGCCGCTGTCGTAGACCTGTTCTATGCCGCCACCCTCGACGAGGGGGTGACGCTGAGCAAGCCGTCGCTGGACTCCGCGCCGGCCGAGCAGCTGGTCCCCGGCTCAGCCATGCCGGTGGAGATCTCCCTGCTCGGCCCCGTATCGGTGCAGGCGCCCGGAGTCATCGAGCCGGACCGGGTGAGCCTGGCCGCTGAGCTGGTGGTGTACCTGGCGGCGCATCCGGGCGGCGTTCACCCGAACGTGCTCACCGGCGCGATCTGGCCCCGTGGCGTGACCGCGGAAGTGCGCGACGCCGCCCTGGCCCGGGCCACGGACTGGCTCGGCACCGACAACATCGGCCGCCCCCACCTGGCCACCGACGCTGGCGGGCGGTTCCGGCTCGGCTCCGGCGTCCGGGTCGACTGGCAGGTGTTCCGCGCGCTGGTGGCGCACGCGGACCAGGCCGCGGCGAGCGGCGGCCCGGATGAGGCCGCGTACCTGGGCCGCGCCCTGGAACTGGTCGGCGGCCAGCTGCTGGACGGCCGGGATCCCGGACGCTATGCCTGGCTGGCCACCGACGACCTGGAATACGAGGTAACGGCGCAGGTCGCGGACGCCGCGCACCGGCTATCCGGGCTGCGGCGGGCCGCGGGTGACGCGCGCGGTGCCATGGACGCGGCCCGGGCCGGGCTGCGCCTGGCGTTCAACGACGAACTGCTCTGGCGCGACTTGCTCCGCGCCGCGCAGGCGACCGGCCAGGAGCAGGTGGTCCGCGCGGTCGTGGACGAGGTCTGCGCCCGGACCGCGCTGGACGAGGTGCTGCCCCGGATGGCACCGGAGACCGAGTCACTCATCGACGAGATCCTCCCGTCCTGGCGCTCGTCGGTCGCCTGACACTCCGCTGCTCCCTCAGGCCACCTTCAGCTCCACCCGGTTGGTCCGGGTCAGCCGGGGAGGCGAGCCAGGTGTCGATCCCGGCCAGCAGGCGGGAAGCCGTGAACGGCGGCGCTGCCGATCCCCGGACCGACATCCGGGCCAGTTCCGCGATCTGCTCGTCGGCCAGGCCGTGTGCCTGCCGGGCGATCTCGTACTGGGCGGTCAGCCGCTGGCCGAACAGCAGCGGGTCGTCGGCGCCCAGCGCCACCGGGACCCCGTCATCCAGCAGGGCGGTGAGCGGCACATCGGCCGCCGCGGCGGCGATGCCGAGGGCGACGTTGGAGGTCGGGCACACTTCCAGGGTGATTGCGCCGCCCGCGAGCCGTTTGGTCAGATCACGGTCGTGCGCGGCGGCGATCCCGTGGCCGATCCGGTCCGCGTGCAAGTCGTCCAGGCAGGCGCGCACGCTGGCCGGGCCGAGAAGTTCCCCGCCGTGTGGCACCGAGAGCAGCCCAGCCCGGGCCGCGATGCGGAACGCGGGTGCGAAGTCAGCCGCAGCACCCCGGCGTTCGTCGCTGCTCAGGCCGAACCCGATGACCCCATCGCCCGCATACCGCGCGGCGAGCCGGGCCAGGGTGCGCGCCTCCAGCGGATGTTTGGTCCGGTTGGACGCGATGATCACGCCTATCCCGACACCGGTCGCCGCGGTGGCCTCACGGGCGGCGCTGAGCACCAGTTCCACCCCGGGGGTCAGGCCGCCAAACTGCGCCGCGTACCCGGACGGGTCCACCTGGATCTCCAGCCAACCGGACCCCTCGGCGCGCTCGTCCTCAGCCGCCTCGCGCAGCAGCCGCCGGACATCGGCCGGCTGCCTGATGACCGAACGGGCAATGTCGTAGAGCCGCTGGAACCGGAACCAGCCCCGCTCGTCGGCGGCACTCAGCTGGGGCGGCCAGGAGTCGGTCAGCGCTTCCGGGAGCTGGAGCCCGCGGTCGGCGGCGAGCTCGACGAGCGTGGCGTGCCGCATCGCGCCGGTGAAGTGCAAGTGCAGGTGCGCCTTGGGAAGCGCAGCGAGCGCCCGTGCCATCAACTAAACCGTGCCATCCGCTGCGCCTCCCGCTCGCCTCCAGGGCCCCGCCCGCCTCCCCATTCCCCCTTCACTGCACCGTCTTCCCTCGTCGCTCGTGCTCTCCTTCCCGCTCGCTCTCCGGGGCGCTTTGAGGCGCCGCCTTCCCTCGTCGCTCGTTCCTCGCTCCTCAGTCCAGGCGGCGCCGCGCCCCTTCGGCTCGCTCTGCGCTGTCTGGCACCCGCCTGCGGCCGCGTCAGCGCGCCTCGCGCAGCAGCTTGCCGAGCCGGCCGATCCCCTCCTCCAGATCCGCGTCACCGAGAGCGCACGACAGGCGGAAATAGCCGGAGGTGCCGAAGGCCTCGCCCGGCACCACCGCGACATCGGCGTGCTCCAGGATGACCTCGGCCAGCTCGGCCGTGCTAGCTGGTCTGGTCCCCGCAAGTTCCTTGCCCAGGACGCCCTTGACCGAGGGATAGCAGTAGAAGGCTCCGTCAGGAAGGGGGCAGATCACGCCGGGAATATCGTTCAGCATGGTGGTCATCGTCTGGCGGCGGCGGTCGAAGGCGGTGCGCATCTCCGCCACCGCTGACAGGTCTCCACTGACTGCGGCCAGCGCGGCTGCCTGCGCGACGTTGCACACATTCGACGTGGCGTGCGACTGGAGGTTCGCCGCGGCCTTGACCACGTCGGCGGGGCCGATCATCCAGCCGACCCGCCAGCCGGTCATCGCGTAGGTCTTGGCCACGCCGTTGAGGCTGACCCAGGTCTCCGCGATCTCCGGCGCCACGGTGGGCAGCAGGGTGTACCGCGCATCGCCGTACACGAGGTGGGAGTAGATGTCGTCGGTCGCCACCCAGACCCCGTGGCCAGCGGCCCAGCTGCCGATCTCGGCGAGCTGCTCCGGCGGGTAGACGGCGCCGGTCGGGTTGGACGGCGAGGTGAGCAGGAGCAGCTTGGTCCGCTCGGTGCGGGCCGCTTCCAGGTCGGCGACGGAGGCCAGGTAGCCGGTGCTCTCATCGGTCAGCACGGGCACGACGACGCCGCCGGCCAGCTTGATCGACTCAGGATACGTGGTCCAGTATGGCGTGGGCAGCAGCACCTCGTCGCCGGCGTCGACCAGGGTCGCCAGGGCCTCGTACACGGCTTGCTTGCCGCCGTTGGTGACCAGCACCTGCGCGGCGCTCACCTGGTACCCGGTGTCGCGTGCCGTGACCGCCGCGATCGCCTCCCTGAGCTCGGGCAGCCCCGGGGCCGGCGTGTACTTGTGGAACCGTGGCTCGGCGCATGCCCGCTGGGCGGCCTCGACGATGTAGCCGGGGGTCGGGAAATCGGGCTCGCCGGCGCCGAAGCCGATGACGGGCCGGCCGGCGGCCCTGAGCGCCTTGGCCTTACTGTCAACGGCGAGTGTGGCGGACTCGGCGATGGCGGCGACGCGGCCGGAGATGCGCGGGTGAACTGAGGTCATGACATCCATGGTGGCACTACCCGGCCGGGGCTGGGCCGAATAAACCGAGGCGGGCGGGGGGTGCGGCCGGTGGTACCCCCGGCGCGCCCGGAGGTTGCCGGATGTTCTTGGCCTTGCGGTTCGACGGGCGGCCTCTGGCGACATAGACTTCAGCAACTGGTGGTGGTCCACCCGGTGGCCGCTGTCTGTCAGCATGGGCTGTGGCAGTCGCTGTGCGGTCGTCGTGCGGACCGTCGGCAGGCACTTGCCTGGCCGGTCACGCAGCCAGAGGGCAGTAGCTCAATTGGCCAGAGTCCCGGTCTCCAAAACCGGTGGTTGGGGGTTCGAGTCCCTCCTGCCCTGCGAGTGCGGTCCGCGGATTTTCGCGGGCCGGCGGTACCAGCCAGTGAACCGATCAGCGTTGTTCAGGTGAGGACATGGCGACTCAGACGCGTGGTGAGGTCGCGGGACGGCCTAAGCCCGGCGGCCCGGCGAAGGGCAGCCGGACTACTCCTGCGCTGTTCATCCGGCAGGTCGTAGCCGAACTGCGCAAGGTGATCTGGCCGACCCGTAAGGAGCTGGTCACCTACACGACGGTGGCAATGGTGTTCATACTCGTCATGGTTGCGATCGTGACGAGCCTGGACTACGGGTTCACCAAGCTGGTGCTCGCAGTCTTCGGCTGACGGCTCCGGGGGGAGCCATAGCCGCAGCGAGGCACGCGGCCAGGCCGGGACCGTGGCAAGATCCGGGGGCCGGCATAGCCAGGAGTCCTGGCGCCGGTGCCGCCAGGAAGAGCGGAGAGAAAGAGTTATCGTGTCCGAGTTCCAAGTACACGTTGGTGATCAGGCGGCGGATGGACCCGTCACGAATGGCCAGGCCGGGGCAAGCCCCAGCCGGCCGGACGACGAAGCCGAAGTTACGGCTGCCCAGTCCGCCGATGCCGCCGTGGCTGACGAGGCTGCTGATGCCGACGAGGTGGAGGCCGCTGATGCCCAGGCGGCCAGTGATGCCGATGATGCTGGCGGCGCTGGTGAGGCCGATGACGCTGAGGATGCCGCGGAGGAAGCCGACCCCATCGCCGGGTTCAAGGCGGAGCTGCGGTCCCTGCCAGGCGACTGGTACGTCGTGCACTCCTACGCCGGATACGAGAACCGCGTGCGGACCAACCTGGAGAGCCGGACCCAGTCGCTGAACATGGAGGACTACATCTTCCAGATCGAGGTGCCGGTCCACGAGGTGACCGAGATCAAGGGCGGCAAGCGGCAGCAGGTCTCGGAGAAGGTACTGCCGGGCTACATCCTGGTCCGGATGGAACTCACGGATGAGTCCTGGGCCGCCGTCCGCAACACGCCGGGCGTCACCGGTTTTGTCGGGCTGTCCAGCAGGCCCTCGCCGCTCAGCCTGGACGAAGTGGCCGGGTTGCTCGCGCCGGAGCCCGAGGAGAAGGCGGCCAAGGCCGAGATCATGCGGGCCTCGGTCGAGTTCGAGGTCGGTGAGTCCGTCACCGTGATGGACGGCCCGTTCGCCACGCTGCCCGCCACCGTCAACGAGATCAACCCGGACACCCAGAAGCTCAAGGTGCTCGTCTCGATATTCGGCCGGGAGACCCCGGTCGAGCTCTCCTTCGATCAGGTCTCGAAGATCTGATCCGCATCCGTCGTTAGGTAAGGAACAGTACTGATGGCTCCGAGGAAGAAGAAGATCGCTGCGGTCGTCAAGGTGCAGCTGCAGGCGGGTGCGGCCACCCCGGCTCCGCCGGTGGGCACGGCGCTCGGCCCGCATGGCGTCAACATCATGGACTTCTGCAGGCAGTACAACGCCGCGACAGAGGCCCAGCGTGGGAACGTCATCCCCGTCGAGATCACCATCTACGAGGACAGGTCGTTCACCTTCGTCACCAAGACGCCGCCCGCTCCCGAGCTGCTCAAGAAGGCCGCGGGCGTACCCAAGGGCAGCGGCGAGCCGCTCACCACGAAGGTCGGCTCGGTGACCAGGGCACAGGTCCGTGAGATCGCGCAGACCAAGATGCCGGACCTGAACGCGACCACCATCGAGGCGGCGGAGAAGATCATCGCCGGGACCGCCCGGTCGATGGGCATCACCGTCGTCGGCTGACCGTTGAACCCCCGCGAGCCAAAGGGCCGCCTCCAAGCGCCCCGGAGGCGAGCGGGAAAACAGAGTGGCAGGGCCACGCGCTGGCCCGCTGACCACGACCTCCCGTACACGTTTGGAGACTGATCATGAAGCGCAGCAAGGCTTACCGGCAGGCCGACGAGCAGATCGACCGGGCGCGGCTATACAGCCCCGCCGAGGCAGTCGGCCTGGCCAGGAAGACCGCAACCACGAAGTTCGACCCCACCGTCGAGGTCGCGTTGCGCCTTGGCGTGGACCCGCGCAAGGCCGACCAGATGGTGCGCGGCACCGTCCTGCTCCCGCACGGCACCGGCAAGACCGCTCGCGTCCTGGTGTTCGCCACCGGAGACCGGGCCGAGGAGGCCCGGGCCGCGGGTGCGGACTATGTCGGCTCGGATGACCTGCTCGAGCGGATCCAGGGCGGTTTCCTCGATTTCGACGCGGTCGTCGCCACGCCCGACCTGATGGGCAAGGTGGGCCGCCTCGGCCGGGTCCTCGGCCCGCGCGGTCTGATGCCCAACCCCAAGACCGGTACGGTCACGGCCGATGTCGGCAAGGCGGTCAGCGACATCAAGGGCGGCAAGATCGAATTCAGGGTGGACCGGCACGGAAACCTGCATTTCGTGATCGGCAAGGCGTCGTTCCCTGACACGGCGCTGGTGGAGAACTACGCCACCGCGCTCGACGAGGTGCTCCGGCTCAAGCCGTCGGCGGCCAAGGGCCGTTACGTCAGGAAGGTCGCGATGACCACGAGCATGGGCCCGAGCATCCCCGTCGATCCCGCGAAGACGCGCGGGCTGATCGATGACCTCGAGGAAGCCGCGGCGGGCTGACATCCCGCAGCGCGCACGCCTGAACTGATTTGGTGGTCCACGGCCGGGCGCGTACTCTGAAGGCCTGCCAAAGACCGTCGGCTGTTGTCACGTGCCCACGTGATGACCGAAGGACCCGCGAGAGCGGGCGGCCCACGCAGGTGACCGAGCTGAATCGCTGCGCCTGGTCCGCTTCCGGACCGGGTAGCGCTAAACGCCCTGGTGCCCTGCGCCGGGGCGTTCGCATTCCTGGGTGCCCTCGTGCCGACGCCGGACGTCTCCGGCCAGGCCCCTGCTCAGGGGAGGGTCGCGGACCAGGAAAGGAGGCCCATGGCGAGGGCGGAGAAGGTGGCCGCGGTCGCCGAGCTCACCGAGCGTTTCCAGACCTCGGCGGGTGCGGTGCTGACCGAGTACCGCGGCCTGACCGTGGCTCAGCTGGCTGAGTTGCGCGCATCCCTCGGCGAGCACACCACGTTCACCGTGGTGAAGAACACGCTGACCAAGATCGCGGCCAGCGAGGCGGGCGTCGCCGAGCAACTGGACGGGCTGCTCAGCGGCCCGTCGGCGATCGCCTTCGTGGAGGGCGACGTGGTCGAGGCGGCCAAGGGGCTGCGCGACTTCTCGAAGGCCAACCCATTTCTCGTGATCAAGGGCGGGGTCCTTGACGGGAAGGCGATCACGCCGGCGGAGATCAACAAGCTCGCCGATCTCGAGTCGCGCGAGGTGCTGCTGTCCAGGCTGGCCGGTGCCATGAAGGCGTCGATGTCTGGCGCCGCGGCCGTGTTTGCCGCGCTGCCGACCCAGATGGCGCAGCTCGTCGAGGCGCTGCGGGTCAAGCGGGCCGCCGAGGATAGCGCCGGGTCCGCGGCCGAGGATGGCGCCGCCGCCGAGGATGGCGCCGGGTCCGCGGCCGGAGAAGGCGCCGATGGTGCCGCCGAGGATGCGGCTGGCGCGGCTGATGATGGAACCGAGAGCGTGGCCGACCGGGCCAGCGCTCCCGTGGCATAGCCCCAGGGCAATCAGGAATGAAGGAACCAGGAAGAGGATCTCAGCACCATGGCGAAGCTCAGTAGCGACGACCTGCTCGACGCGTTCAAGGAGATGACCCTCCTCGAGCTCTCGGAGTTCGTGAAGCAGTTCGAGGAGACGTTCGACGTCAAGGCCGCCGCGCCGGTCGCGGTCGCCGCGGCCGCCCCGGCCGGAGCCGGCGGCGGCGAGGCCGAGGTCGAGGAGAAGGACGAGTTCGACGTCATCCTTGAGGCGGCCGGCGAGAAGAAGATCCAGGTCATCAAGGAGGTCAGGAGCCTGACCAGCCTGGGCCTGAAGGAGGCCAAGGACCTGGTGGACGGTGCACCCAAGCCAGTCCTTGAGCGGGTCAACAAGGAGGCCTCGGACAAGGCCAAGGCCGCCCTGGAGGGCGCAGGCGCCACCGTAACGGTCAAGTAGCCGATCCCCGAACGCGGCGTGTGCCGGTCCGGCCCGACGGGGCCGGCCCGGCACGTGCCACCGTGCGCGTGTATGCTTCGCGCCCGGAATAATCAGGGGTAAACGATAGTTCTTACCCAGCAGATGCATCTCCTACACATAGAGTCGAATGTGGCGTTCGTCACGCCACTCAGATCGCCGGACCACGCTGCGTGGGCTTGACGTTTTGCCTAGAACGAGCAATGCTGCGGAGCAACCGTGAACCTCATAGTGAGATACAGTTGACGAGCGGTGTAGCCATCGGCTATGCTGCTAATTTGCGCTGCACTCTGACGTCCTCGGCATCCTCGAACCCCTCGCGGCGTGTCCGCGGGCGTTTCGCGTGCGTGCGGTGATAGTTCGGCCACAAGCTCGGAAGGACCCCTGTTGGCAGCATCGCGCAGCGCCTCGGCCGCCAGTTCCGCCACTCGTCGCGTCTCCTTCGCCCGCTTCAAGGAACCTCTTGAGGTACCCGACCTCCTAGCACTGCAGACTGATTCGTTCGACTGGTTGCTCGGTAACGAGCGCTGGCGGAGCCGGATCGATGCTGCGCGCAAGGCGGGGGCCAAGGACGTTCCCGAGCAGTCGGGCCTTGAGGAGATCTTCGAGGAGATCAGCCCGATCGAAGACTTCACCGGGACCATGTCCCTCTCGTTCCGTGATCATCGGTTCGAGCCGCCCAAATACTCCGTGGAGGAGTGCAAGGACAAGGACATGCACTACTCCGCCCCCATGTTCGTCACGGCGGAGTTCATCAACAACAGCACGGGCGAGATCAAGAGCCAGACGGTCTTCATGGGCGACTTCCCGCTCATGTCCCCCAAGGGAACGTTCATCATCAACGGCACCGAGCGTGTCGTTGTCTCGCAGCTTGTCCGCTCGCCGGGCGTCTACTTCGACCGCCAGGTGGACAAGACGTCCGACAAGGACATCTTCAGCTGCAAGGTGATCCCGTCGCGCGGGGCATGGCTCGAGTTCGAGATCGACAAGCGGGACAGCGTCGGCGTCCGGATCGACCGCAAGCGCAAGCAGAGCGTCACCGTGCTGCTCAAGGCGCTGGGCTGGGACGACGCGCGGATCCTGGAGCGCTTCGGCGAGTACGAGTCGATGCGAGCGACCCTGGAGAAGGACCACACCACCGGCCAGGATGACGCGCTTCTCGACATCTACCGCAAGCTCCGCCCGGGCGAGCCGCCCACGAGGGAGTCGGCACAGGCGCTTCTGGAGAACCTGTACTTCAACCCGAAGCGCTACGACCTGGCCAAGGTGGGTCGCTACAAGATCAACAAGAAGCTGGGCCTCAGCCTGCCGATCCGGCAGGGCACGCTCACCGAGGACGACATCGTCGGCACCATCGAGTACCTGGTCCGGCTGCACGCCGGCGAGGACGAGATGAAGTCGGGCGACGTCATCATGCCGGTCGAGACCGACGACATCGATCACTTCGGCAACCGCCGCCTGCGGACCGTGGGTGAGCTGATCCAGAACCAGGTCCGGCTGGGCCTGGCCAGGATGGAGCGCGTGGTCAGGGAGCGGATGACCACGCAGGACGTCGAGGCGATCACGCCGCAGACCCTGATCAACATCCGGCCGGTCGTGGCCGCGATCAAGGAGTTCTTCGGCACGAGCCAGCTCTCCCAGTTCATGGACCAGACCAACCCGCTGGCCGGGCTGACCCACAAGCGCAGGCTGTCCGCGCTTGGCCCGGGCGGCCTGTCCCGTGAGCGGGCCGGTTTCGAGGTCCGGGACGTGCACTCCTCGCACTACGGCAGGATGTGCCCGATCGAGACGCCGGAAGGCCCGAACATCGGCCTGATCGGCTCGCTCTCCTCCTACGCCCGGGTGAACGCGTTCGGGTTCGTCGAGACGCCCTACCGCAAGGTCAGGGGCGGCCGGGCGACCACCCAGATCGACTACCTCACCGCGGACGAGGAGGACAGGCACGTCATCGCGCAGGCGAACACGCCACTCGGCCCTGACGGCACGTTCAGCGAGGACCGCGTGCTGGTGCGACGCAAGGGTGGCGAGGTCGACTACATCCGCCCGGACGACGTGGACTACATGGACGTCTCGCCGCGCCAGATGGTCTCGGTAGCGACGGCCATGATCCCGTTCCTTGAGCATGACGACGCCAACCGCGCCCTGATGGGCTCGAACATGCAGCGCCAGTCGGTGCCGCTGCTGCGCAGCGAGGCGCCGCTGGTGGGTACCGGCATGGAGTACCGCGCAGCCACGGACGCCGGCGACGTCATCGTCGCGGAGAAGGCGGGCGTGGTCGAGGAGTCCTGCGCGGACTACGTCACAGTGACCAACGACGACGGCACCCGCAGCACCTACCTGGTGGCCAAGTTCCGCCGGTCCAACCAGGGCACCTGCTTCAACCAGAAGCCTGTCGTGGCCGAGGGCCAGCGGGTCGAGGAAGGCCAGGTCATCGCGGACGGCCCATGCACCGACCACGGTGAGATGGCGCTCGGCCGCAACCTGCTGGTCGCGTTCATGCCATGGGAAGGCCACAACTACGAGGACGCGATTATCCTCTCCCAGCGGCTCGTCCAGGACGACGTTCTCTCCTCGATTCACATCGAAGAGCACGAAGTGGACGCGCGAGACACCAAGCTCGGCCCCGAGGAGATCACCAGGGACATCCCGAACGTCTCCGAGGAGGTCCTGGCCGACCTGGACGACCGCGGCATCATCCGGATCGGGGCCGAGGTGGTCACCGGTGACATCCTGGTCGGCAAGGTCACCCCGAAGGGGGAGACGGAGCTGACCCCCGAGGAGCGGCTGCTGCGCGCCATCTTCGGTGAGAAGGCGCGGGAAGTCCGCGACACCTCACTGAAGGTGCCACACGGTGAGTCCGGGAAGATCATCGGTGTCCGGGTGTTCACCAGGGAGGATGGCGACGAGCTGCCGCCCGGCGTGAACGAACTGGTGCGCGTCTACGTCGCGGCCAAGCGCAAGATCACTGACGGCGACAAGCTGGCCGGCCGGCACGGGAACAAGGGCGTCATCGCGAAGATCCTCCCAGTCGAGGACATGCCGTTCCTTGAGGACGGCACGTCGGTGGACATCGTGCTCAACCCGCTCGGTGTGCCGGGCCGGATGAACGTCGGCCAGGTGCTGGAGACACACCTCGGCTGGGTCGCCCAGTCCGGCTGGAAGATCGAAGGCGACGACGCCGACTGGAAGAAGCGGCTGCGCAAGATCGGCGCGGACGCGGCGGAGGCGGGCACCGCGGTGGCCACACCGGTCTTCGACGGTGCCCGTGAGGAAGAGATCACCGGCCTGCTCGGCAGCGTGCTGCCGAACCGGGACGGGGACCGGCTGGTCGGCGCCAGCGGCAAGGCCAACCTGTTCGACGGCCGGACCGGTGAGCCGTTCAAGGACCCGATCGCGGTCGGCTACATCTACATCCTCAAGCTGCTGCACCTCGTCGATGACAAGATCCACGCACGGTCCACCGGGCCGTACTCGATGATCACGCAGCAGCCGCTCGGCGGGAAGGCGCAGTTCGGCGGCCAGCGGTTCGGCGAGATGGAGGTCTGGGCCCTGGAAGCCTATGGCGCTGCCTACGCCCTCCAGGAACTGCTCACCATCAAGTCGGACGACGTTCTTGGCCGGGTCAAGGTCTACGAGGCCATCGTCAAGGGCGAGAACATCCCGGAACCGGGCATTCCCGAGTCGTTCAAGGTGCTGATCAAGGAGATGCAGTCCCTCTGCCTGAACGTGGAGGTGCTCTCCAGCGACGGTGCCGCGATCGAGATGCGCGATACCGATGAGGATGTCTTCCGCGCCGCGGAGGAACTCGGCATCGACCTGTCACGGCGCGAGCCGAGCAGCGTTGAAGAGGTATGAGCGAGCGGGTAGCGCGTGCCAACAGCATGGCTCTACCCGGCCGCCCATAGTCGGATCTACCTCAGGGGATAACACAAGTGCTTGACGTCAACTTCTTCGACGACCTGCGAATCGGCCTCGCGACCGCGGACGACATCCGGCAGTGGTCGCATGGTGAGGTCAAGAAGCCTGAGACCATCAACTACCGGACCCTCAAGCCGGAGAAGGATGGCCTCTTCTGCGAGAAGATCTTCGGTCCCACCAGGGACTGGGAATGCTACTGCGGCAAATACAAGAGGGTGCGGTTCAAGGGCATCATCTGCGAGCGCTGCGGAGTCGAGGTCACCCGGGCCAAGGTGCGCCGGGAGCGGATGGGCCACATCGAGCTCGCCGCGCCGGTCACCCACATCTGGTACTTCAAGGGCGTGCCCAGCCGGCTTGGCTACCTGCTCGACCTGGCGCCGAAGGACCTGGAAAAGGT
>Ga0207684_10002230_pt1 | contig 19755 bp, 20 predicted proteins | sample KBSK5501metaG_FD_184342 | JGI IMG/M metagenome (GOLD analysis project Ga0207684, IMG submission 184342) | Corn, switchgrass and miscanthus rhizosphere microbial communities from Kellogg Biological Station, Michigan, USA - KBS K5-50-1 metaG... | ecosystem: Host-associated > Plants > Roots >...
ACCCAGGGGCTGTACGTAATGAAACTGATATTACGGCCTATTAGGCCCGCCGACGAAATTTACAACGTTAAGCCCCAAAAACGCAGTTGAAAGCGTCTGGTGAACAACGTTAAGCCAGATGTCAGAAGAGTGGTTCTGTTATCCGCAGTGGGCGTAGTTGCCCCTGTCGCTTCTTGGGCGCCTGCAAGTCGAAGTGGTGCGACCCATGCAGATTGATGTGACCAGAGAGAATCGGAGAAAGATGCTCCAAGTCACTTTCCAGGACTGGGTATTCGGTCGCACGCAAGTGATCGAGCGCCGCCTGCATGTACCGCGTATTCCAGACAGCGATGACGTTGAGCAGCAGGCTCAGGCAGGTGGCGCGATTGATTTGGCTGGTGAGATCGCGGTCGGTCAGGATCCCAAGTTGTCCATAGGCGACCTGACGCGCCAGGCTATGCACCGCTTCTCCCTTGTTGAGCATACGTCCGATCCGACGGCGGTATGGTTGGTCGGAAAGATAGGTCAAAATATCGATGGTTTTGAGCAAGCGCCCGTATTCCTCCAAACCCCGATGAATGAGGTTCTTGTTGTCGAGGGCTTGCAACTTGGCCGTGAGCAGCACCGCCGTCACGGTGCCATCTTTGAGGGAGGCGGAAATGCGATGCATATCATCCCAGCAGTGCACAATCAAGTCCCGCTGGATCGCCTGCCCGCGGAAGAGCGGCTTTAAGACCCCATACTCGCTCACACTCTCGACGGGGTAGAGGCGCTGGTCCGCGAGGTCGCGGATGCGAGGCGAGAGCTTCAAGCCTTGCAAATCGTAGAGGGCATACATCAACTCCGTAAACCCTGCCGTATCGACCATCATCTCCCGGAGAGGCAATTCCGTTTCGTGGTGCAGAATGGCATCCAGTGCTGCATGCGCCTCGCGCATGTGGGGGGAGATGATTTGAATGTAGGGATGAGAATACTGGTCGCTAATCATGTCATGCTGGGTGACGCCCCGGCGGGGACCGAAGTGGCGGGCATGGTACTGGGCATGTAGCGAGCGTGCGCCGACTTCAAAGCGAATGCCATCAGACATGGCGGTCGTGCCTGGGCCAAAGGCGGCGCTGAGCGGCAGGCTGTGGTGATAATCCACCAGCGCCACGACCGCCCGGCGCAGGGTTTCTTCGCGCACATACCAGTCGGAGACGTGTGTGAGTTCATGATAGGGGATGTCGGTGGCCTCCGCCATGGTGGAGAGCGGCAAGTTGAGGCCATGCGCCAGCAGGGCCGCGAAGAGTGCCACATCCACGCGCGGGTCGCGTGTTTTGGGAGCCTCTCGCTCATTGAGGTGGGTGAAGTGATGCCGGAGCCCAACCCAATCATCGACCTCAATGAAGACATCCGCCAGACGCGCATGAGGGAGGACGCGCAGCAGGGCTTCCCGTAGCGGCTCGACGGTGGTAGGAAGAGGGAGTTTCTCATCCTTGGAGAGATCCAGGGTGGCTTTGCCATCCTTTGTCACGATCTCGGCAAACTCATTGGTCTCCCAGCCGTCCAGAACGGTCTGGAGCGTGGTGTGATAGCGCTCCTCTAACACATCGAGGTAGGTATTGGCGTTCTGAGAGGCGGGCAGTCGTGCGAACCAACTGGCTTTGCGCTCCGCCCAGGCCGCCGGGGTATGCAGATACGACGTCCAGACCTTGTGTTGTCGGCTTCCGGGAACCGAGAGGTCAGAGGAGCGGAGCAGTTTGCGCATCTGCTCGGCCAGGCACAGTTCCCAGAGGTGTTTGGCGGTGTGCGCTCTGGCCGCATCGATCGCCTGGCGCCATTCGTCGGGGAGGAAGTCTCTGGGCGCATCTGCTGGGAGCCTGCGCCGTCCTTCCGCATCCATCTGTTTGAGGGCCTCAATGGCCCGGAGAACCGGCCTGGCGGCACTGGTGCCGGTAAATTCGAGCGCGCCGAGCAGATCAGGAAGAAACTGGCGGAGAAACGAGTAATGATGGTCGAGTAAATCGAAGGCTTGCCCATCCTCTGGCCGGGCTGTTGTGCCAGATTCATCGTGAACCTCTTGCAATTGCGCTTGAGGAACGGCTTCGAAAATGCGGGGACGGACCTGTTCATCAGGAATCTCGGGGTCTAAGACAATCTTGGTCACCTTCCGAAACGTATGAATATGTCGAGTCAGAGCTTTGCCATGTGTGGCATGGTGCGTCTTTTCGGTACTCTCCGTCCGCCGGAAGATGCTCACAATCAGGTCGTCAAACGAGGTCAAAAGTCGATCAAGCAGCTCCTGTTGGAGTTCCTGGAGGTAGCACACCAGGAATGCCGCTCGCTTCTGCCGCGAAAAACGGAGTAAGGAATCGCGATGGTATTTCGCTCCCAGGTGGGCCAGCACCCGCACGCGATTGCGGTTGAGCCGGGAGACATCGATGCTGCTCAGCTGGAGCGCTCGCACGGTCTCCAGCTTGGTGATCAGCACTTTGATGGAAGCGGGTGAGGCTCACACAGGGGGCTCTTTCAGCCAGGCAAAGGTCGAACCACGCTTGCCCTGCTCACGGTGCAGCAACTCTTCCAGGGCCTGTGCCTGGGTGGCGCTCAGTTGTTGCGTAATAGCCGCGAAGACCTGGCTTTCTGCCTGTGGGCGGACCTGGGCGATGATCTTGTGAATGGCACTCTCTGCCGGAAAGAGGATGCCCTCTTCGCGCAGCCACTCCTCAGCTTCTTCGAGCAGGACGGTAGGGTCATCGCGTTGCAATGCCCGCGTCAGCAGGTACTCAGTGAGGGGTGAATCGTCTCTCTCATGGGCATAGGGACGCAGGTTGAGATAGGTACGAATCTGCACCAGGTGTTCGTCGCGCGTCTGTGGCCGCCTGTTGCTGTATTCAGCAAGGGCCTCAGGATGGACATTGAGCTGCATCGCGACGAACTGGATGATGCGCGCAGGGATCAGGTTCACTTCGAGAAGCGGACAATGCAGCAAGCGGAGGAGCAGCAGATTGAGGGCGAACCCAAGCCGGTTGGCTGCCCCGCGGCAGGTCCGTACCTCTCGCATATCCTCCGGGGTCAAGAGGAAAAACCGGGCGAGGTCCTCAGACGACCAATCTTGTCGCAAGGCCCGGAATCGCCGGGCGTCGAGGGTCTCTGTTGTCATCATCGATCCTTTCTTCATCGCTTCCGTTGACGCGCTTCCACCAATTCGCGCTTGATCGTCTCCAGATCGATCTCGGTATAGCGCAGGGTGGTCTGCAGGTTGGTGTGCCCCAGCAGTTTGCGCACTGACGGCAAGCTGACCCCATCACGTAGTTTGATCGTCGCATAGGTGTGGCGCAGCCGATGGATGGTAATGGGTTCGTACTCATCGACAAAACGCTCAGGGTGGGTAGAGCGGGCCTGCTCCACGTAGCGCTCGAAGTGATACCAGATGGTACTGTAATCGAGGGCCTCCCCATGCCGACCGCCTTTGCGCACATCACCCCGGAAGAGTGGGCCAACACCTCCCAGCGTTTTGAGGACGTTCCGCAGCAATGCGACACTGCGGCTGGCGTCGATCAGCGGGATCACGCGCTCTTTGTTCCCTTTACCCACAATCCACAGGTAGCCCCCGTCAAGGTCGTTGAGATGCACCTGCTGTACTTGTAAGCTCAGCGCCTCCCCCACGCGCATACCGGTTTCGTAGAGCAGCGTCACGAGCAGACGGTTGCGCATCTCCTTGCGGGGGATCGCGGCCAGAATTGCCTCTACCTGCTTCTCGGTTAGCGGACGCGGGTGACGCTCGCCAATGGGAATGGCTTCCAGCTTGGCGCTGGGATCGGCAGGCAACAGCTCCTGCTGGTAGGCCCAATTGAAACACGAACGCACCGCAGCCTTGCGGCGTGCCAGGGTGGTAGGAGCCAGATCGGTCGTAGCATCCAGGAATAGACGCAAGTGAGACACCGTGATCTCACGAATGGAAAGAGTCGGAAGCAGGCGCGCACACGCTCCCAGATCGTAGCGGTAAGCGCGGCGAGTGTTGGGGGAAAAGGCATGCTGCTTCGCCGCTAAAAACGCTTCGGTCAACTCGATCAAGTCCATAGATTCCTCCGTGTCCAAGATAATCTCAATTCACCAACAAATCATGACTGCTGGTGAAAGCGCTCTGTTTCTCTGTGAAGAACCAGTGGTGTCCGAGATAACAGCTGTTATCTCGGACAAACCTGGGCTAGAGTATACTCTGCCACGGAGCACGTGAGGCTCCTTCGGTACTTTTGGCTGTTCCTCCTTCGAGGAGATGATCGTGGTGGACAGGGTCTGGGGCCACTTGCCTCGTGTGCCGATCAAATATGGGACGATTGACATCCCTCCGGCTTGCGAGCAGATGCGCTCCTCCCAGTCCACCGAGGCCTCGGAGGCTTTGGCTAAAGATCCCGACCATCTGCTCCACCGTGGTCTTCTCTCGAAGCAACGCTCCTCCCCCTCAGGGCAGCACGGTCTCTCTTGCCCCATTTTGATCGCTTTGCTCATGTGCCTGTTGACTTGCTCGTGTAACCTCCTGACGTATTTCCTGTAAAGGGGTGAATTTGCGTCCGGGCTGGTGAGCTATGTCAAAGTGTACGTAGTTGGTGAGCACCACTTCGTCGCACACGCCTGGGGTGGGACTTACCAGGCGAGCACCTTGCTTACTCAGGAGTACACTCGTGAGGATATTTCCAAAGCGTGCTTGGCTCGTGGTGCTCGGTCTTGTGCTGGTGCTAGCAGTCAGTGCGTGCGGTGGCACGACCAGTACCAGGTCAGCTCCGAGCACTCCCACGACCGGCTCCGCTGCTCTTCACTGGCACAGGCAAACCTACGGCTTCCACAGCACTGCCAGGGGAATGAGAGGTGTAGAAGAATGCCAATGGCAATCAGGTCATCTCTAATGACCATCCCTTGTACACCTATAGCGGAGACAGCGCAGCCCGACAAACCAATGGGGAAGGACTTTTTGGCAACTGGTTCGTAGCAACACCTGATCTGGCAAAGAACAAACCCTAACCAGCACGGGTGTGACTGTAGCGCATGTGTGGATGCGCTTCTGGATCGAGTATGGGTGGAAGCGACTGCCATGCGCGGTGGCTGCGACTTCCCTCAGACCAAGCTGGAGCGACACTGGCTCGTCCTGCTGGTGACCCCCTGGTGGATGCTCCACAGATGAGGTGCATCCGTTGTTGTTGGAGCACACGGGCCCAGACCCGTGTGCCTCTCGATGGACGAGAGCCACGATCAGGAAACGATCATGGCACAGCACACACAGAAAGGAAAGCTCATGGAACACAGCGTACAACCATCGAAACATCTTAGCAGCCGCCGGTCGTTTTTGCGCAAGGGACTGGCGGTAGGAGCAGCAGGAACCCTCGGCGCCGGGCTATTGGCCACTGGGGTACCGGCCTTCGCACAAAGTGGCGGGCTCACACCGGGAGACGCGGCCATTCTCCGGTTCCTGGCTGCGCTTGAAACCCTCGAAACCGATTTCTGGCAACAATACAACGAACTGGGAGGCGTCCAGGACAGCGAAGTCCCAGGGGGGAGCGGGAGTGCACCCTACACCGCTGCCCTTGCAGTGCTGGATAGTGACATGGCCCAGTATATCCACGACAATACCGAGGATGAGTTCACCCACTTCACGTTCATTAACGCCTACCTGGTGTCCAAGGGCGCCGCGCCTGCCAATCTGGATCAGTTTCGCACCTTGCCGAGCAGTAAAGCAACAGGCGCCCAGAAAATCAAACGGCTCACCAACCTCATGCAGCTCACCGTGGACACCAGTTTCTGGACGAAGTACCGCAGCCGCACGCAGAACCCCGATTTCGGTGACACCTTCCCCCCAGCCGTCCCGGGTTTGCTGCAAGGGCAGTTTCCGGCCATTCCCAGATCCGATAAGGACTTGTCCCCGCCTGACCACATCCAGGCGATCGCCAACACGGCGGGCTTCCACTTCGCGTTTATCGAGCAGGGCGGCACCAGCGTCTACCCCTCGCTGGCTCAGCGAGTCACCGATCCGGAAGTGCTGCGCATCTTGCTCAGTATCGGCCCCACCGAGACCATGCACTTTCAGACCTGGCAAGACAAGGCAGGCAATGCACCTCCCCTGACCGATCCCACCAATGGATTGGTGTTTCCGAATCTCAATGCCCCACCTTTTGACGGGGAGGACTTCAACACCAACCTGATTATGCCCGAGCCCACCATCTTCCTCAGCCGCACGTTCCCGGTCTGTTCGATCATTCGCCCGACCGAGACCGAGGGGGCAGCCATGGGCGCGCTCAAGGCCTTGACCGACGATGGGCTGTTTATCGGCCAATCGAAGGCGTTCTTTACCTTCATGCAAGATCTGGCAGCGGCAGCAGATGCAGCTCGACCCGGGGGATAAGCGACGAGCGAGCCAGCCATTGGCGCACGGACGAACGGTGCTGCTGGAGCAGAGCAGGGCCTCTGCTCTCTCATGATCCGACGCCAAAGGCGTGAGCGGGCAGACAGGGCCGGGCTACGGCCTTCTCTGCCCGACCCTGCCTGCCCGCACCCCTGGGAGCCGCGTCCCAGTGCGAAAGCATGGCAGGGGATGATGCTAGCCCCGGTCGTGGGCCTGAACTTTGCCTGTTCCGCCGAGGGGAACTCGCCTCCTCCTGAGGCTATAGGTAACGTCGGTTTATTTTTTGCTCCTGCTCTCTGGAAAGAGCAGGAGATGGAGGCAGGACTAGGAACACTGTAAAAATCTATCACAGGCAAGCCTGCACCCGGCTTTAGCAAAGGAGTACCCACCATGCAGAACTGGAAAGACTCGGTCACCTCGACGATTTACCTGGCAAACGGCGGGCGCCTGATCGCCAATGTGAATGGCATCTCACCTGAAGATGGCAGCGGCTATGTGATGGTGCATGATCACGAAATCAAGGTTGGCCCGCTGCCAGACGCTTGGAGCGCTTTGGGCTATGGAGAGATCGTGGCGATCACCTTGCAGACCGGCGAGGTGATCGAAGCCGTGTTGACGCCAGACGGCTACACCAATCATGTTGCGTACCTCTCCCCCGATGAAAGCAGCGATGCGACGATTTGCCTGTTTGACAAGCAGAGCGGTACCTGGCACGAAATGACTGAGCAGGAATATGAAAAAGAACGCCGCACCTGGTCGGAGGATGCGAAGGACAGGCAGTAAATCAAGCAGGAATGGCAAGAGTACCGGGAGTTATAGTCCGCTATGCCCAGGACTGATTTGAACAAGCGACAACAAAAGTACCTGCAAGCGATGTACGACCAAGAGCAGGAAAACGAACGCTATGAAAAAGGGCAATGATCGCGAGGAGACAGGCCTCGCCCTGCTACTGTTATAGTAGGGTAGGCAGAAAGCCGGGTGCCAATGCTGGTCCTTTTCCAACTGCCTCCCTCCAAAAGGGACATGCTAGACGGCCAGCCTGGCATCATCCGAGAGAATAAGTGGGTAGGCGGCTAAGGCTTTGGAACAGTACTGGCATGGTTTCGAGAGCCTCCCAATCCCAGACTGCTCGCGCGTTGTTCGTCGTTCACGATGAGCATCTGGTCTTCCTCCTACACCAGAAACGTCAAAAGAGGTTCTGGTGTGAGTGTAGAAGACTGCCGGGAGAATGGCAAGTGGGTGAGCCACGGCTCACTGCCCAACTACGTGAAGGATGATATGAGACGGTCTCAGGATGCTAGCCTCGGTCGAGTGCCTGAACGCTAGCTGTTCCGCCGAGGAGAACTGGCCTGCTCCTGAGGCGACACGTAATATCGGTTTAGTTTTTTTGCTCCTGCTTTCTAGAGAGCAGGAGATGGTGAGGAACATCACGAGGGTCATCTTCACATGTGGTGATTTTGGAATTGCAGAGCTATTGCCACTCAACAAGAAATGGCTGGTGAAGCAACGATACGAAACGGCAGCCATCCCAGGCACGACCATGTAGAAACGACGTATATACGACCACTTGAAAACGAAGAGCAAACAAAGGAAGAGCAAGTATGAACAGTTCTAGTTTGCGGCCGCGCCTGGCCGTACTTATCACCGCCGTGATTGCCAGTGTCGGCCTGCTGAGCCTGAGCAGTGCCACCGCGTGGGCCAAAGTGGGCACCATCACCGAGTTCCCCGTTACCACGTCCAGTAGCCAGCCTGAGGGTATCACGGCCGGGCCCGATGGCAATCTCTGGTTCACCGAGTTTGCTGGCAATAAGATCGAGCGCATCACCACCGCAGGTGTTATCACCGAGTTCACCGTCCCCACGTCCAGTAGCCAGCCTGAGGGCATCACGACCGGGCCCGATGGCAACCTCTGGTTCACCGAGCTTGCTGGCAACAAGATCGGACGCATCACCACCAGCGGCACAGTCACCGGCGAGTTCACCCTGCCAACGAACTGTGGGTCCTCTAGTGGCTGTTCGCCAATAGGCATCACGACCGGGCCCGATGGCAACCTCTGGTTCACCGAGGGGGGAGGTGTCGGCAAGATCGGGCGCATCACCACCGCAGGTGTTATCACCGAGTTCCCTGTCCCCACGAGCGGGAGCTTGCCTGAGGGCATCACTGCCGGGCCCGATGGCAATCTCTGGTTCACCGAGGGGCTTGGCAACAAGATTGGGCGCATCACCACGAGTGGGGTGTTCACCGAGTTCCCTCTCGCCCCACCCGGTAGTCCAAACAGTCAACCTCTCGGCATCACGGCCGGGCCTGATGGCAAGCTCTGGTTCACGGAGCGGCTTGGCGACAAGATCGGGCACATCACTCCCAAACAGGGCAAGATCACCGAGTTCCCGACCCCCACGACCGGGAGCGAGCCTGCCGGCATTACCGCCGGGCCTGCCAACACTACCAACGTCTGGTTCACAGAGTCGCTTAGCAACAAGATCGGAGAGATCACCACGAAATGAGGCCCACCTGAGACTGGCAGCCCGCCAGTCTCAGTGGCCCTGGTGATACGTCTCCTGGTGGCTCTGCGCTTGCTGGCGTGAGCGTGGCGCTCTTGGGCCAAGCTGGCCTGGACGTGGTGTAGGCGAGCCTTCGGGGTGTACTGTGCGTGCTCCTGCTGGCCCTCGGCACAGCAAGCTCCCCAGAAGAGAAGCGGAACGCCACAACGAGACGCCTGGGGGTTCTTGGCCGATGGTGATCAAGCCTGCTTGCTGCTCACGCTGGTGGCTTCCAGCCAGCGCACGGCACAGCACAGGAGCAGCTGCCTCCTGCATCGACGGGTACAACAGGAGTTCTGCTCTCAGAAATGTCCAGGCACCCTCAGCAATCCGCTGGTGGGAAGCCGAGCCTCGGATCGGGGCTTCGGGATGATCGTCCTAGTGGCAGGCGGGCACGGCGTCGTCATGACGGCGTGTTGCGGCCTGCCGCAAAGTGACTTGCTCTCTCGAGAGAGCAAGAGAAAGTGAGAAGTAGCATGAAACGTTTGAAGGTCAATCTCTTTGTAGGTATGGTCACAGCCATGCTGTTCGCCTTGCTGCTGGCACCGGCAGTGACGCAGGCTCAGGGCACCTGGACCGCCGTCCCCAGCCCTAGCACCAACGAACTCCACGCAGTGACCAGCATCTCCGCCAACGATGTGTGGGCTGTGGGTGTGGGTCCGATCACTGAACACTGGAACGGCACCGCGTGGAGCGTCGTTGCTAGCCCCACCGTCGCGAATGGCAAACTGCTCGGTGTCGCGGCGGCTTCCACCAGCGATGTGTGGGCCGTGGGATTTACCGTCATTGGGTCCCCGCCACTCATCGAGCACTGGAACGGCACGAGTTGGCGCACCGTCAAAGCCCCAAAACAGGCCGGCGTTCTGAACGGGGTCACGGTCGTCTCCAGCAACAATGTCTGGGCGGTGGGAGACTTCAATAATGCGAGCGGGGTCCGGCAGACGCTCATCGAGCAGTGGAACGGCCACAAGTGGAGCGTGGTGCCCAGCCCCAACGTTGGCACGCAGCCCAACGAACTCTTAGGGGTGACTGCCGTCTCCGCCAATGACATCTGGGCGGTGGGAGACGTAGAAACAGTCCCCAGCGCCAACTTCTTTCAGACACTCACGCTGCACTGGGACGGCACGAGTTGGAGCACCGTCTCCAGCCCCAGCCCATCCAACGCCAACCTGCGAGCAGTCGCGGCGGTCTCCAGCAGCGACGTCTGGGCTGTGGGAGACAGCGGCAGTGGGACATTGATCGAACAGTGGAACGGCTCCAGTTGGAGCGTCGTCACCCATCCAACCGATCCCAGCACCATCACCAATGTCTTCAATGGAATCGCCATCGTCTCCGCCACCGAAATCTGGGCCGTGGGGGACTTTATCGATGATACCACTGGCGCGTTTCAGACCCTCATTGAGCTGTGGAATGGCACGAGTTGGAGCATCGTAGCCAGTCCCAATCCCGCTGGGATGCAAGATTTCTTTGACGCAGCTTCGGCGGACCCGAGCTCCGGCCAGGCCTGGGCTGTGGGAAGTTTCATCGCGTTCAACCCCTAAAGGAGAGACGGGTTGAAATGGCGAATGCTCGCCTCTCCTTGCCCAGGTGATGAGGCGGGCATTCACCACACACCGATAGGTCAGCATGTGTCCGTCTTTGAGAGTTTCCGTCTGTGGGAAAAGTGAGATGGCCTTTGACCAGCTTGTGCGGAGTCCCGAAATGCAGCCGAGAGTAATTTCAGCGTAACCAACTACTCGTGTGTTGAGAGGGGTGAGACGAGGCTGTTGGATGCCACGACACGCTCAGATACCTCTCTCCTGACGCTGTACAATACGTACTCCCCAACTGTAACTTCCTGACGTATCTCCATATGGAGTTGGAATGATGCTCTCCGCGCTAAGTGTACAGGTAGGAGCAAAGATCAACTGATCTCCAGTGCGCAGGCCGCTGAACCGCTTACGTCTGCAAAAGCTGAGGAGAGCCTATTTCAAACGTATGAGAAGGAGGTTCTCATGTTGCCTGTTTGTAAGCGACTGAGCTTTACTCTTGCGGTTGCAGTGCTTGGTGCCACGCTTTTGGTTGCTTGTGGCACTTCTGCCAGCAGCGGTTCCAGCACAAAAAGTGCCGGGTCCGCTCCTCACAGGGCTTCCGTCACAATTCCGCAAGGTCAAGACCTCTTTACCCCATTTATCCTGGCTATTCAGCCCAACACGATCGTGACCTGGCAGAACGACGATACGATTTCGCACACCATCATGACCACCTGGAATCAGAGTAATTTCCTCAATCCGCAAGCATTCTCCCTCACTGCTGCAGCAAGGCAACCCGTGTCCTTCACCTTCACGAGGCCGGGTATCTATGACTACTTTGACCACACGAAGGCCAGGTGGGTCGATGCCGACCGGCGTGTCAAAGCCGATGCGAGTGTGCCGCATTTCCCACTTGCCATGGAGGGGATCATCTGGGTGCAGGGCCCTCTTCGTAGTCTGCCGTCTACAGCGACCAACCTCATTCCCAAGGGGAAAGATGATTTCATGACCGACTTCCTTGCCGTCGCTGCGGGTGGCACGGTCTCCTGGCACAACAGCGACACCGACGAACATTTTGTGGACCTGGTCTACGGCTGGTCTGGGCCGATCAATCCTACAGAGATTGGACCCGATCCGCTCAAGGGAACACAGGAGGCTCCGCCTGCTGGCGAAACCTCAAGCCTGACCTTCACTATGCCTGGTCTCTACTACTACTACTGCTCAGCACACGCCGACGTCAATGTGACCTGGCATCGTGCTCAAGCGCATACGGACGCTTCGGAGTTTCCGATTCCGATGGAGGGCCTTGTCCTGGTCAGCAATGGATAACCTCGGCTTGGAAGGAGGACGAGGGAAGGTGCCTCGGGCGGCGAAGCCGCGGATGCAGCTCGTTGCACATATGGGGCTGTTTTCCAACGTGGATGGGTGAGCCCTCCCTCTCTTTCCCCCCAAGTAGGCCGTTCTTCAGTCGAGGAGGAGACGAGCAAGCGACTCTGCCCACACGGGCACTCAGGAGGACGTGTTCCAGGGGATGTGGTATCATTGAGGAGCATGTGTGCTCACCGCGCACTGCAGAGAGGAGGACAGGATGAACCCTATTTTCGAAGATGTGTTTCTTGGCCCAATGGCCTCGCCCTCGTTCAGCCAGGGGTTGCGGTTTCGCTGGGAAGACAGCCGCCGGCGCGTGCGCGTGGTCTTCGCGGGCATCACCGTGGCCGAGAGCACGCGCGTCATGCTGTTGCATGAATTTGGACGGTTGCCGGTCTTCTACTTTCCGCTGGAAGACGTGCGCATGGAGGTGATGGAGAAGTCTTCCCGCCGCAGCCACTCTCCCTTGAAAGGCGAGGCGTCGTACTGGACGATCCGCGCAGGCTCCCGCGTGGCCGAAGATGCGGCCTGGAGCTATGCAAGTCCCTTGCCCGATGGGCCACTGGTCGAAGGCTACCTGGCCTTCTACTGGCACCTGATGGACGCCTGGTACGAAGAGGAGGAGCAGGTCTTCGCGCACGCGCGCGATCCCTACAAGCGCGTGGATATCCTGCCGAGTTCCCGCCATGTTCGAGTCGTGCTCGCTGGCGTGACGATCGCGGACAGCCGACGTCCCAGGCTGTTGCTCGAAACTGGTCTGCCCACCCGCTATTACCTGCCGGAGCAGGACGTGCGCATGGACCTCTTAGAGCCAACCGAGACCGCCACTCGGTGTCCGTACAAGGGCCAGGCGTCGTATTGGACCGCCACCATCGGCGACCGGGTGTTCAAAGATATCGTCTGGAGCTACCGCGACCCGCTGCCCGCCTGTGCGCCGATCAGCCGCCTGCTCTGCTTTTTCAACGAGCGGGTGGAGGCGATCTACGTGGACGGCGAGCGGCAAGCCGTGCCCAGCACTCCGTGGTCTGAGGCGCAAGGAGACACCAGCCGTTTTCCCGACACAGAACAGCAGGGGTCCGAAAAGCCTCGCCTGAAGGAGCGATTCCGTGCCCTTCAGTTTCTGCACTGATGCTGATCTTTCGCGAGCACGGGCGTGGCCCCGAGCAGCTTCTCGCCGGTACGACCGCTGCGGCCTCCGCCGGGGCGCTTGGTTGGAGGAACCGTTGCTCTGAACGTATCGGTAAAGCGTCGCCTCATCGACCTGTAACGAAAGCGTGCGACCATAGACAGAGGAGTACGTGCAGTTATCTCGAGCCTCGCTATCCACCGGGATAGCTCAGCAGAAGGAGCATCTATCATGGCAAAGTCCATCCAGGAAAGTCCGTTCAGCACCCAATCCGCCTCCAAAGCGGATTTTGTGGAGCAGTACCAGCGCGTTCGCCGCTTCACCGAGCACTTGTGCGAGCCGCTGGTAACCGAAGATTACGTCATTCAATCGATGCCAGACGTGAGTCCGACCAAGTGGCATATTGCCCACGTGACCTGGTTTTGGGAGACCTTTCTCCTCTTACCCGCGCTTCCGGGGTACCAGTCCCTTCATCCGCAATACGCCTATCTCTTCAACTCGTATTACAACACGCTGGGACAACGGCACTGCCGGCCGCTCCGCGGCTTGATCTCTCGCCCGACCGTGAAGGAGACCTATGCCTACCGCCGCTATGTCGATGAGCATGTCCTCGATCTCGTCGAGCAGCTCGATGAGGGGCGCTTAACCGAGTTAACCCCCATCATGACGCTTGGCCTGCATCACGAGCAGCAGCACCAGGAGCTGATGCTCACCGACATCAAGCACGTCTTCTCCTGCAATCCGCTCTCCCCGGCCTACGTCGAGCGCGCCCTCGCCAGTCCTTCCAGCGTCCCACCAGTGGAATGGGTCTCGTTACCTGAAGGGGTCTACTGGATCGGGCATGAGGGAGAAGGATTTGCCTTCGACAACGAGGGGCCGCGGCACCGGCAGTTCGTGCAGGCGTTCCAACTAGCTTCACGCCTGGTCACCAACGGGGAATACCTGGCCTTCATGGAGGACGGCGGCTACGAGAACCCCCTCTTGTGGCTCTCGGAGGGTTGGGCCACCGTGCAGGCTGAGGAGTGGCAGGCGCCCCTGTACTGGGAAAAGCATGACGGACGCTGGTGGACGATGACGCTCTCCGGCTTGCGCGAGGTCGACCCGGCTGAACCGGTCTGTCACGTGAGCTACTTTGAGGCCGATGCCTATGCGCGCTGGGCAGATGCGCGCCTGCCGACGGAAGCCGAGTGGGAGGTGGCGGCGCGCGATGTGCCTGTGGAAGGCAATTTCGTGGAGAGCGCTCTGTACCACCCGGCGCCCCTCAATGCTCCCAGCACCAAGGGGAAACTGGCGCAGATGTATGGCGACGTGTGGCAATGGACGCAAAGCTCCTACGCGCCCTATCCGAACTTCACGCCAGGTCCGGGGGCGGTCGGGGAATACAATGGGAAGTTCATGTGCAACCAGTACGTCCTGCGTGGTGGCTCCTGCGCCACATCCCGTTCCCACACCCGCGCCACCTACCGCAACTTCTTTCCGGCCAATGCCCAGTGGCAATTCATGGGCATGCGCCTAGCAAAGGGGGTGTGACATCCAGCAGCCGAGGCCGAGCCCACGCGGGCTCTACGACTTTGAGCCGCAGCGCAAGACGTTCCGCGACGAGGTGCTGCAAGGCTTACAGGATGCGCGCAAAGAACTGCCGAGTAAGTACTTCTACGATGACGTCGGTTCGCAGCTCTTCGAGCAGATTTGTGAGCTGGATGAGTACTATCTCACGCGTACCGAGCTTGCCATCATGCAGGCGCACACGCGGGAGATGGCCGCGCTGCTCGGGCCGCAGTGCTTGCTGATCGAGTATGGCAGCGGCAGCAGCACGAAGGTGTGCCTGCTGCTGGATGCCCTGGAGGATCCGGCGGGCTACGTGCCGATCGACATCGCCAAAGAGCAACTGCTGCGCTCGGTGGCAGCGCTAGCCCTGGCGTATCCCGAGCTGGAAGTGCTGCCGGTCTGTGCCGACTACACGAGCGACTTCGAGCTGCCCGTGCCAGGCAAACCCGTCTGGCGCAGGGTCGCCTACTTTCCTGGTTCGACCATCGGCAACTTTGATCGCGAGCCCGCCAGACGCTTTCTGCGTCAGATTGCGAAGGCGTGCGCGGGGGGCGGCATACTGATTGGCGTGGATTTGAAGAAGGACTTCAACATCCTGCACCGCGCCTACAATGATTCGCAAGGGGTGACGGCTCAGTTCAATAAGCACCTGCTGGTGCGCCTCAACCAGGAACTGGACGCCAACTTCCAACTGAATCAATTCGGGCACTACGCCTTCTATAATCCGGGGCAGAGCCGGGTCGAGATGCACCTGGTGAGTCTGAAAAACCAGACCGTGCGCATGGGAGAGGTCGAGATTGCCTTCAAACTGGGCGAAAGCATCTGGACGGAAAGTTCGTACAAATATACGCTCGAGGAGTTTGCCCACCTGGCAGCAACAGCCGGCTTTACCGTCGAGGGGGTGTGGACAGACCCACGACAGTTGTTCAGTGTGCAATACCTCCGGGTCGTGTAACGAAAGCCTACGAAGAAGTAGATCTCGTAGGGATCGAGCAGACTGGGTAAGGTGAAAGGTGAAGCAAGAGAACCTCTTGCTTCACCTTCCCTATTTTTTCATGGACGCTCACAGTCCCTTTCTTAGCGTTGTAAATTTCGTCGGCGGGCCTAATAGGCCATTACATGCTACTTCTGCATACTTGGCCGGAGGATGGTATACACATACTGGCTGTATCGATTGGCGGGCCACTCCGCTTGTCTGAACAAGGAAAGAAGAGCTTAGACGAGGGGGCAGACTCTCATCGACGAAAAGAGGCGGCCTGGGGCACACGTAAATGTCAGATGACCTCTTTTTTCTTCACCTAGCCCGTCAGTGCGATCCTGAGCAGTAATATGGTAGAGCCTATTTACTGGTTTACGTGTGTGCGGTTCATTTTTTTGCGCTGGCTGCTTGCTTGAGCATGCGGGGGGAAATGGGTTGCCTTCCCCAGCGATACTGAGCCTCAGTGCGACCAGTCTTCTGTCGTGTTGGCTTGGGTGTCGAGGGAACGGGGAGGAGAGGTGGTTGCGACTGCTGCCGTATGGCCTGCTGCTCACGCAAACGCTGCTGTTGACGAATCTCGCGCGCGAGGTGCTGCTGGTGCCGACGCAGGCGGTGTTGCTCCTGCCAGGCCTCCAACCAGCTCTCATTGAGCAGTGCCAGGCGCAGTGCGAGCATGGGATTGATGGGTGCGGGTTTCCAATGCATGCCTGGTCCTTTGAGCCGGGCTTGCACCACGAGCTTCTGACTCCACTCCACACGCGCCACGAGCCGATGGGCCAGCCCGAGGCACGGTAGGTGGGATACTCCATCAGGTCGCGCCGCTTCTGTAAGTAGGTCACCTGCTCTTGGATCTGCGGAGCGCGCCTGGCTAAACGGGTGAGGTGGCGCAGCACGCGCGTTGGCCCCTCATGGCGGGAGCCGATGCAAGAGGCCATCTTCCCATCGAGCAGGCAGATGCCCTCCAACTTCGCGCACTTTCTCTGCAAGCTCATAGATATAGCTGGCTGCATGGGCCCGCGTCGAGAATACGCACCGCATTGGAACGATGGCCTTGCACAAACCCCTGGATCCACTCCGCTCCATCCTGAATGGCACACACCTCTGTGGCTCGCTCGATCCCCCGCCTGCGCAGTTCGGCGACTTCCCTGATCCGCAAAGGTCGCGGCAGGGGCCATGCGGGCAAAGTAGGTCAGATCGCTCGTCACGATCTGCTCTTCGTCCTTGCGCCTCCGGCGTTCCACCGCGCCAATCGCCACCACCTTGACCTCCGCCCAGACCCCTCCCACTACCGGCACCATGCTCCCGTCGCTGCTCATCACCAAGCGCTCGGCGGCTGGCTCCTCGGGGCAAGCGGCTAAGGGCTGTGCCTGCTGGTCCTGTCCCTCCAGCATCCGTTGCCCCACCGCCAGCGTCTGCCGACGTGCAGTGGAGGCATGCACCACCACTCCCAAGGTCCTCTCCAGATGCGCAACGGCCCACCGAAACGGCAGTTCGCTGCTCAGGCTCACCAGGGTGTCCTGCGCATGTGGCAACAGATGCAGCCCGACACGGGTCTTAAGCAACAAGAGATTGAGCAACTTTTTTTCTGATCGGAGTGTATCTTGCAAGAGGTACACTCCAACTGCTTCTATGGCGTGAGAACCCTAAAATAAGGGTCATATGCTACATCCTACGCTCCAGCGATGCTGCGGTGACGGGGCTACGTTCAAAGGAGGTGAAAGCCCAGAAGATCCACAGGCCGCTGCAAATCGCTATAGTCACATAGGGATTCCAGAATGCTAAGAGGGTTGCAAGCAGGTATACCGGGAACCCCAGCAGAAAGTTTCGAGTAAGTGCCCTGACCTGTGCAGGTGTAACAGTAGGGATCAGCAGACGATGACGCGTTATTATCCACCAGAGCATGTTGTAGGCAAGGTTGATCACGACAAAGATGCCGGAATAGACAGCGCAGGCTGTTGCAGACGCAGGTGTGGTCAGGTATGCTGCTACCAGGGACGTTGGAAACGGAACTACAGTTACTAACATTAGCAGGAAGCCATTAGCAAAAAGGAATGGTTTATCTGACTTGTCCACCAGCTTGAAAATGCTATGGTGACTCACCCACATGATCAAGATTGTGGCAAAACTGGTAATAAAAGCGAGATAGGAAGGCCATTGATGGAATAGGGCTATCCCCAATCCTGCTTTCGTAAAGGAATCTCCCGCAGATGGCAGTGGCACCTTTAAATCGAACACCAGCAGCGTAATCGCTACTGCAAATACACCATCACTGAAAGCTTCTATACGGCTAGTCTCTTTACGACCTGTTTCTTTTTCGATAGTCGCTTCTCGCTTCTCTTCGGACATGGTCATTCTCCTGGATTCTCAAAGTAGATCGTTGTTCTCTATATGTGATTTTCACTTCATACAAGAACAATAGGAACGCGATTAGCCATTCCGCTTCTTTTCAATGATGGGGTGTAGTTAGTTTTCTTCAAACCCAAAACACTTAAATTTGAGAGCATTGCAATTCTCTGAGACGGTCCTTACTGTACTTTCAGGTACGCCATCGGAGATATTGGCTTCGATTTCGAGTGTGATTCGTACCTTTGAGCCATAGATAGCGCTCAGGTGCTTGACGACTTCTTCCATTACCTGGCCCGCGTCTTTTGCCATTATGAGCGGATTGATTGGCACTGAGCCGTGGAAACAGTGAGATTTTGGCGTTTCGACTATAGGTGGTGTCCCTTTGAGGAAATGTTCGGGGGTATATGATGTGGTTGTTGCTGGTGACTGCTGATCTAACAGGCCTGTTCCATTTGCACCGTCGCGCTCTTCTACAGCCGTTTTGGGTTTGTTCTGTCCATAGCTATAAGCGGTCGAGGAGGTCTGAGTTGCAGGTACAGGCGATGCTATAGCTAAGCGTGCGGCATCGGCTGCTAGCTGCGCGGAGGCTGCCTCTGATTTGACCAGCAGCGCATTGAGGACTGAATTCATTTGCTGGCCTGCAAAGATTATCGGTACTGAAGGCTTTCTGGTGTGCCCAATTGTTGCGTGTGTCGCGCAACTCGCTCACAAGGCTGCGCTCGGCATGTCCTAACACTTTGTCGAAGACCGTGTTCCACTGATCCCACATGATGAGCAATAGCCCCTGGGTGTCCAGGTGTAAGTCGTCGTCATCGGTAAAATGCTGCTCTCGCAGAGATTTCAGGGCTTCATCATGAGTATCTATCGTCTCCGACGATGTTAGGACGGACGAGTAACTAAATCGTATATAACCTGTTGTTTGTCAATAAAATCAAGTATTGACTTAATTAAGGAAATATTTTATTATTCATATTATGGATATGTTTATGGCACTTGCCGATCCTACCAGAAGGAACATTTTAGTAATCCTTGCCAACAATGGTGAGTTAGCTGCTACTGCTATTTACCAGCAATTTCCTGTCAGCCCACAAGCGGTCTCACAACATCTCAAAGTCTTGCGTGAGGCACACTTAGTGGAGATGGAAAAACGTGCACAACAGCGCTTGTACCGCCTCAATCCACAGACGCTGTCTCAATTTGAAGCATGGGTTCAGCACATGCAACAGAGGTGGAGTGAACGTTTTGACGCCTTAGATACCGTACTCGAAAGTGAAAAAAAGAAGGGAGTTGTATAACATTCTATGCTAGTAAAGAAAACGAATATTCTTGCAGAACCAGGGAAACAAGAAATAGTCATCACGCGCGAATTCGATGCACCGCGAGAGCTCGTTTTTAAAGCGTTCACCGATCCAACACTGATCCCGCAATGGTGGGGACCGAGATCCCTTTCAACCCAAGTTGATACGATGGACGTGAGACCTGGTGGTCAATGGCGCTTTCTCAATCGAGACGCTAAGGGAAACGAATACGCGTTTCACGGCGTGTATCATGAAGTCCGTGCCCCTGAGCGCATTATTGATACCTTTGAGTTTGAAGGGTTACCGGAAACAGGACATGTGACTCTGGAGACGATGAAACTGGAGGCATTGCCTGGAGGAAGAACCAAACTGATCGCTCAATCAGTCTTCCAGTCAGTCGCTGATCGCGATGGCATGCTCCAAAGTGACATGGAAGAAGGAGTCAATGAGACCTATGATCGTCTTGCAGAACTGCTGAAAAAGCTGTAGAGGCTCGTACGGTACCCTTGTTTGAGAATCGGGGAGCGAAAGCTTCCCTTTGCTTCAATTTTGAAAAGTTCATCAACAACGCAAGAGCAACAAGAGAGAAGGGGAAGAGACCATGATCAAAAGAGAAGACTATCAATTGCCTCCCAAAGAAGGCTTTGTCCTGACACACTTCTTGACCGTAGCGGATGTGAAACG
>Ga0207684_10002231_pt1 | contig 19754 bp, 14 predicted proteins | sample KBSK5501metaG_FD_184342 | JGI IMG/M metagenome (GOLD analysis project Ga0207684, IMG submission 184342) | Corn, switchgrass and miscanthus rhizosphere microbial communities from Kellogg Biological Station, Michigan, USA - KBS K5-50-1 metaG... | ecosystem: Host-associated > Plants > Roots >...
ATTTGTGCAATTCAGAGAGCCGGTCGCGCTTACGGCCCGATTCGTGAAACGATTGTTGTATTTTCCACTCGAAAGGAAGCCGCCGACACCGCGAGCGATCTTGCTGGGTTGGAAGAACTCATAGTAGCCGAGCGAGAAGGTCAATTCGGTTGTCGGTGCGGGAGACAGCCTGGCACTCAGTTGCTCCCCGATCCATCCATTGCCGCGCAGAGAGCCTCTGGTCTGAATCTCCTCCAACACAAATTGGCCGGTCGTGAGCCTCAGCCACTTGAAGGGCCCTACATCCGGAATCTGAAAGGTTTCAGCAATGCCGGTCGGCTGGACATCGTCATCGAAAAAAATACCTGACCCGAACACGGCTTGAGGTTTGAAGAACGGGAACTCGAACTGTCCTGCCGTCAGGGTGAGATATTTCGGGGCTGTGTACTTCAGAAAGACCCGATCCAGATTGATCCGCACTTTCGAGCTGTTCGCTTCTGGGTCTTCCCCGATTCCTCCTCCAGAGTTTCCAAATGTCTCCCAGCCGGTGCTGGGAAACTTCGGGTCTCCCGAGCTCAATCGTACCCCCATTTGCAACGGCTCCACGGGGTTGTACGTAAAGCCCGCCCGTAAGCGGAACCGCTGGCGCCAACGTTGCTTGTTCGTATCAAAATCTTCGTTTGCGATATACTCCGAGCGCAGACCAAGCTGGCCCGCGAATTTGAATTTCGAGAAAAACTCAGCCCAGGGCGGCTGGGGGGGCGGTGTCTTTTGTGCCTGTTCCAATTCCTCGATCCGCTTCTTCAGCGCCTCGAGCTCTTCGGAGACGCTCGGCTGCCCGAGCGCCCACGTTCCGGAACTGAGGAGCAATAAACACGCCAGCATTAGCTTTCCGAGATACTGCTTTACGCTTGTCGCCATCATGCCCCCTCGAAGGCCAGTCTCATTCTGCCTTCTTGTCCGCGCTGTTCATTTCCGGGTGGGCATGCTCTTCAGCCTTCCCGTCGTGAGAAAACTGGTGTTCGTAGGCCATCCCCTGCCAACGCTGTTTCTCTGTGAACGCCCCTTTCCAAGGCGGCATTTTTGTTCCCGGGGCACCCTCAGAAATACGCCAGAACCAATAGCTGTCTGTGAACTTGTTCATCTTTCTGGCGTCCCTGAAATCTCGGGCCTCTTTGAGTTTCGGTTTGCCATCCGATCCGTGGCATACCGCGCAAAAGTTCCCCACGTATCTCCTCCAGTCATAGCGAGCCCGCTCCTCTGGGGTTTGCGCCCCCAGGTATTTGATCGCGGCGTATCCGCCGCAGATGAGGCCGCCAAAGGCCACATTCCCCAGAAACCGGTGGATGTTGAGGGGATGCCAGAGAGGATTGTTCACCGCCTGCCAGGCTGTGCCGATAAATTGACCGGTCTCCTTGTCAATCCCAATCGGCCCAATCATATAGGCCGCCCAGGAATTCGCGACCATCATAATGACCGTGCCCCACACGCTCGATTCTTGGGTAGGTCACATGCTTAGTCAGCGCTGACTCAGCAAGCGGTGTGCCCAGGTTTACAAGGATCGGGAGGGAGTGCTAAGACTTTGTTTCTGCTGTAAGTTTTGAAGTTTACGGGGCGACGAACGGAGCCAACTCGGACATGAGTGTCCGGTCATTTTTCATAAGTACTTAAAACAGCGAGGAAAAAGAAAGGCTTGTGATGTCCATCCGCTGTCCAATCTGTGTGAGATCCACTTGTTGTACCTTGGAGTGAGTCCAATGAGGCAAGATCCCCAGGAGCATATGGAGCCCTTCCGATTCTTCCATCCGGTCCCAGAAGTAATAATAACGAATAACGGGATAACGAATGGCCTCGCACTAGCGAGCCGCCTTCGTGACCGGCTGCTCGGGCGGCGGCGCCTTCAAGGTGGACAGGTATATGGTGACGGCCTTGGCGTCGGTATCGGAGAGGCCGAGGTTCGGCATCCGAGTGTCCGGCTTCATGCCCTGGGGATACTTGATCCAGCGATAGATCCAGGTGGAGTTCAGACGGAAGCCCGCTCGATCCAGTGCTGGCCCCACCACCCCGCCGGCAGCTCCAACTTGATGGCAGGCATTGCAGCCGTACTTGTTCAGGTAGAGCCGCTTACCGGTTTCCGCAAGCTTGGCGGCTTGATCGGAGGCCAATGTCAGCTCAGGACGGGGGATCGCGGCGAACTTCGGCCGCGCCGCCTTGCCCTTGTCCAGATCCTTCTTGGCCGCCACCAGGGCCTCCTGCTCCTTGGCATAGGCCGACTCATCTACTTTCGTGCCCTTCTTGTCGGCCTCCTCGCTAGCCTTTTTTTCAGCCGCATCGAACGTCTGCTGGGCCTTCTGCAGGTTGGCTTCCAGCTCCTTCTTGCGGCCTTCGATGTCAAAACTCAGCTTGGTGCCGTGTAACGACCGGACGTAGGCCACGATGTCCCAGATCTCTTCCTCCGACAGCGTGTACTTGAAAGTCGGCATCGTCGGCACGGCAAACTCGTCATCCCCGATCTTGTCGCCCAGCTCCGGGGTCGTGTCCTTCATGTCGCGGAAGATGGTTTCGAAGATCTCCTGGTCCTTGAGGGTGCTCATCTCGTCCTTGTTGGACAGGTCCTTGGGGCGCGGATCCGGCATCTGCGCCCAGTTGTAGCCTTCGTTCTGGCGGCCGTTCTTACCATGGCAGTGCATGCAGTAGTGAGCGTACAGTTTCTGGCCTTTGGCGATCTGCTCGCTCTGAAAGAGGCCGCAACCGGCTGCTCCAATTCCCACCGCGATTCCGACGAGCGTGGCCGGCAGCATGAGCTTCCGAATGCCTCTTGTCCTTCTCATGCTAATGCCCCTTTCTTCAGCTTCCGAATGATCACGAACTGCACTCCCGCCGCCAACCCGATAGCCAGGGCGGCCTAGAAATAGCCCGAGTAATCCGCCGGCGGCTCGGCGCGAAAATACCACCAGGACGAGATCGCCTTCTGCGAGCCCTTCTCCTTGATGTCGCTCCCTTCGCGCTTGCCATCCCACACACGGCGAACGCGATGGTGACGAACTCACCCGGGCGGAACTGCGCATCCTGGTCCGGAGGCTCGGTGGCGATCGGCCGCGAGAACAGAACCCGCCAGGTGCCGTTCTGGTAGGCCGCCTGGGCCGTCGCATCCCGATGTGCCTGAGCCTTCAAGCGTGCCAAAGCCTTGGGCGTTCATTTCCACGGCCTTGCCCTGCTTGTTCTTCCATTACCAGATGTTCACTGGGCCGCCCCGGACCTGCGCCATGGGCTGGCCATGCGCGGAATGGGCCTTCTTGTCGCCGACCTTGAATTCGAGCCCGGCCACGTCGTCCTCGTCCTGCGTTGGGTCCCCGAACCGCACGATTTGCGAACCTTGCGCTGTGAAGTTTTCTGAGACCGGCCGGGACACTCTAGGGCATCGCTTTGATGCCCTAGTGGACGCGCTGCCTCATGACAACTCATGGCCACCAGTAATGCGCAACCGCCCTCGTATAGCCGTAGACGATATCCCTTCTGGCTGCAATCCCGACCAGCGTCTTGCCCTTCACCACCGGCACCCTGATCAAGTGCGACTCCTGAAGGATCTTGACAAGGTCCATGACTGGCATGTTTTCCGTCACGGTCACCAGATTCTCCTCCTTAGTCATGATCTCTTCGGCCGTGATCTTCTGCAGGTCCTTGCCCTCTGTCATTGCCTGGAGGAGATCGAACTCGCTGATCAGTCCAAGGAGCCTTCTTTTTTTATTCACGACCGGGACGCTACCGAAATTCCGCTCGCACATTAATTGGGCTATACCGATTCCCGCCGTTTTCGGGCCACAAGTGAACACCGCGTCTTCCATGATCTGGTGCACGGCCAACGTCTTCGGATCGTACGCTTTGCTCATATATTCAGCCCGCCTCATAACCTCACCTCCTTATGAAAGATGCTCTTGGATCGAATATATGCCTTCCCGAACGCTCTCAACGGCCAATATTCGAAGGTGAATCCCAAGTCGACGATCCCGTTCGCCATGACCGCGCGGAGAAGGTGACTCTGCATACTCCAGCAGGATCGCCACCCGCTGCCCACAGGATGGTGCTGCCTCCCGCCGTCCTCATCGCCCCCTCCTTCTCCCGCGCCCCCCGGTTACCCTTTCTTCAACTCCGCTAGCACCGTCGTGTCGGCATTCGCCTTGACAGTGACCTCTTTGGTGACTTTGCCCAACGTCTCATGCCAGATCTCCAGTTGGTAGGTCCCGGGCGGCACCTCGGTCAGCTTGAACTGGCCCTTATCGTCTGTGAGCGCGTAGTACGGATGGTCGGCCGTCACGATCCAGGTGTTCATCCATTTATGAATGTCACACTGGGCCTTGATCGTCTCCGGCACCGTGAATTTGGCCGGAATCACCGGCAGCGTCTTGGGCTGCGCCTTGTTGATTGGGTCATTGTCGATGCTGAAGGTGTGGATGTTGTGGGTGATCGGATCGCTGTTCTTGATCTCCAACGTCGCCCCCACTGGCACGATCACCACATGGGGCACGAAGTGGCATTTGACTTGGTCCAGCACCGGCTTGGCGGCGGTGTCCAGGGGCTTGCCCTTGGCGATGTTCGTCAGGCGCACCACGGCATTCTTCACCCCTTTGTCGGCGCCCGCGATCACGGTCTCTCCGGGTATGCTGGTGCCACAGACGGCTTGGTCTTTGTTCACCTCGATGGGCTTGCCCACCGGGGGCTGCCCCGCCACCTTCACCACCCCACTGATGCTCCCCTTCTCCGCCACCGCTCCTCCCTCATACGCCAACGAGGAGCTTCCTAGGCCGTTCGCCAGGAACCCAACCCCCCAAAGCACGACAAGCCATGATCGAGTCTTCATAACGCCTTCCTTTCTCATCTGAAATTAAGACTGTGGAACAGTTCTCAGGATTCTCCTCTCGTCCGTCGCAATCGGCGGATCGCCCACCATTGGATGCTTCCCACAATCACCACCGCAACAGCCGGATAGAGATACGTGATCGCGGGAACCACCGGTTCCATGAAGAAGGAGTGCCAGGACGTGAGGGCCACCTTGCCTTCCGTTTCCCCGTTGGAGCCATCCCAGACGAAAAATGCGATTGGAATGAACCGACCGGGCTCGAACTGGATGTCTTGCGAGGAGTTGACCGTCTTCAGCGGGCGTTTTATCACCACTCGATACTGACCGTCTTTAAACTCCGCTTGGGCGGTCGCTTCTTGACTGGAGGCTGGTAGGGGTTGGAGTTTGTCCAGCCCGTTCCCATTGACCTCTGTTATCCCCGAGGCAGAACCCCAACGGAGGAGCTGAACGGCCAGGTGCTCATCGCCCATTAAGAAGAAGGGGCGCTTGGTTCCTGTAGGGATCTGGACCGGGAACTCAATCGCGATCATGTCTTCATACGTTCCACTCTTGCTATCCGGCTTGCTATTTGTTGGGTCATCCCACGCCAACCGCCATGCCAGCTCGTGATCGTTATAGACGGCCTGCACCTGAACTCCGTCCACGGTTGGGGTAAACAGCCGCGGTTCCCGTATGACCTGGCCCACCAGCGGGTAGTAGAAGGATTCCAGGTTCTGCCAGAATTTATCGCCCGGCTGAGTTGGGATCTCTCCCTCCACGCGGCGAGCCTTGAGAGCCACCTGCAGCGGGGGCACATTTCCTTGAGGGTCCGGCCAGAGCGACATCACGTAGTTCACGAGATGCCAGGTCTTCTCTTCATTGAGGCTGTCCGCAAATGAGGGCATCGGCGTGCCGGAAATCCCGCTTTGCAACCGCAGGTATAGAGCCTCTGGTGTATGGCCCCCGCGGAAGTTCCACGGTTTATGCAGGTTCGCCGGCCGAATCGGAGCGCCCCAATCGTCGGTGAGCTCAGGGGCCGATGGACCATCGCCTCGCCCGTCATCCCCGTGACACTTGAAGCATTCAACCTCGCGAAAGAGGCGTTTGCCTTCAGCGACGCTCGCCGCGCTAGCCGGAACCCGGGCGCCAAACTTGATCGGCTGGGGAGGAACGGATGCCCGGGCGAACCGCCGACTGAAAGTCTTCAAGTAAGGCACCAGCTGCCTTCGCTCCGCCTCAGTCAGCGTTTTCTCCCAGTCGGGCATTGCCGTGCCGGGCATTCCCTTCGTGATCACGTTGAAAAGATCCTGATCGGATGGGAGCTGACCACTCGGGGTCGTTCGGATCTTGAACAAGCCAGGCCGGAAATCGCGCGGTCGGGGGCGGAGGAAATTCGCTGCCGGCCCGGCCCCGTCTCCGTGCTCCCCGTGACAGTTCATACACCATTTCTGGTAAACCCGCTGACCAGCCCTCAGGTCAGCCGAGTTTGCCGCGGTCGAGGGCACTGTCGGCTGTTTCGTCTCTTGAGCCCAGACGGGCGTCAGGCTGAAGAGAAAAATTGCTACAGCGGCACCGGCCGGTCTCATCGGCCTGCAGTTTATTCCCATGTCCGTGGTTTCCAGCCGGTCTGGTGATAGAGGTACAGGACCACCGCCCATCGCTCTTCTTCGTTCAGCATGGTCTCCCACTTGGGCATGGCCGAATCCCAGGGAGTGGATTCCTCCGGAAGACCGGGTCCCCCCGTTGAAATACGCCAGAAGACATAGGACTCCTGCAATTGCGCGATCGTCCCCGGATCAGCAAAATTGGCCGGCGGTGGATTAAACCCATGCGCAAAATGCCCCTTTCCATCAAAACGATCTCCGTGGCAAAAGACGCAATTGGAAAAATAGACACTGGCCCCGGCCGCTGTATATTCACTTATCTTATCCGGTTGCTGGCGCAGTGGATTTACCAATCCCATTACTTCGGGCGGCGGCGCCGGGTGGATCACGCGCGGGGCAAAAGGAGGTTCAAACTGAGGCACCACCCGCTGGTAGACCAGATTTCCGACGTAAACGGGGATCGTAACCAGCAGCACCCATCGGGCCGCCCGCCAAGGCACCGCCCGAAGCCGGTCCCCCCGCAGGAAGGCAACGACCGGACCCTTAAACTCTTGGAGCATCTCTTCATAGACCGAAATATAGATCAGCAACCACACCGAGGTCATAAACATGTACATGAAGATGAGGCTTGACGGCAGCGGCGGCTTGATGACAAGTTTTAGGAACAGATAGACCACCATCCAGACGATGGCCACCTGGGCCGGTACCGGAATCCTCCTTCTTTTAGCTTGGAACTTTTCGATCTTCGCTTCCACGAATAACCTCCCGATCAGTTCCAACAACGTCGGGTAAACTCGCGTCCCCCTTGACCCCCAGCAACCGGTCGGCAAGCCGGTAGAACACCTTGGCTCCCTTTCTGTAGAACCAATCGACGTCAAGAAGGATAACCCTCATTTCCACTGGATGTAGTCCAGATAATATAAGGAGACAGAAAGCCAACACTGCGAACGACAGCAACTGGAACTGATCCAGAACATGGGCTCCTGTGTAGGGCTGATAATCGACTGGATGCGGAAGGATGTTATAAAGAGGGCCAGGCAATAGGCCTATAGAGATGCATAAAAAGGCAGCAATCCCCATGGCAAGGATCATATTCAGGGGAGGCTCCTTTGTCCTTATGCCAGAGTCGTGGGAAAAAAACGCGTGATAGGGAATTTTGATGCCTGCATGGTGGAGGACACCTGCCGAGGCAAACAGCAAAACAAGCCATAGAATACCCATCCCCTGATGGGTGGCTGCAGCCATTATCATTGATTTACTGACAAAACCGTTAAAAAAGGGGAATCCAGAGATCGATACTGCACCTATTATGCAAAATAGAGTCGTCAGCGGCATGGTCTTATATAATCCGCCTAGGTCCGTAGCCTTGCTCTTTCCTGTCTGATGCATCACGGCACCCATCGACATAAAAAGGAGGGCCTTAAACAAAATATTGTTAAAGGCATGGGCAACGGCACCATTTAAGGCCAGGGGGGTTCCTATTCCGATGCCAGCTACCATGAATCCGACTTGATTAATAATGCTATAGCTGAGCACTCTCCTCAGGTCATTTTCGATAGCGGCATAAAAGATAGGGAATACCGTCATCGCCGCTCCAACCCATATCAAGACCTCTGTACCTGGAAATGCTCTTGCCAGGGCATACACGGCTACCTTGGTGGTAAATGCGCCCAAAAATACTGTGCCCGTAATCGTTGCCTCAGGATAGGCATCAGGAAGCCATGCATGGAGGACGGGGAAAGCGCAATTTATGCCAAACCCGATCAATATCAGATAGGATGCTAATCCATTTAATCCTATCACTCCAAACTCGATAGAATCCGTCTGATGCACACGGATGATGATACCGACGAGAAGGCAAAGACCTCCAAAGAGATGAACCAAAAGATATCGCAATCCTGCTCCATAAGATGCCTCTGTCCTTCTCGCCCAGATAAGGTATGTTGAAGCGATAGTCATTATCTCCAAGAAGACAAAGAGAGACACAAGATCTCCGGCAAAGATGGCACCTAGAGCGCCTCCCGCGGCAAGGAAGGCTGCCACATGTTGTCCATCCTCATTTTTGAGATGAAGGGCATAAAGGGTTCCTATAAAGGATATGATCGTGAACATGTATCCAAAGGCCCGACTAAGCCGGTCAACCCTGCCGAAGATGAGATCGTAACCCAAGAAACCGGCCGTCCAGTGGATGCCTTCAGGGACACTCACAACGTTTATAAAGGCAATGACGGGCAGAAGTAACAGATAGGCGGACTTGAGCCTCCCCTTAAGAAAGGGGACGAGGAATGCCCCGATGATCAATATTGCTGCTGGGGGAAGGCTGTTAATCATAATAATCTTCTTTTCTCTTAAGCAACTTACGCAGGATATAATTTGAAGCTAAAACGATACTGACGTAGGCGACAAATCCATATGCCCCATAAAAGAAGGGATACCTTTCCCATGGAACAACAGGGTGTTTAGGAAAGAAAAGGTCAACGACAATGAGCAAGACAAGGAATATGTAAAAGCCCATCAAGAGTCTTTTTACATTGCGTGATCGATCAAAAAAATGCCCTTCTTTCATTGAACCTCCGTTCTCTTGAGGAATCTAGAAGGTGCCCCACATAATGACAACGAGGTATAAGACCGCTAGTGAAAAAACGATATAAAAAATTGTTCGATATCCAGGTTCAGTCTCTTGCCTGAGCTCTGTTCTCCCTTCTTTCTCTTTGTTCATCCCACTTCTCTCATCACCACCCTTGCCAGCTCAAAGAAGACCGATGGCGAAAAGAATAAGACCAGTGTTCCTATGGCGGTAAGGATCAAAGCCACTACCATCATGGTCGGGGCTTCCCGTCTTTCAGCTTTCTCGCCCGGCGGTAAGTCCCTGAAAAATGCGGCATACCCGATTGGCAGCAAATAAGACGCGCTCAGGATTGAGCTTGCGACGAGGACAGCAATTGCGGGGTACAGTCCTGCCTCTACTGAGCCAAAAACTAAATACCACTTGCTTATGAAACCCGCAAAGGGTGGAAAGCCGATTATGGAAAGGGCGCCTAAGGTGAAGGCCGCCATTGTGAAGGGCATCTGTTTTCCAATGCCATTCAGTTCACTCACCTTGGTCTTACCCGAAGCCACGTAGATCGAGCCCGCACAAAAGAACAGCGTAACCTTTGCGATGGCGTGATTGACGATCTGTAGGACCCCGCCTATTAAACCAGCCGGCGCTAACAATGCAGCCCCGAGGAGGGTATAAGAAATTTGGCTTATTGTAGAATAGGCAAGCCGGGCCTTTAGGTCATCCCTAGTCAGAGCCAGGACAGAAGCTGCGACTATCGTAAAGGAGGCAAGGAAGACCAGTGGGAGTCCTAAATTGAGCTCTTTTAGCGTGTCCAGTCCAAAGATGTAGTAGGTCGCGCGCAATATACAGAAGGCACCTACATCTACACCCGCTAATAAGGCGGCCACTGGCATGGGAGCGATCATGGCCGCAGGCAGCCAGGCATGAAAAGGTATGATCGCCGCCTTACTGATACCGACCACAAATAGAAGATAGGTGAGCGTCAGCAGGATGGGGTCTGCTTTGGAAGGGAAGACGCCCTTTGGATTAAAACCCAAAGTGCCGGAAAGAGCGTAGGCCAAAATGCCTGCGAGCAAAAAGAATTTCGCCAGCATAAAGACATAAAAGATATACCTGTTCCCCTTGGCAAACGCCTCTTCGGTCTCTTTATGTACCACCAAGGCATAAACAGAAAAGCCGATCAGCTCGTAAAAGACGTAAAGAGTCATAAGATTGGCCGCAAAGGCCACTCCCATGGTGGCCGACAGGGTAATCGCAAAGCAGAGATAGTAGCGGGTCTGCGCATGTTCCTTGATGGAGCGCACGTAGCCGATGGAGTACATGGTGATCAGGATCCACAAAAAAGAGGCGGCGGTAGCAAATATAAGCCCCATGGCATCAACCCGAAACGCGAAGGAGACACCAGAAGTTATAGAAAAGAGGGTATAGTGCAGTGTATTTCCGGCAAGGACTGTGGGAATCATGGTGAGTACAATGAGAAACTGCAGGGTCGCCGCCACCAACGAACACCCCTCACGGATATTGGGCGACCTGCGGGTTACCGGGATGAGCGCGGCCCCGAGCACAGCAACGGCCACGGCTAAGAATGGTTTGATGGATTCAATTTCCATGGCGGATACCACGGCCATCTTTAGGAAGCCCCTGTCGAAACGGTTGTCGGCATAACGGTCTTCACTTCCTCGGGCTGTATCGTGACTTCACCTCCCAAGCTCTGAAGAAACGCCATGACGGCCAACAACTCGGGCTCAGAAAGACCGACAGGGGGTTTGTTGATGTACGGCATCCTGGCCGGGTATTGCTTCGGCCGGCCCTCATGCCGGTAGTCGAGGTAGATGTACGCCTGAGGCTGGGTCAGGCTCTCGTACATGAATTCACGCGTGACCTTGGCGCCGATGCCTTTCAAATCCGGACAGCGCGCCGACTCGCTCGGACCGATCGAGTGGCACAACGCGCACTGGCCCTTGCCAAAGAAAAGCCCCTGCCCCACCTTCACAAGCTCGGCCTGGGTCTTGATCTGCGATGGGTCGAACTCTTGCTTCTTGGGTGGAAGAGAGACCATCTGCGGGACCTGATGGGCAAGATACGTGAAAGCGATCAGCAGCCCACAGGCGGTCACCACGGCCTTGCGGAAAAATTTGGGCCGCTGCGCGACCTGTGGAACCGGTACAGCGGGCTTGTCGGCAAGGGAGACAGCCCAGAAGAAAAAGGGCGCCATGAAGAAATACTGTGTGGAGAAGGCAAAGCGACGTACCGTGCGGGTGATAACCCAAAAGAGAAAGGCCACAAGAAAGAGGAACACAAAGGTTGACAGCGACATGACAGTGCCGGCCTGTCCCAGGGCGGGGCTATAAGCATAGGGGGAGGTGTCCTCCAATACCCCATAGATATGCCAGTGGACCCGCGAGGCCGAGCGCGCATAACCCATCAGGGTCATCGTAAGGATCACGACAGCCGCATTCAGAATCAGAATGTGCTGGCTACGGACTGGCATCCTCCCCCAGTGCATCGGGCCTTGCTTGGCGTTTCGCATGGAGAGGACCGCCATGATCGTGACCACAATAATGACGCCCAGAACTGTCAGGACCTGCGAGATGGACAGCACGTAAATCCGGACGATGGCCGGCACAAAGTAGCCGTAGACTCCCGCGCCGATGATGTAAAGACCCGCGCCAACGATGATGATGGATTGTGCCCGGCGTGCCCCCTTGGCCCAGCCGACGGTCTCCACCTTATTTGCGCGCTGGTACATGAGAAAGCTCGCAAAGGTAATCAAAATCATCAGGTTCGCGACCGTCATCTTGGCCGACATGACCCCGAAGACTCCCAGAAGCGGGTGGTGGGCTCCGCCCATCGCACGAGCCTCCTGAAGGCTCGCCACCAGACTGTGCGGGGTCATCCACACGCCAATGCACAGGATCAACAGGACCGACATCAGCACGATGGGCTTCTTATATCGTTCGGCTCCTTCGGTCCGATAGGCCAATCCCAACCAGAAGTAGTAGTTGGTCCCCAGAAAGAGCACCCCAATGAGCACCGCTTGGAGGATGAACAGCCAAGAGAGGAATCCTCCCATTAAGGTGATCCCCATCTGCTGGTTGTACTGGTAGATCTCCAGCATCAGCCAGTAGCCGGCGAAGGGTAACGGCAACAAGCCGAACACGCCGATAAAGTTCCCTATGTATCCCATCCAGTCGTAATGGGCCCGCTCCTCCTGCGACTCGGCCCCGAGATACTTGATGGCGGCGTACGCCCCGCAGATAAATCCCCCCAACACGACGTTGGAGATGAGCCTGTGCACGTTCAGCGGCCACCAGGTCGGGTTCTGCATCGCGGCCCAGGCCTTCTCCCAAGCCCCCATGCCCTCCGGGAGAACCACCGGGCTGGCCTGAAACGAGACCCACGCGTTCGGCACGATCATGATCACGAAGGCCAACACGTTCAGGAGGAACCCTATGAACAGGTGGAGACCCTTGCGCCTCTGCATGGTCTCAAACCCGGACCAGTACAGGTAGAGGATGGTCGTCGACGCAATGAACAGCAGCACATAGACATAGTAGGTGGGCAGAAAGACACTCGTGAAGTAATTCATCACCTTGGGATAGAGGGCGAGGAGGAAAAGGAGAAGAAGTGCCCCCAACATGGCGGTCATTTCAAAAGTGGCGGTGAGCAGGTTCGTGAATTCCTTGGCCAGCTTGTCATAGCGTGGGTCCCGGGTTCGCACCCCAATGATCTCGCAGATCCAGGCGAAGATCGGCACGCCCAGCACAAATCCGCCGAACAGCAGGTGGACCTGAGCAACCACCCAGATGAGGTTCCGGCTGCCGATGACGGGGACATCGCGGTACGCGACGGCTGTCGCACTCGATGCTTCCGCAGCCCATCCCAGCGCGGGTAGTCCCAGTCCGGCGATGAGCAGGATCAGGCCGGCGATCGCCGCCTCACGTCCACGCATCGAACCGGCGATTCGCCCTCCATGTTCGCCTTGGTAGGTCACGGAAATCTCCTCGTCCGCGCGAATATGCTGACAAGCACATGGCTCATTGTTGAGTTGCCTCACTTCGTCTGCGACAGCAAGAATCGGAGGACATCAAAGAACTCCCCTACGGTCAGCAGCTCCCGAAAATTATCGGGCATGATGGACTTCTTCTGCTTGACCATCTTCGCGATGGCCTCCCTGGGGATCTTCCGCTTCTCCCCCTCGGTGTCCTCAATTGTGACGGAGGAATCAGTCTCCTCCGCCAGGATTCCGGCGATAAACTCCTGGTCTTTGGTCACGACCAGATAGGCCTCATAACCCTCAACGATCTCCGCACTGGGGTCAAGGATGGACTGGATGAGAGAGTCTGGGGACCTCCTAGCAGCGATGCCTGTAAGCTCCGGCCCCACCTTGCCTCCTTTTCCGCTGATCGTGTGGCACTTGGCGCAGGGGGCCTTACTCTCCGGGTCAAAGAAGATTTGCTGGCCCTTCTCAGCGTCACCTAAAGAAAACATCAGCGGCTGACGGGGAGCCTGAGGGGAACCTTGCACAACAGCCGCTATCTCAGGGTGTCCATGCAACTCTGCCTTCCCTGCATGGGAGAACGTATGTTCGAAGGCCATCACCTGCCAGCGCTGTTCCTCGGTCAATCTATCCTTCCAGGCTGGCATCTTCGTCGTGGGCACTCCTTCGGAGATTCGCCAGAACCAGAAACTGTCCGAAAACTTGTTTATCCGGGAAGGTTCCCGGAAATCCCGCGCCCCCTTAAGTTTCGGCTTGCCGCTTGCCCCATGGCACTCGGCGCATCGCTGGATCTCTTTTGCCCCATCCGGGCCGATAAACTCCACGCCCTCCTGATAGATTTTCTCCCCCTTCGCGATAACCTCCGAGTTCATCCAAAATCCGTCGGGCATGTGCTTGTCGGCATATTCCGGGGGCACTGGAAGCATGGGCTTCTCTTCCTCTTCCTCTCCGTACAGCGTGGCTCCGGGAAACAACAGAATGACAATGACCACCACGATCGATTGGGCCACTACTCTTAACCTTCTCCATGGTGTCAGCATGAAACTTCCCTTCTACGGTGATATGTGTCAACCGTCGGTTCGCGTTTGCCTTCAGCGGCAAGGACGTCGGCGCTACCCAAGAGGCCCAAAAGCAATACCGCGATCATGTGCGTTTCCTTCATGGCACTCTCCTTTGCCGCTTCGTCTCTCGCTGCCTCACGACCTCCCTGGAGATCAAAGCGAGCCAACAGCGCCGGCACATGTCGTGATCCTTGAGAAATACCTGCTTGTTGCGCTCACTTTTCCGGCTATGAGGATTACGGAGTGCAGATAGTCTGATACGGATCGGCTGGCCGCATTCACACAGCCTAATCTTGGGACCACGGTTCACGGTTCTGTTCGATGTCAAGAAGCGCTCGCCATTACCGCTCACTGCGGCTGATGGATATCAATGATGTTGCCAGTGTCGTTCAGCTCCACCATGATCGGAGTACCTTCCTTGAGTGTAGAGAGCTTGCTTTTCCCGGCCGTAACGGCAAAGCGCTTCTCTCCATCCGGGGTCCAGAGCAGAATTTCCGTATGGTCGTCCGCCACGTAGGTCAGCCTCCCGGCAATAAAGCGATGGGGGACGGGATTGTCCCCTTTGTGAATGTCAATCACGGTATTGCCCTCATTCACAAACATGGTTACCCTGTCGCCGACCTTGCAGACCGCATTGATCGCCTTCAAACCCACCGTGAAGTGGCCCGTCGGCGTCTTCACTGTGACCAACCCTGCCTGGACCTTCGACACTATCCCTGACAGCTTCATATGACTGCCAGGTTCAGAGTCCTTGGATTGAGCAGGTGCTCCGGGGTCTACGTGGATGTCGATGCCCGTCTTCGGCTCGTCCGCGCCGGCGACAGAAGGCAGCAGGATCACCGTCAATGCCGAGACGAGAATAAATTGGAGAACCTGTCTTCTGTAGCTAGGTCGCACTGTCGTACCTCCTCGTTATCTTGTCGTCTGCCTATTTCCACAGCCCAACGACTAGCATTGTGATCGCAAAATCAAACCGTCGCATTCCACACCTCCTTGCTCACGTCTGAGGAAGATTCTCGTTCCCGATCCGATGCCGGACGGCTGCTCTGCTTGACGCGCTCGACCAGGTTTTGAAACTCTCGGTCACAGTCCATTTGGCCTTTGTAGGCCGTCCCGCCGACGTACATGATCGCTCCGTCGGCACTCGGCAGCACTTTGGCCCAGAATCGGCGGTGATAGATCACCGCCGACAGTGTGACTCCGACAACGAGCAGCGTGGCGCCGCCCCACACCAGCAGCACGCCCGGATCTTTGGCGATCTGCAGCCCCGTATATTTCCTAGGCACATACCCGGTCAGCTCAAAGCGGTACCGTGAGCCCCGGACGTCAATGAGATCGGGGTCATTGGCGAAGATCCATTGCGGCGCCAGAGCGCGATTGTTTTCATTGATCGCCAGCTTGATCGCCGGGTTGACATGCTCGAATGTCTTCGAGTACACGCGCCGGTTTTTCACATCAAAACCGAAGTCCGCCACAAAGTCGACCAACTGGAGCGTGAGGCCAAGGTGCTTGAGGTTCGCTTCCTGTTGCCAGTCCAAGTTGGCCTCGCCCACAACCCTGTCCGTCGCCTTCTCCCGAACCACCACCCGGGCCTTCTCGACACGATCCCACACGTCTCCGTAACTGGATTGATAGAACCAGATCCCTTTGTAGACCAAGGGATCGTTGACCGTGATGGTCTTCGTCACTCTTGGTTCACCGTTCTCCAGCACCGATAGGGTGCTGTTGTAGGACTTGATCGCGCCGTTGTCATAGTAGTCGAGCCAGAATTTGTCCACACGCACGTGAAAGTCGCCTTGAGGAATGTAGTACGTCTGCCCCTCCACGCCGACGCCGAAATCCCGAAAGCCGAACAGGCTGCCGATCAGGCCCCCGGCCACAATCACCGTCACGCTGAGGTGAGCCACGTGTGCGGCAACACGCCCCAGAATTCCTTTCGTGGCGTAGATGGTCCGCTCCGCCCCTTCCTTCTCTAAAAGGACTCGATAGCCTCGTTCGGCAAACCCGAGAGCCACGTCCTCCGTCACCTGCTGGGGAGAGGCCTTCACCTTGATAGTCGTGGATCGCTTGAGATTCCTGACAAACTGCAAGGTGACATTGACCCTGTCCTGATGGATGGAGCGCCAGATGGCGGGGAAGCGGAACCGAAAGCAGGTCAAGGAATTGATGCAGAGCAAGAGCAATAAAGAAGTGAACCACCAGGTATGGTACAGATCGGTGAGCCCGAGCCTGGTGAACCACCAATAGGCCGTCTCGCCGTATTCCTTTATATAGTCGTCTGGCTGGGCGCCCTGCTGGATCACGGTACCGACTGTGGAGAAGACCGCGAGGGCAATCATCAGCACAATGGCAAGCTTCAGGGAGCTGAAGAATTCAACGAGCGTGCGTCGGGACTGTGCAAACGCAAGGACTGCCCTCGCAGCCACGTTGCTCATTTCTCCGCACCCGGGAGCGCCTCGGCACGCGCCAACAAAGGCACCAGCGCAGCGGCCTTCTCGTCGCGGCCGTTAGCCCGGTAGAGCCCAATCAATCGACGCAGGGATGCTTCGTGATAGGGATTGACCTCCAGGACACGCTCTAACTGGTTCAGACCGGCTTCCGGCCGATTGGTTTTCAAGTAGAGCTCTGCAAGATAGAGCTGCGCCTGAGTGTTTCCCGGATAGATCCTCAGCGCTTGGGACAACTCCTCCTCCGCGTTACGGTAGTCGCCCACAGCAAAGTGCGCCCCGGCTAAGGTCACGTGGTATTGATAGTCTTCCCTTCCGGATGGTCCTATCGCTTGGAGAAGGTCGAGCGCTTTCGCGTAGTCCTGCTGCCTGGCATGGATTTCAACCAAAGCTTTCCTGGCGGCAAGATCGGCGGGATTGGATTTCAGCACCGACTCCAGCAGAGGCGCTGCTTCTGTCCACCGGCCTGCGGTCATGTAGGTCTGGGCCAGAACCTTCTGCAGGGACGGCGACTGGGGAGCCTGCTGCAAGCCCTTGAGCAGAAGTGACTCCGCATCGGCCATGCGGTGCTGCTTCAGATAGAGTTCCGCAAGACCCACGTACGCCTGGACCTGGCCAGGCGCTTGATTGAGCACCTGTTTGAGATGAGCGGCCTCCGTCATCGTGTGGCCGCGGTTCCGGCGCGAGCGTTCCGTCAGCATCGCAAGGCGGATCGGCGCTTTTTGCTGCTGGAAATGGACGTTGCCATCAAGGGGATCCAACAAGACCGCCTCCTGGAGCGCTTCTTCGTCACCAAAGAAGAAGAACCGTTGCATCGCCCTCGCCAGAACCTGGCGTTCCGCCATCGCCTGCCTGTCTCCCTCGGTGGCACGAATCGTATGAGCGGTAAGATTCGCCTGGTAGCGATCGAAGCTCTCGGTCTTCAACGGGGTGAACTCATCCAGAGCCTGACTTTGATGGAACGGGCGATTGTCGGTGTGGATGCGGTTTTCGCTTCCGATGAATCGTTCGATGTTGTCCGCATCCATCACGAAAAACCCCGCGATCCTCGCAGGCGTGTCCAACTGGTAGTCCTTCAATAGCACTGCCTGCGGGATGAGGCTGAGGCGACTCCGGACGCGGTCGTAATCGAACAGAAACGGCCTCGGGGTGGCGAGCAGCAATGCCTGATCGGTTCCATAGACGTTCCAGAGCGTGGAGTTAGGAAAGACCCTCCTAAACGTGTTGAGGAGTATCCGAAATTGCTCCACGGAGATGTCACTGAGAGGAATCCACTGCGAAAAGACTCCGTCAGGGGCCAGGTGATCTCGGACCAGCCGATAGAACTCCTCCGTATACAGGATCCAACTGTCATACGCCCGAGGGTGAGTCGAATCCGAGAGGATGACGTCGTACCGCCTGGAGCGCCGCTGCAGGTAGTTCCTGCCGTCTTCGGCGATGAACTGGAAACGACTATCGTTCAGAACGTCGCCGTTCACGTCTCGGAAGAGATCGTTGATCGGGCGAACATCTGGATTCAGATCCACGCATTCGAGCAAGGATACGGACCCAGATCCGAGCGTCGTGCCCGCGGCGATGCCGGCGCCAAAGGCGATCATCAGGGCCTCTTTGGGCCGATCCGATTCATGGACGAGCACGGGCAGAAGACCGAGCAGTTTGAACAATTGCACGTGGCCAAACCGCGTCGAGGCCTCTTCTGCGCCGTTCAGGAACATGTCGCGGAATCCTAGCCAGGGGAAGTCCAGCACAATGGCGGTGGCCACCGCCCCTTCGTGATAGAGCTTGACATTGGCGTCAATGTCGTCCCCGCTATAGACAGCCAGCTTCCGCGCGTACAGGCTTTCCAGCTTGTACGGTCCGAGCGACAGAACAGCGACGGCTAGAAGAGCGACCGCCGGCACCGCGAGCCAACTCTTGGGTGCAGGGCGAGAGGCCGCGAACAGAAGCGTGCCGGCGCTTGCGCAGATCAGACTCAGACCAAGCAACGTGCCCTCCATTCCCAACGTGGGAACCAGGATGGCGTTGGTGATCATCGCGGCGAGCATGCCCCCCAAGGTATTGGCCGCGTACAAGGTGCTGGCTTCGCGCGTGATGTTGGCGCCTCCGGAAGACACGTGGGCTAGTCGGATCGCGATCGGCAACAGGCTTCCAAGAACGAATGCGGGAACCAACATGATCCCCACGACAATCCAATCTTGGTATAGAACAGCCTCTGCGGAAGCATTCGAGGAGAGCCACAAGAGCAGGAACGGCGGGATAACGAGACAGACAGCACTGATCAATGTAATGACGGCCATGCTCTGAGGACTTCGAATCCGACGGAAGCCAACCGTGCCGAGAAGGGCGCTGAAACCAATGCCCAGCAGGAAGGCGGTCACCACAAGGGCGAAGACCACAAGGCTGTTTCCGAAATACAGGATGACCAGACGGGTTAAGAGGACTTCATAGGACAGCGACACAAATCCGATCAGGAAGGTCGTGCCCAGGATAAGATTTCTCATCAGCGCCGAAGTCGGCTTGATCGGATCGGGCTCGACCTGTCGGACCTCCGCCCGATCCGTTCGGCCGGAAAAGCTTTGGAGAAGCATTGCCCCTGACGCTGCTAGCACGCTCACCAAGCAGGCCACGCCGAGCGTCAACGATGCACCGAGACGTGGCAACAGCACATACCCGGCAAGCAGAGCGCCGGCGGCCCCTCCAACGGTATTTAGACTATAGAGGTAGCCGGTCCGCGTGGCTTGAACGGGAGCGGAAGCTGCGGCCTCGGATCCTTTGATGATGGCCGGAAAGGTCGCCCCCATCGTGAACGCGGGAAGCAGCAGGCAGGAAAATGCAACCACCAAGCGCACTCCAGTGAGTACCGCCGGCGAATTGATGTCTGTGACCACATACGTGAAGAGTTGCGAAGCAGGATGGAAGAATGCCGGCGACGCGACGGCGTAGACACCGATGGCTAATTCTAAGCCGGCATACAAGAACAGCGTCGCAGGCCATCGCTCCGCATATCGTCCACCGATGTAGCTCCCGAGGACCAGCCCACCCATGAAGGCCGCCAGGATTACGCTGCTCGCAGCCAGTGTGTTCCCGAGAACCAGCACCAGCATACGGGCCCAGGTGATTTCGCAGATCAGACTGCTGATCCCCGAGGCAAAGAAGACGGCATACAAAAGGAGGGACTGCATATACAACGAGCCTTGGTCTGACTTGGTTCAACTGTTACGGAATTCCCTGATCAAGTGATTCGTATAACAGCAGAGGCCCGA
>Ga0207684_10002232_pt1 | contig 19745 bp, 11 predicted proteins | sample KBSK5501metaG_FD_184342 | JGI IMG/M metagenome (GOLD analysis project Ga0207684, IMG submission 184342) | Corn, switchgrass and miscanthus rhizosphere microbial communities from Kellogg Biological Station, Michigan, USA - KBS K5-50-1 metaG... | ecosystem: Host-associated > Plants > Roots >...
AATCAGTTCCACGGCAGCGGCTACGAGTTCGTCCGCAACTCCTACTTCGACGCCAAAAACTTCTTTGACAGTCCGACTCAACCGATCGCGCCCTTCAAGCAGAACCAGTTTGGAGCCACTCTAGGTGGGGCAATCATCAAGAACCACACATTCTTCTTTGCCGACTATCAGGGGACCAGGATTCGAAAGGCTCAAACCGATATTTCGACGGTTCCAGTACTGTCAGAGCGGAGTGGAGATTTTTCCGATCTCCTGACCGGCACCATTGACCCGAACACGGGTTTTGACACAGGACAAATCTTCGACCCGTTGACGGTCGGCGGTGGACAACGCCAGCCTTTTGCGAACAATGTAATTCCAGGTTGCGTGGGGAATACTCGACGCAGCGCTACGGGCGGTGGCTGTCTCGATCCCGCGGCACTCAAGCTGGTGAACCTTTATCCGGCCCCGAATCTATCCGGCACAGCCAACAACTTTCTTTACAACCCGGTTAGCACTAACAATCAGGACTCCTTCGATATCCGAGTTGACCATCAGGTGAGTTCCCGAAACAATCTATTTGGAACACTCAGTTATGGCAACGTAAAGGCTCATGCACCCGACCCGTTTCCGGCCGAGGCAGGCGGGGGAAATTTTTCCGGCAACATCACAAATTTGGCGCGAGCAGCAGGACTCAGCGATGTGCACACTTTCACACCGAACAAGATCAATGAATTGAAAGTGGGCTACTCCCGTTACGTAGTGCAGGCCTTGCCAAACTTTGCCGGCCAGCCACTGTCTTCGCAAGTGGGCATTCCAAACATCTTCAATCCCGGCAACGCGATTGCGACCGGTGGACTGCCGTACCTCTCCTTTCCCGACCTGAGCGCCATCGGGACCACTGATTGGTTTCCCGAATTTCTACGAGAAAACAACTATCAGTATGCGGATTCGTTCACCTATGTCCGTGGACCGCACTCGTTCAAGATGGGAGTAGACCTACGCCGACGGCTGCACGGATTTTTCCAGACTCAAAACGCACGTGGCGACATGAGCTTTGACCAGCAATTCACAGCCAATCTTACCGACTTCACCGGTGGCAGCTCGCTGGCAAGTTTCCTGCTGGGCTATCCAATCACTGCGTATCGCGATGGACAAAAGGGCAGTTTCGGCATGCGCTGGTGGGAGTTCAGCGCGTTCGGCATGGATGATTATCGGGTTACGCCCAAGCTCACGCTGAATCTTGGGCTGCGTTACGACATCTTCACGTCGCCAGTCGAGCAGCAAAACCGTTTGGCAAATTTTGACTTCTCGACTGGGCAGTTCATCTCGCCTCAGATGCCCGGAGTCAGCGCCGCCGGCAATGTGAAAACCGATTACAACAACTTTGCTCCGCGCATCGGATTTGCATGGACGCCTTGGAATGAAAAGACCGTCGTTCGCGCAGGATTCGGGGTTTTCTACAACGTGCAAGCGGATCAGAACGACGCCGAATTGGCTTATAATCCAACCGGCCTTTTCTTCAGCCAGAGTTTCGTCAGTCCGGCAACCTCGCCCAATTTGAACGTGTCGCTCTCGCAGGGATATCCCACTCCGGCGTATCCAACTGTCAGCGCTCCTGCCGGTCGCGCCAGCGCTTCTCTTTTCAACAACCGAACGACATACATCGAGGAATGGAACCTCGACATTGAGCGTTCGCTTCTGCGCGATGCAGTGTTGCAAGTTGCTTATGTCGGCACGCACGGCGTGAAGTTGGCCTACCTGAGTAATCAAAATCAGCCGGTTCTTCCGCTCGATTCCAACTTTCAACTCCTGGACACCATGACCTTCCAGCCATGCAGCAGCGGGCCCACTTGCCAGCCCTCGAATTTCGGACGTCCCTATTTCAGCACGGTTCCGAATATCGGAGGAATTCGCACGCTGCAGAATCGAGACAACTCGATCACCCACGGTTTGCAGGTGAAATTCGAGAAGCGTCTCACTTCCAGTTGGAGCATGTTAACGGCCTACAGCTGGCAGCACACGATCGGGCAGACTGAAGAGAACGAGTACTATGAGCCACAAAACACGCACGATCCAGCAGCCGAGCGCGGAGACAATGCGCCGGATTTTCGTCATCAATTCTCATCCGCCTTTTCTTACGTGGTTCCTTTCGGACCCAACAAACGATTTCTGACCAGCGCCGGTCCCATACGCTGGCTCACTAGCGGTTGGCAGATTAATGGCATTATCACCGCTCACTCGGGCGAGGCATTCACTCCCATTCTTTCCTTTGACCCGAGCAACACCAATTCCGGCGCGCCTAGACCAGACATCGTGGGGAACCCCTATGACTTCACCAACGCCGTCAGCGTAGGTTGCCCGTCGAACCGTCAAACCATTCAATGCTGGTACAATCCGGCGGCATTTGCGATTCCCGCGCTGGCGCCAGGTCAAACTTTTGCCCACGCCTTCGGGGACGCGCGGCGCGGAAGTCTGCGCGGTCCCGCCATCCACAACATCGACGCGTCTGTCTTTAAGAGCTTTCCGTTCCGGGAGAACTGCAATTTCGAATTCCGAGTCGAAGCCTTCAATCTCTTCAATACGTCTGAATTCGCCCTTCCTAACAGTTCTACCGATCAGGTAGGATCTCCGGGATCGCCTGGACTGGCCGGCACGATCACCAGCACGGTGCATGATTCGCGTCAGCTGCAATTGGCGCTGAAACTAAGATTCTAGAGGGTAAGGGAGAGAGAGTGCAGTTCTCAAAGCTCAGCTGGAAGGGGATGGCATGTCTCGTGGCATGCCTGCTAGCCCTGAGTTTGCAGCTCGCCTTGGGGATAGATCAGCGGACTAAGCCCGCCGAAAGTGCTCCGCTGGCCAAATTGCCAGCCGTTGGTCTCGATGGAACCTATTTCGTCGGAAACGGCAAAAGATTCATTCCGGTCGGTGCTCACTGGGTTCCAGCCAAGGCCGCTATGCAATGGCCTCTGCAGTGGGACCCAAAGGATATCCAAGCCGACTTTGCCAAGATGCATGAGCTCGGATACGGCGTTGTCCGCTTTGACATGCTGTGGGCCTGGTTTGAACCCAGACCTGGCGATTACAATTCTGTCGCCTTTGAGCAGCTCGATTACCTCATTTCACTCGCTCACAAATACCAGATCTATCTTCACCCCAGCTTATTTATTGGCGGCGAAGTGGGCGAAGCCTATTGGGATGTGCCCTGGCGACACGGCCGGCATCCTCACGCGGATCCGGAGATGTTGCGCCTGGAAACCAATCTCGCGGCTGAGTTCGGACGACGCTACGCCAAGGAAAGCGCGATCATCGCCTGGGATCTGACCGACGAGCCGCCATTCTGGATTGTTGATGGCCAAACCACAGACGCCATGGCCATCAACTGGACGCACTTGATCGTTGACGGTATTCGCGAGTACGACAAACTGCATCCCATCGTTGTTGGCACAAGTGGACAGGAGATCAGCCACGGCCCATTTCGTGCGGACAATATCGCCCGTTTCGTCGACTTCTTAAGCGTTCACCCTTTCACCCTTTACGCTCCGGAACTGTTCCCTGACCCGCTGTTGTCTGGCCGTGGGACCTATGGCGCGGCCTTTGAGATTGCTTTGTCGAATGGTGCCCACCGTCCGGTGATGATCCATGAGATGGGAGCATCCACCGCGCAGTTTTCACCGGAAAGAGTGGCCGCCTACGATCGTGCGCAGATGTATTCCGGGCTGGGGGCAGGAAGTATCGGCGTTGATCTTTGGTGCTACACCGATGCCGCGCCCCAACAGTTCCACAGAGTCCCGTATCTCCGGACTCCACAAGAGACCGGCTGGGGTATGACAACATGGGATCGCCAAGACAAACCGCTGGCTCGTGAGTTCAAGAAATTGTCGCAGATCATAGGCCGGCTCGATCTCACCGGCCTCACTCCCGCTCCGGCCGAGGTGGGGATCGTGATTCCGGATGAATGGGCGAAACCCCACGGTGATTTCTCGCGTTTTGGCCTGACCGGTCCCGCCGCGATTCCTTACGTCTCGACCGCTGATGGCGACGCCATGCCGGGACAGCGGCCAACAAATTTGAGCAGCGCCAACCAGTGGCTGATGAGTTCAGCCCTCACTTCCTTTATATTGGCGCGCCGTGCCGGACTGAAGGCAGATTTTCCGCGTGAGTACGACGATTGGGAGAAACGGCCGATGGTCTTCATGCCCTCGCCAATCACCAGCACGGGGGACCCGTTTCTGGCCCATGTGCATTCGGACTTTTACGAAAAGGCGAAGCAATACGTGGAACGTGGCGGCTTTCTGTATGCCTCGGTGGCGTCCGACGGTGCCATCCCCGAGATGTCCTCTCTGTTTGGAGCACGGCTACTGGACCGCGCTCCGAGTTCGGAAGTGACCCTGAAATTCGTAGCAGAGTTCGGCGACTTCAAGCCGGGGGACACACTTCACTACACCGTTCCCACTGCTTCGATGGAGTCGTGGGGTTCGCTGATCGAAGTCATTGATGGCAAGGTGATCGCCATTGATGAAAAGGGTAATCCCGCATTGGTTTCGCACAGCATTGGTTCCGGGAAAACGCTATTGAGCGCGTACCCGCTCGAGCATTACTTATCCTCCGTGCCAGCTGTATTCGACAAGCCAGAGGACACGTATCGGGTTTATGCCGCCTTTCGAGACTGGGCCGGAGTAAAGCCTAACTTTCGAACCGATCAACCATCGGTGGAAGTGTCGGTGCTGAGAGGCGATGGTCGCGGCTACGTGGTCCTGGTAAATCACGGCGCAACACTCCAAGACGTAACGGTCTCAAGCACCTTGCCTCTTCGTTCTATTCGCCGCATCGAGCAGGACGGAACCAAACCATTGGATATGCACGAATCGACTTGGCGATTGCAGATCGAAGCTTATGACGGAGCAATTGTCGAGTGGCAACAATAACCGGAGATACGAATGATCGGCGCTGTCGATATTGGGGGCACGAAGATTGCGGTCGGCATGATCGATGATGCCGGGCGCGTGCGCTCGCGACTGCAATGCCCCACTTACCCTGAGAGAGGCTACACAGACGCAGTTAACCGCATAACGGCAATGATTGAGGAAGCCGCTGCGAAGGCCGAATGCAGAATTACTGGCATCGGCATAGGATCGACCGGGCCTGTCTATCCACTGACGGGAAAGATCGGCAACGTGAACTTCTTTCCCCATTGGGAAGGTGAAAATCCGGTGCACGATCTCGAGAGCCGGTTTCACGTCCCGGTCGCGATGGAAAACGACGCCGATGCTGCCGCTCTCGGAGAGGCCGGCTGGGGCGCAGGACGCAATAAGTCCCGCTTGATATATGTCACCGTGGGGACAGGCATCGGTGGAGGCGTCATCCTTGAGGGGCGACTCTACCGCGGGGTGAAAGACTCTCATCCGGAATTTGGACATCACCTGATCGATCCTTCGGGTCCAGCTTGCCTTTGTGGTTTTCGCGGGTGCTGGGAATCTCTGGCGGCCGGTCCTGCTATGGTGAGTTGGTTGAAAAGCACGGCTCCGCCCGATTACCCGAACATCTCAGATCTGAGTGCCAAAAGCATCTGCGAGCTGGCGTGCCAAGGAGACTCCTTGGCCCACCGAACCGTGGAGCGTGAGAGTTACTATCTTGGCTTGGGCCTCGCGAATCTCGTGACCATGTTCGTTCCTGACGCCATCGTCCTGGGTGGGAGCGTCATGAAGAGTGCCAGCCTCTTCCTTGAGGGCATTAGAAAACTGATCGGCGAGAGCTGCAAATTGGTTCCCTGGCAACAAACCGAATTGACGCTAGCGTCACTCGGCGACGACGCCAACCTTATTGGAGCTGCCCGAGTCTGGCACTATCGCTTTGGTCAACACGGAGGAAACATTGTCCACTGATTTGTCCTCCATTGAAGGCGCATATCTCAGAGACATTCTTAATCAGCCCCAAGCATTGGAGAACACCATGGCCGGACTGGAAAGGTCGGAGTCTCTCCCGCCGCTGGTTGATCGTCTCAGAGATGGGCAGTTTCATCGCCTTATTTTGACCGGTATGGGATCCTCCTTCCATGCCCTCCATCCCTTGAGCTTAGACCTGATAAGCCGTGGGTTCACTGCGGTCATGGTAGAGACCTCCGAATTAGTCCACTATCAAAGCCACTTTTTCGATCCTAAGACCTTGATTATTGCGGTGTCGCAGTCCGGCCAGAGTGCCGAAATCGTACGTCTCCTCGAAATGAATGATCAGCGCTCTGCAATCATCGCCGTGACCAACACGAAAGAAAGTCCGCTGGCGCAGTACGCCGACGCGGTTCTGCTGACCCAATCTGGACACGAGTTCTCGGTGTCGTGCAAAACCTATGTCACTGCGCTGATGGCGCTGAAGTGGCTGGGCGACGTTCTGTGCGAGCGTGATGTCCGGCATTCGCGTCGTGAACTAGAACATGCCTCCCCGGCCGTGGCCGCTTATCTCGCCCACTGGAAAGACCACGTCGCTACCCTTGTTTCCAAGTTGAAAGATGTTCGCCACTTGTTCTTGGTCGGGCGTGGTGCATCGTTGGCGGCGGTCGGCACGGGGGCGCTAATCGTGAAGGAATCTGATCATTTTCATGCCGAGGGCATGAGTAGCGCAGCTTTCCGCCATGGTCCGCTGGAGATGTTAGGGCGAGAAATATTCGTGCTCGTCTTTTCCGGCGACACGAAGACGCGAGCACTCAACCAGCGGCTATTGGAAGACATCCAGGCGCAGGGCGGACGGGCTGAGCTGGTTGGGGAAAGCGCTCCAACCGAGTGTTTTCGGCTGGTGCATGCCGTCAAAGCGGTGACGCCGATTCTGGAGATCTTACCGGTCCAGATGATCACGCTTGCTCTGGCTGCGCGCGCTGGACGCGAACCTGGAAGATTTGAACTGGCTACGAAAGTTACGACGACGGAGTAATCGTACCAACAATAATGATGCGAAACAGGTACATGGTCGCCCTGGTGTTCTTGGTATTTTTTGTCATGTCTCTTTTGACGAATATCCTAGGCCCGATCGTGCCCGATATAATCAGCAGCTTCAAAGTTAATCTAACGGCGGCCGCACTCCTCCCTTTCTCCTTCTTCATTGCTTACGGCGTAATATCGATTCCCGCCGGCTTCTGGGTCGAGAAATATTCGGAAAAGCCTGTCATGATCGCTGCATTTGTTGCCGGAACAGCGGGCTCGCTCAGCTTCGCCCTTTTTCCTGCGTATTCGGTTGCGATTGCATCGCTATTCGTAATGGGAGCGGGCATGGCTACACTGCAAGTGGCGATCAATCCGCTGTTGCGCGTGGCTGGAGGAGAAGAGCACTTCGCGTTCAATTCGGCATTTGCGCAGTTGATCTTTGGGTCTGCATCCTTTGTAAGTCCACGGCTCTATTCCTACCTGGTCGAAAATCTCGGCCCTCCGCGGAATCAAAGTAACCTTCTGCTGCGCATTCTAGCGAGATTGACCCCGCCTGGCTTGTCATGGGCTTCGATGTATTGGATTTTCGCCGTATTTACCTTGCTTATGATTATGGTCCTGGTTCCGACTCGGTTCCCGAAAGTGGAGCGCAAGGACGACGAACGGGCAGGTTCGCTGCAGATGTATGGCGAACTCTTACGCAAACCAACTGTGTGGTTATTTTTTCTCTGTGTGTTTGCTTACGTTGGCTCGGAGCAGGGCACGGCTAATTGGATTTCAGAATTTTTGTCGACATACCACGGCTATGATCCCCATACGACGGGCGCTTCGGCGGTTTCATGGTTCTGGGGCCTTCTGACTGTTGGGTGCTTCGTTGGCATGCTGTTGCTCAAACTTTTTGACAGCAGAACGGTGCTGATCGGGTTCTCCCTGGCGGCCCTGCTATGTCTGACGGCTGCGCTGTACGGACCCTCGCGAGTTGCATTGTACGCGTTTCCTGGCATAGGTCTTTTCGCTTCCATCATGTGGCCTATGCTTGTTTCCCTGTCTCTGAATTCCGTGTCGGAGCATCATGGGTCATTCGCCGGCATCTTGAGCACTGGAATTATGGGCGGCGCGGTCGTGCCACTCGTTATCGGCCGCATAGGTGACCATATCGGTCTGCGTGCTGGGTTGGCCTTCCTTTATCTCACCTTCGGATGTGTGTTGAGTGTCGGTTTCTGGGCCAAGCCAATCATCAGCAATGCAACGATTCGCTTGAAAAGATCAGTTGTGGAACCTGTCTCTTAGGGAAATGACGATGCGTGCTTTACTGATCTCCAATCGGGCCCGTCGAAGACTGGGGTAAGTTGCTCGGTGATGCCGCCGTCAGCGCCATGCTCGACCGCCTGCTTCATCATGGGGCATGTGCTGAAGTGTGGCCCTCGAAGTTGGAGAACTAAGCTGGAGGCGCCGGGCGAGTCGACGCTGTAACGGTCCGGCTTGACACACTGACCGGTACTATGTAGTATAACTACATACTATGCGCGACGCTCTTAAATTGTCGTACACAGCAGTGCTGGTACTACAAACCATCAGTTCTGGATACAGCTATGGGTTCGACATTATGGAAATCACGGGTCTTCCGAGCGGTACCGTTTACCCCGCGCTCCGCCGTCTTGAGCAACAGGAGCTAATCAAATCGAGGTGGGAAACGGAGCACACTGCATTCGCAGACCAGCGGCCCGCGCGCAAGTACTACCAATTAACGCGGCAGGGCAAGGACGCGTTGGCCCACGCGCTTCAGCGCTACGCATTGCTGGAGCGGCTCGCGACTACTGAGAGTTCCCGCCGTCGTTAGGAGGCTCCGGTGGATACCAAGGTGCTAAAGAGATTGCTGTGGTGGTGCACCCTCGTCCTGCGAGTGGCGAGCTCGATTGTTCCGCACCGACAGCGCAGGGAATGGCTGCGGGAGTGGCGAGGGGAGGTCTGGCATTGGGCTAATTTTCTTGTCGAATCCGAACGGCTGAATCCACGCACCGAACACGAACTTTTAAGACATTGCTGGGGTTCATTCAGGGATGCTCTCTGGCATCGGTTCAATCGTGTGGCCGTCCTGGATTTCATGCATTCGTATCCCCTGACGCCTAGTTTTTGTTTGGTTATGATTTTGGCAGCGTTGTTGGCGCTGCTGGCTGCGGGACCGATATCACTCTCCTCGTGGACATTTGTTCCCCCTCCTTATGTGGACTCGTCGCATCTGCTGACGGTTTCCCCGAATGTCCGGTCTCAGTGGCTAGAGCCTGAACTCTTGCGTGACTGCGCCCTGCAGTGGACGCGAAGCAACCAGTTAATTGCACAGGCGACAACATATGCCTGGAGGCCGAGCCTGGTACGAGGACCTGAAGGTAAAGAAAGTGTGCTCAGCGCGAGAGTCACGCCTGGAACGCTTGAATTGCTCGGAGGCAATCCCATTCTCGGGAGAACCTTGGAATCAACGGATTCTTCCCATTGCGAGAGCTGCGTGGTTCTGAGCAACTCACTCTGGAGAAGTCAATTCCATGGCGACCGCCGAGTAATAGGCCAGCCCTTGTACCTCAATGGTCGGCGTTTGGAGATCGTTGGTGTCCTTCCTGCACAGTTCCGTTTCCCCGGATTCGACATTGCTTTGTACACTCCATTCGGAACGGGTTTCCATCCTCGCCTGCCGAACTTTGAATGGAGTGGTGCCCTACTCCGTGTTCCAGCGGGTATAGCGGTCGCACAAAATCAGGTCCAATCCTACATAAATCAGGCAGGCGGCCTGCCCTCCGACATAAAAGTGGATGTCCTCTCCTTAACCGATCTTGAATACCAGGCTTTGGAATCCTGCGCGGTTCTGATCCTGCTTGCCGTTCTACTCTTGCTCTTTCTCAATTGGCGGTCCGTTGCCGGCCTCCACGCGTTAGGTGCATCTCCAAGATTGCCGGGGGTTTGGCGGTGGTGGCTCTTCTTCATTACTAAGAGCACTCTGTTGCTAATTGCTGTGCTGATGGCCTCGCTCGAACTCGTCCGAATGGTCGTCGCTACATTGGGTGTGAATGTAAAGGAATACGCCGGGGGCACGGCGATGTGGCTTTTCTTAGTTGGGTTGACGGTGGCATTGACTTGGTCCATACGCGATCAGCGTTCTCGCTGCCGTACGTGCCTCAAGCGCCTGCAAATGCAAATAGCTCTGGGGAATTCTGTTGGTGTGTTTTGTGAACCAAGTGGCTTGGACCTTGTTTGCGATGGAGGCCACGGTGTGTTGCACGTACCTGTTATGCACTTGAGCTGCCTCGATTCCGAGCGCTGGACCGATCTGGATGAGTCATGGCGCGAGATAGCGGGCGCGCAAGTGGGTGCCTCCGTTTTCTAGACGCACTTGGTGCCAACCTGTGGGGAAAAAACTGAAAGGAGCAGCTATGCCCACGCTCGATATCTTCCGAATTGCTGTTCAGCTGGCGCTTGTATCAATACCGTTTGCATCCACGCCAGCAATACCTGATCAGCCGCCTCCGCCCGGAAGATTGGTTGCCCTTGGTGGTCGCAAACTCCATTTGTATTGCACAGGTCAAGGTCGTCCTACGGTAATCCTGGAGACTGGTGCGGGGTCTTTTTCGATTGACTGGGCACTCGTTCAGCCTGAAGTTGCGCAGAGAACGCGGGTGTGCTCGTACGATCGTGCGGGCTATGGCTGGAGCGATCCTGGCCCTGAATGGGATTCGGTCACGCAAGTCGCAAACGACCTTGAGACTGCGCTAAGCAAGGCCGGCGAGCATCCGCCCTACGTGTTCGTGGGCCAGTCAATGGGCGGGCTTTTCGTTCGCTGGTATCAGCACCAGCATCCGGACCAGGTTGTGGGTATGGTGCTGGTGCAGACCTACGAGACAACCGCCCCAGTGAATGGCAAGCAGGTACCGCTTTACACTCTTACCAAGGAGCAACTCCAGGCCAATCTTCCACCGCCTTCCTCGTTGAAAAAACCGCTGCTACCCACGGAAGTGCACCCTCCATTCGATAAGCTTCCGCCAACTTTGCAAAAAAACCATCTCTGGTTGGAGCGACGCTTTTTCGAAACACTGGACTTTAACAAGGGCCCTGAAATGATGGAATCGTGGCGTTCCGCCTTCATGGTCTTGCATCAGGCGTCTCTCAAACAGGATTCGCTCGATGCCTTGCCGCTGGTCATCCTAACCCGTGAGAATGTCAACGATGATGAACGACAGCAACAGAAAGACCTCTCGCACCTGTCAAGTCGTTCCCGGTGGGAAATTGCCGTTCGCAGCGGCCACTTTGTGCAGCTTGAGCGCCTGACCTCGTTATCGCTGCGGTAAATGAGGTCATGCGCCCCGTGGAAAGACCTCCCAAGGCAGTGTCGCTGGAGCAAAGGCAATGAAGAGACCGTATTTGTTGATGACACTATTGGCGGCCTTCTGCGCTGCGAGAGCGCAAGAACAACCCAAGCCTGAGGCTGCGATGGACGCGATTATCAAAGCGTTTGACAGCCATTCCGTTGTAATGCTCGGCGAACTCCACGGAAACAGACAACAATACGAACTGCTGCGCGGCCTTGTCTTTTCTCAACATTTTGCTGACAAAGTCAACGACTTGGTACTGGAATATGGAAATGCTCTCTATCAGGACGTGGTCGATCGCTACGTCGCCGGAGAAAGCATCCCGGTAGAAGAGGTACAAAAGGCCTGGCGCAACAGCACTGCAATAGGTCCACCATCGCCAATCTACGGCTGGCTCTACGAAGCAGTCCGGGAGGCGAACCGTAAGCGTCATCAGAAACTGCGAATCGTCCTAGGCGACGTTTACGTCAATTGGGATCGAGTCAAGGATCGGGAAGATTTGGGCCCGTTCGTGGCGAACCGAGATCCTTTCTATGCGAGCGTGGTCAGGGAGCAGGTTGTGGCACGGCATCACCGGGCACTGTTGGTTGCTGGCTATCCCCACTTCCTCCGTTCAACCGCCGGCCCGAATCTGATTGAGAGGGAGCTTCGTGCAGCAGGGGCGACAACCTTCGTGATTGTTCCTGGCACAAACACAATTGGCGGTTATGATGAGCTCGACAAGCGCTTCGACTCCTGGAGACCACCATCTATTGTTGCGCTCAAAGGAAATTGGGTAGGTCAGCTGGCCGCGCTGCCGGTTCTAAGCGGCGGCAGCATACCGTCCCCTCCCGGAGAAAGCCTGCAGCTCGAAGAGGCGGGGGACGCATTTTTGTATTTAGGGCCGCGCGATAGCCTCACCCAGATACATACAACGCGTGCTGAGCTACAAGGCACGGCGTACGGCAAAGAGATTGAGCGGCGACTTGAAATTATGTTCGGAAGACCAGTCGATTTTGTCTCTGCGAAGAAGGAAACTCCAGAATTTTCTCGCAACTCGGGTCCTCCACCTCCCTTGCCACCACCTCCAAAAAGCATTCACGATCCGTTACCGCCGAAGCCGCCCGTCAATTGAACGAGCGGTCGGTATGAGGCGGCACAGAGAGAGTTTCGCAGCTTTCGCTGGCTGTGGCCTGGCAACTTTGAATCTAGCCAGGCGTCTTGGGAGTTCGTAACGAAAGGACTAGCGGTTTGCTCTGTGGCGCTTGGGCTTGCGGTCACAGTGACAATCTCGGTTGCGATCACTCGCGCTGGGCCGCGGATTCATCGTATTCAGCACCCCTGCGACTAGGGTTCGGCTCACAGGGATCCGCGCAGTACTTCTTGAACAGCTGGAGCACTCAGGAATGTTGACCGGAGCTGCTCGTCCGTAATTGTGGAAGCGATTTTCTGTATGATGTGGGCACTCTGAGCGAACGCCTCCCTCGCAGCATGAGCGTCGTTTTTCAAGACATGAAGCTTGCCCAGCGTAGAGTAGATCTTCCAGGTGACCAACGGAGCTGGGCGAGTCCGAAACGGTTCCAGAGCTGCTGCTAACTCTGCTTCGGCTCTCGCGAGGTCGCCCCGAGCCATGGCGATTTCGGCCAGAATCTTGTGCGCGATGCCGACGTACTTCGGTGGCCCGTGTTGCGTGCTGTTGGTCAACAAAGAGCCCGCCTCTTCAGTCGCACGATCGAGATCCGCTTGCGAGAGCCAGTATTCCGCAGCACGAGCCTGAGAGCGGACGCCCGAGAAGCCCCCGGGTATAGCTTCCGCCACTTCCGAGCGAGTTGCGGACGTTGTTTCAGCACCGGTTTGGTCTTGCGAGATGGTGTGCGAGAAATCCTGCAGCTCTCTGTGAATCCAAGCGATCCTTTTCGGCACCCTCGAAAGAAAACTGGTGTCGCCATTCCTGCGGGCCATCTCGAGCAGCTCGTTCAAGGTCGCCAGCGCATCCGATATGTCGCCCAGACTTGCCCGCGTCCAACCGAGGAAAAATAGAGCGGTCCGCAGCATTACGCCGTCCCGCAGCCGGGAAGCGAGATGCGAAGCCTCAGTCAGCATCTCTTCGGCTTCCTGGAACTCCGTCTGAAAAAAGTGCCCCACACCGCGATAGGTCAGCGCTCTAAGTAACGCTTCGGGGTGCTCGACCGCGCGAGCGATTGGAATGGCTGCCTCGAACAGCGACTTGGCCACGGCCGGCTCTCCCAGAACAGTGTGCATTAGAGCCAGGTTTACCATCGCTTGCGCCCGCAACACCAGATTCCCGGTCTGCTCCGCAATTTGCAATGCTTTTTCCGCGCGATCCATTTTATCCGCCTGCGGCGAACTGACGGACAGGAAGGGGTTGGCCAGCGCATTGAGCGCCATGCACTCGTGTACCGCGTCGCCGGTGGCTCGCGCCCGATCGAGCACGCCAAGGAAATCGTTTTCCGCTTCCGCCAGACGCCCCAGGGCTATGCGGACGGTTCCGCGCTGGTGGAGTAGCGCGATCTCTCTTTGCGTGTGTTCGGCGGACGGCAGTTTTTTGACCAGTTGCAGCGCGTGCGAATAATGCTCTTCCGCTCCGGCGCCGGCGTAACGCTCCATGGCGACCTCTGCCGCCTGAGTCAGGTATTTGATAGCTCGGGGGTAGTCCCGGCCGCGCTCGAAGTGTGTGCTCAGCGCCCCGGCGACCCGCACCGTCTGATCCCCATAATGTCGCACCAACAACTCGCCCACCTGCCGATGCAGCGATGCACGGTGCTTGCTGAGGAGGTCCTCATAGAGAGTGTTTTGATACAGCGCGTGGGCAAAGCGATATTTGGTCGCCAACGAGCCATCGGGCAGCTCCTCCTCCCCGCGCGTCTCAATCAAACGGTGAACCCGGTCCAGGCAGTCGAGGCGTTGTTCAAGCGCCAGTTCATCGGTACCCAGCATTTCGGCTAGAACCGTTGAGGTAAATTCCTCCCCTTCGATGCTCGCGTATTGCAATGCTCGCCGGTCTTCGTCTTCCAGGACTTCGATTTTCTTGCGAATCATGTCGCGGACGCTTTCGGGGACCTCCAAACCGAGCTCCGCAAGCGGGCGCGCCACCGTCCAGTGTGCGTTGGATTTGGAGATGTCCCCGCGCTCTGAGAGAAGGTGGACAAGCGCAGCGGAAAACAGCGGGTGGCCCTCCGTTTTCCGATAGATCAAGCTGGAAAGTTCGGGCGGAAAGTCATTCGGCGCGAAGCGCGCGTCGAGATAACTGGCGATGTGCTGCCGCCGCAACAAAGGAAGCCGAATCTCCACACACAAATTGTGCGCCTGCATCTCCCGCTTGCAGTTCCTGATCGGGTGATTGCTTCGATCCACATCTTCGGGGCGGAGCGTACCGATCAAGAGAAGCCGCTGCTCGCCGGCGCGCGAGGCAAGGTGACGGAGAAGGTCGACGCTCGATGGATCGGACCAATGCAGGTCTTCGACCAGAAGAACCACAGGAACCGCAGACGCGAGGGCCCCCAGCGCATCTCCAAATTCCCGAAGCATGCGTTCCTTCGTGGCGCCAATGGCTTCCCGGTGCAATTGCTCAAAGGTACCGGCGGAAGCGAACGTGGCCGGGAACTGGACACACCAGGTGGGCGCATGGCGGCGTAGCACTTCCATGACACGCTCGCGGCCAGAGCCGCTCAACAATCCGGAGAGAGCGTCGAGAAAGGGTAGGTAAGCCTCGCCCGCCCCATACTGCTCGATACACACCCCGCGACCAACAAGCATTTCCGGGTAGTCGCGTCGCGCGTGAAACAAAAAGGCTTCGGCAAGCGCAGATTTGCCGATGCCAGGCCCGCCTGTTAGAAATACGATCTTGCTGCCGCCCCGCATGGCAGTTCCAAGGACCTCCTGCAGCCTGCAAATCTCTGGTTCCCGCCCGACCAACGCCTCGGGGCGCCGCCCGGCCACAGTAGGGGCGGGCGGTCGAATTTCAACGTGCAGGGCTTGCAGTGCCTCGGCCAGTTCCAGTGCCGAAGCACAGCGGCGGTCTTTGTCCTTGGCCAAGGTGCGCTCGATCACCACATCGAATTCCGGCGGAAGATCCGGCCTGAGAGAACTTGGGGCCGGGGGATTCACGGTGGCGATCTCGTGCATGATCGCGAGCGCGCTGGGCCCCCGGAACGGCAGAAGGCCCGTCGCTGCCTCATACAACACGCAGCCCAGCGAAAATATATCCGAGCGGCCATCCAGTGGCTCGCCACGCGTTTGTTCGGGCGACATGTAAGAGACTGTGCCAACTAACATGCCGGGCGTCGTGTATGCCATTTCCACCGTCTGTGTCTCAACATCCGGGCCGGCGCGGATGGTTTCCATCAGCTTGGCGACTCCAAAATCAAGGACTTTGACCTGTGACTCTGGCGTCACGATGATATTGGAAGGCTTGATATCGCGGTGAACTATGCCGGCCCCATGCGCCGCCCCCAGTGCCTGGGCGATCTGCACGCCGTAGCGCACTACCTCAGCAAAAGGCAAGCCACCGACCGGGACCATCTGTCTCAAGGTGTTGCCGGGCACGTACTCCAAGACCAGGAAGTCGATTTCCCGATCACTGGCCATGTCATAGAGGATGACGATGTTGGGGTGGTTCAAAGCGGAAACCGCCCGGGCCTCCTGAACAAAGCGCCGCTTGCGGTCCGGATAGTTGGTGAAGTCGTCGCGCGGCAAGACCTTGATGGCGACGGTTCGTTCCAGGCGCGCGTCCCGCGCCCGGTATACTTGACCCATGCCGCCGGCGCCTATATGCGCTTCGATTCGATATGGGCCCAACTGGGTGCCGGGAGCCAGCAGATCCTTGGCCTCCGAGTCAAACAACGAGGCTCCTCCTCCTGCGCGCGATGATGCCCTACTGCGTTTTCGTTCTCAGTGAACGCTGGCGGTGACGGAGTAGATCGACGGTAGACGGTCGGCCAGAACCTGCCACCTCTCGCCAGAATCACGCGAGTAAAACAGCGTTCCCGTCTCGGTTCCCACGTATACGCCGGCTGGCGCCAGAGAGTCCGCGCACATTGCATCCCGAAAGACGGTTAGATACGCGTGCTTCTGCGGCAATCCCGTTGTAAGGAGTTTCCACTTCTTCCCGCCGTTCCGACTGCAGGCCACGCGAAACTTGCCGTCGGGATTACAGCGAAACTCCGGCGAGTCGATGGGTACTGTGAAAAGTGTCTGCCTCTCGGCGGCCGGCAATGCAAGGCCGAAACCGAAGCGCGTTGGCAGGCCATGAGTAATGTCGGTCCACTTCGGGGCATCCCATCTGGCGCGGTACACCCCGCAGTGATTCTGCTGGTACAGCATTTCAGGTTCGGCGGGATGTGCCAACAGCTTGTGCACGCATTGGCCGACCTCGAGGACCTTCTTCGGCTGGAAATCGGCGCGCACGTTCCCATTGAAAGGCTCCCAACTTTCTCCGCCGTCGTAGGAGCGGAATACGCCGCCGACTGAGATGCCTGCGATGACGCGACCCTTCGTCGGGCACTGAATGGAATGCAGACTTAGACTGCCCATCGCCGGCGTCCATTGCGATCGCGTCGGATGAGCCGTTAGCGAGGCAACTTCCTGCCAGCTCCGGCCCCAGTCGTCGCTGCGAAACAATGCTGCCGGTTCCCCGCCTGCCCACACAACACCCGGCTCCTCGGCGTGCCCCGGCTGAATGTACCAGATGCGTTTCAGCGAAGTCTCCGGTACACATTTCAACTCCAGCCCTGCCTCTGACAGCTCCCACGTTTTGCCGCCGTTCTGGCTGCGCTCCAGGTGGGGTCCAAACCACCAACTACTCACGGCCGCATACGTTAACTTCGGATTCCGCGGGTCCTGAACAAGATGATTCACCTCGCAGCCGCGGAAAAAGGGTCCCTCGACGTCCCATCGCTTGCGATCGTTCGATCGGAAGGCAAAGCCCCCCTTTCGAGTACCCACCCAAAGCGTCATCTTCGAGGTTCCGGTACGCGTAGACGGCATCTGCACTCCCAGAACACGATGGTATACACCGTCATTCTCCGTGCGCAAGGCCACGGCAGCGGTCGCTGACACTCTTGCAAGACGGCGTCAAGAATATACCTCGGTAGAGGCCACCCAACAATTAAGGCGAGCGTTCTCCTTCGAAAGAAGCTCCCACCAAGGCGCCTGGGTCTGATAGAGAACGAAGTCCCTCAGCTTATGTATCGTCGGCCAACCGGAAGTTGGCCGGAAACGGGCTTCTGGGAAGCGCCACTTCACGCCCAAACAGCTTAAGTTAGATGGGATGAGAAGGTCGATCCCCGATCACGGATGGCGTTAAGCTACCAGCCCATTCAGAAAGAACGCTTCCTTCATGCAAGTCCGCGGGTGAAGTGCCGGGGGAACGGGTGGCGTCGATGCCCATTTTCGAACCATAGTTTGGCAAGCGCGAGGCGTGGTCGAGGAAATCGACCGGGCCGAGCGTGAATTGAATGTCGGGTTCGGGATCGATGTGATTCAGAACCTTTAATGTCACCTCGCCGAGTTTTACCTCGGGAACTGTATAAAACGCGTTTACTAAGCCTATCTGTTACACCCGGTAAGGGAGGCTGTTTGCCTGGTTGCAGAACTTCCGGAGGCGAGTTGTCCAGTACGAACGATATTCTGAGAACTTTCTTGGAATGCTTCACCTTGGCTGCTCCGTAATCCTGTTGAGGTATTTGTGAGATGGCTTCTAGCCTCATTCCCTGGCACCGGCAATTCCAGAAGGCAGATCTGGATGAAACTTCAAACCAAATAGGGGCTGCAATTGTATGGCGTGACAACCGAACGGCAGGTTTATGGCCTGGGCTGGAACTGACTGGCACAAATCCGAAGTGCACGGCAATTTGGGGAATTACCTAAGTAATTGCGAGAAGCTCGAATTGTGACTTAGATCACATTGGGCGAGGTCACCTTGGAGGTAGTCTAGACATGCAGACAGACAAGGCTGCCCTCTCGACCGGAACCCTCTCGCGTTACTGACCAGGAACCAATCGGGCAATTGTGAGTTACTTCATGCCTTTACGACGCTCGATCTTTCGCCACGCTCTGATTTCCCTCTCGTTCCTGCTGCTATACGTGTTGCTGAACCGTCCCGAAGTCATTTTCTTTTCTCGCATTGGATTCGTTGCCTGGTATCCCGCCATCGGTGTGGTTATGGCGCTGCTGTTGGGAATCAGCCCCTGGTACGCGCTGCTGGCCTGTTTCGCCGATGCTTTTGCTAGCAGGGTTATTTACTCGCTGCCCGTCATGTCCTTCAGCAATACGGTCGGTACCGTGGGAATTGGTGTTTGTTATGGCGCAGCAGCATACGTGTTGCGCGGTCCCCTGCAAATCGATCTTGGACTGCGTCGCCGACGAGATGTGGTTCGCTACGTTTCCGTGAGTGCGGCGGCCGCTGTAGTTGCAACCATGATCAGTGTCGCCTGCCTGATTGCCGATCACAGCATCACCTGGGGTGAATACCAGCCGTCCGCGCTGGGGTGGTTCTTAGGGGACGCCATCGGCTTGGTAGGTATTGCACCGTTTCTTCTGGTCCATGTATTTCCGCATGTTCGTAATTGGCTCTCGCCGACGCCATCCCGGCTACACTCAGCACATTCCCCTGGAACGACGTTTACTTTTGGTGCGCTAGCAGAGACCTGTGGCCAAATTTTTACGATACTAGCCGTCCTCTGGGTGATGTTCGGAACCGAGGACGGGCGTTACGACCATTTTTTTCTTGGTTTCGTCCCCATCATCTGGATTGCGATGCGTCAGGGGGTGCGGCGAGTTGTCACTGGGCTGCTGGCGCTAAATTTTGGAATCGTAGTCGCGATGCATTTGTTTCCCCCCACCGCAGCCATGTTCACCAAAGTCGCCCTGTTCATGCTGGTACTCTCCGCAGTAGGACTCATCGTGGGATCCGAGGTCAGCGAGCGACACCGCCTGGCGATGGATCTGAATGAACAAACCACCTATCTAGACTCGTTGGTACAAAACAGCCCGCTAGGCATCGTCGTTCTCGACCGGAAAGGCTCGGTGGAACTGGTGAATTCCGCTTTCGAGAGACTCTTTCAGTACGACCGGCACGAGTTAACCTCGGTTGATATTGCGCATATGGGAATAGCTGACGATGAAGCTACGGACTCCGCGCAACTGATTTCGCAGATCTTCGCCGGAAACGCCTTGCACAGGACGGTGCGAAGACGCCGCAAAGACGGACAAATTCTTGACCTGGCACTGCATGCAGTTCCGCTGCCGGTCAACGGCGAGATACGGGGAGCATACTTAATCTACGAGGATGTTTCGCAACAGATCAGGGCCAGCGAAGCACAGCAGCGACATGCGGAGTTGTTGGACCGCCTGGTGAAGGAGTTGGAACTCCGCACAAAACAGATGACCTCGCTGAATGAAATGGGGTCTCTGCTAGCGTGTAGCGGGACGATTAAGGAAGCCTGTGCTGTGGTTGCTGACTCGCTGCAGAAACTCTTCCTTGACGCTCCTTCTGGGG
>Ga0207684_10002233_pt1 | contig 19741 bp, 18 predicted proteins | sample KBSK5501metaG_FD_184342 | JGI IMG/M metagenome (GOLD analysis project Ga0207684, IMG submission 184342) | Corn, switchgrass and miscanthus rhizosphere microbial communities from Kellogg Biological Station, Michigan, USA - KBS K5-50-1 metaG... | ecosystem: Host-associated > Plants > Roots >...
CGACCAGGCCCCGCCACGCCCCACCAGCGATCGCGCACCGCCGAGCTGGCCGGGCGGGCGCGCGCTGGGGCGCCGGGCCAGGAAGCAGGTGCGGTGGGAGCGGGCGGCCGAGGGCTCGCTGTGGTACCAGGTGGCCAAGGACGCGCCGCCGGAACTGCTGGAGATCGGGGTTCCCGCCGAGGGGGCGGGCGTGTCGCGGCCGGCCCGCCTGGCGCTGGTGGTCGCCCTGGTGCCGCTCACGGTGGCCATCGCCTCCAGCCACCAGCTCACCCCCGTCATGCTGGTCATCGCGCTCGCTGTGCTCGCGGTGTTCCGGCATCTGCGGCCACGGGTGCTGCTACCGCTGGTGGCGGCGGCGATCGTGTTCGGCTGGATGTTCTACGGCGGGCTGCCCTGGCTCCAGGCCAACAGTCAGATATTCGACGGGTTCGGTGCGCTGTGGGCCAACAGTTCCGCACATGTCGTCGGCGGCGGGCAGGCAGCGCCCGATCAGGTCATCGTGGCGTGGGGCTCGCGCTTGCTCAGCACGGCCATTGGCCTGCTCGCGATCGCCGGCTTCCTGCGTTATCGCCGGCACCGCGACAAGGCGGCGCGCCGGTCCTGGAACCGGGTCGCCCTGCTGGGAGTGGCCGCCATTCCCATGGTCGCCGGCAACAGCTACGGCGGCGAGATCATCTTCCGCGCCTTCCTGTTCGCCCTGCCATTCATGGCCGTTGCGGGCGCCGCACTGTTCTTCCCGCGCCCGTGGTCGCCGCACCGGTACCTGGCCGCGGCGGCACTCACCGTTACCACGATCTTGCTGGCGGCCGGGTTCTTCCTGGCCAACTACGGCACGGACGCGATGAACTACTTCACCCCGCAGGAGGTGGCCGCCTCCCAGTGGCTGTACCGGACCGCCCCCGCCGGTGCCCAGGTGATCGCGGTCAACAGCAACTTCCCATGGGCTTTCGTCCACTACAACCGCTACACCTACACGTTCCTTGACGGCTCGGGGTACAGCAGCGCCACGCTGCGCGGCCCGGTGCAGGAGATCAGCTTCCTGATGAGCCCGCCGTACCCGAAGGTCTCCTACCTGGTGTTCACCCGGAGCCAGGCGGCACAGGAGGCGATCAGCGGGCCGTGGTCGGCGAACCAGGTCGCCCGGGTCTACGACGCCCTGATGCGATCCAGCGCCTTCAAGACCGTGTACCGGGCCAAGGGAGTGACGATCCTGCGGCTCGCCCGCAGCCTCGCTCCCGCGCCGGCGTCGCCCGCCGCGCGCCGGGCGCACCACCGCCGGGCGGTGCCGGGCACGCACGGGGCCCGCACGCCGCGGCAAAGGGCCCGCCTCCGCGCGCTCCGGGCACGGTACGCCCGGCACCACCCGCCGACGATCGGCGGACGCCCGGAGGCGCCGTGATGATGGGAGCGCGCCTGCGATCGGCGGGCCTGCGGCGCTGGAGCATCGCCCTGCTGCTGGCGGCCTCGGGGTGGCTGGTGCTCGGCCTCACCGTGGTGACCGGGCAGGCGGCCGTCCGGGCGCCCCTGCTCTTCGCCTTCGCGTTCAGTTGCCCCGGCCTGGCGCTGGTCCGGCTGCTGCCGCTTCGTGACCGGCTGGAACAAGCGGTGCTGGCGGTGGCGCTGGGCCTGAGCCTTACCGCGCTGGCCGCCGAGGGCATGGCGATCAGCCACATCCTGCGGCCCGCAATGGTGCTCGTGGCCCTGGCTTCGCTGTGCACCGCCGCCGCTGCCGCCGACGTGGTCAGGGGCTGAGCGCACGTGCCAGACACCGACGGCACGAGGCCACCGGACCCGATGCGACGGCCCGTCCCCATCCTGCTGTACCACGCGATCACCACCGACCCGCCGGGCCTGGATCGCCGAGTTCGCGGTCACCCCGGCGGTGTTCCGCGCCCATGTCGACGCCGTTGTCGCCAGCGGCCGCCAGGCGATCACCGCCGACCCGCCGGGCCTGGATCGCCGAGTTCGCGGTCACCCCGGCGGTGTTCCGCGCCCATCTCGACGCCGTTGTCGCCAGCGGCCGCCAGGCGGTCACCGTTTCCCAGTACGTCGATGGGCGCAGCGGGGCCGCCCCGTTGCCACCGCGCCCGGTACTGATCACGGTGGACGACGGCTTCGCCGATTTCGCCGGCAACGCCTTGCCGGCGCTGACCGAGCGCGGGCTGCCCAGCACCCTGTAGGTATGACCGCCGCCAGCAGTGGTAGGTGCCCAGGTGCTGACCTCGGATCATCGCCCGGCTCACCCGGTCTCGCGCCTTAAGATCATCAGGTATGCGCGTACTTGTGACCGGCGGTGCCGGTTTCATCGGCTCTCACATCGCCGACGCCCTGCTGGCCAGGGGGGACGACGTTCTCGTACTGGATAACCTGTCGGCGGGCCGGGCCGGGAGACTGGATCCACGGGTCACGCTGCACAAACTGAACATCACCGACGCCGTGGCGCTCAACGCCGAGGTGGCGTCGTTCGGACCGGAGCTGATCTGCCACCTGGCCGCGCAGATCGACGTGCGTGCCTCGGTGGACGCGCCCGCGGCGGACGCGGGCGTCAACATCGTCGGCACGGTCAACCTCCTGGAGGCGGCCCGGCAGGCGGGCGCGCGGGTGCTGTTCGCGTCCACGGGAGGCGCCCTGTACGGGCGCGACGCGCCGATCCCGTCCTTTGAGGACGTGCTGCCGCTGCCCGAGTCGCCGTACGGGATCGCCAAGTACTGCGCCGAGTGCTACATCGGCCTGTACAACCGGCTGCACGGGACGCGCCACTCGGTGCTGCGGCTGGCCAACGTGTACGGACCACGGCAGGACCCGGCCGGTGAGGCCGGCGTTATCACGATCTTCTGCGCCAGCGTGCTGGCCGGCCGGGAACCGACCATCTACGGCGACGGCACCCAGACCCGCGACTACGTGTACGTGGGCGATGCCGTCCGTGCGTTCCTCGCCGCGGGCGACAACGGCCGCCCGGGCACGTGGAACATCGGCGCGGGCGTCGAGGTGAGCGTGCTCGACCTCGTCGCCATCATCGGCGTCGTCGCGGGGCGGGGCGTCCGGCCCGGCTTCGCCGCCCCGCGCCCCGGCGAGCTGCAGCGCAGCGCCGTCGCCACCGAGCGCGCCGCCAGCGAACTCGGCTGGCGCGCGGGCACCCCGCTCGCCGAGGGTGTGCGCCGCGTGTACCGGTGGATCGAGTCCGGTGCCCCGGACCGCGCGCCGTGTTAGCCGGGGGCCGACCCCCCGGACCGCTGGTGCTGACGTCGGGGAGCGACCCCCCGATGGCCTACGGCCCAGTTCCTTTGTCACCGGGCCGTGGCCCTGCTGACCCGGGGGCGCTTGCTGAGGCACGCGGCGGGAGCACTGCCGGAACGCCGCTAGGCTGTCGGCCATGTCGCGACCCGATGGGCGCAGCGCCGGGCAGCTGCGCGAGATAAAGATCACGCGTGGCTGGCTGGAGCACGCGGAAGGCTCGGCGCTCATCGAGTTCGGTGCCACCAGGGTGCTGTGCGCTGCCAGTGCCACCGAGGAGGTGCCACGCTGGCGGCGCGGCAGCGGGCTGGGCTGGGTAACCGCGGAGTACGCGATGCTGCCCCGCGCCACCAACACGCGCGGCGACCGTGAGTCGATCAAGGGCCGGCCCGGCGGCCGCACGCAGGAGATCTCCCGCCTGGTCGGCAGGTCGCTGCGGGCCTGCGTGGACGCGAAGGCGCTCGGCGAGAACACCATCATCATCGACTGTGACGTGCTGCAGGCCGACGGCGGCACGCGCACGGCGGCGATCACCGGCGGCTACCTCGCGCTGGCCGACGCGGTCGGCTGGCTGCAGGGCCGCCGCCGCTGCAAGGGCAACCCGCTGGTCGCGTCGGTGTCCGCGGTCAGCGTGGGCATCGTGGACGGGGAGCCCCGGCTGGACCTGTGCTACGAGGAGGACGTCGCGGCCCAGACGGACATGAACGTGGTGTGCACCGGGGACGGCAGTTTCGTCGAGATCCAGGGGACTGCGGAGCGGGAGCCGTTTGGCCGCGAACTTCTTGATGAGCTGCTGGACCTCGGCGTGGCCGGGTGCGCCGAGCTGAGCCGGCTGCAGCGCGCCGCGCTGGCCCCATGAGCGGTGCCGGCTTCATCCTCGCCTCACGCAACGCAAACAAGCTCGCCGAACTGCGGCGCATCCTGGAGGCCAGCAGCGTCGATGTGAGCGTCACCGACCTCAGCGAGTACCCGGACATGCCCGAGGTCGCCGAGACCGGTGCCACGTTCGCCGAGAACGCCCTGCTGAAGGCGCGGGCGGTCGTGGCGCGCACCGGCCGGCCGACGGTTGCCGACGACTCCGGCCTGTGCGTCGACGCGCTGAACGGGATGCCCGGGGTGCTGTCCGCGCGCTGGGCGGGCCGGCACGGGGACGACGAGGCCAACCTGCGGCTCGTGCTGGCCCAGCTTGCCGACGTGCCCGAGGCCCGCCGCGGGGCGCACTTCACCTGCGCGGCGGCGCTGGTGCTGCCGTCGGGGCGGGAGCACGTCACCGAGGGAACGGTCAGCGGCCGGATCATCGACGCCCCGCGCGGGACGAACGGGTTCGGCTACGACCCGATCTTCGTGCCGGGCTCGTCGGAGCTGACGACGGCGGAGATGAGCCCGGAGGCCAAAGACGCGATCAGCCACCGGGGCCGCGCGCTGCGCGCCCTGGCGCCGGTCATCGCCGCGCTGCTCGGCGGTTAGCCCGGCCCGCCCGGGCGGATGCCGGCACCGGTACGGTGGTCGCCGGGGATGTCGTCCCCGGAGGAGGGCGGACGGGTGAGCAAGCTGGAGCCGGGCGACCAGGCACCGGATTTCACGCTGACCGATTCCGACGGCGGGCAGGTGACCCTGTCGTCGCTGCGCGGCCAGCAGGTGATCGTGTACTTCTACCCGGCGGCGATGACGCCGGGCTGCACCAAGGAAGCGTGCGACTTCCGGGACAGCATCGCCTCGCTGGCCGCTTCGGGGGTCACCGTGCTGGGCATCTCCCCGGACGCACCCGCCAAGCTCGCCAAGTTCCGCGACCGTGACGGGCTGAACTTCCCGCTGCTGTCCGACCCGGACCACAAGGTGCACGAGGCCTACGGCGCCTGGGGCGAGAAGAAGCTCTACGGCAAGACCACGGTCGGCGTCGTCCGGTCCACGTTCGTCGTCGGCGACGACGGGAAGATCTCCCGGGCCTACTACAACGTCAAGGCCACTGGCCACGTGGCAAGGCTCCGCCAGGACCTCGGCGTCTGATGCTGTTCTATTTCCCGCCGCGCTCCGAAACGGCAAGTTGTCCGACGTCCGCGATAACGTCGGCCCATGCCACGCAAATATTATGAGAAATACACCCGGGAACTGCTCACCGAGGCGGCGGCGAACTCCCTCAGCATCGCCGGAGTACTCCGCTACTTACAGATTCCCTGGTCCGGGGAACCCACGCCCACATCAGCCGGCGGCTCAAGCGGCTTGGCATCGATACGGCACATTTCAAGAGGGTGGCCCCGAACGGGGGGAAGCCATGCGCATGGCGACTCACCCCGGAGCACGTCCTCGTTGTGCGCTTGCCGGGCTCTCGGCGGCCGCAGTCGCATCTGCTACGCCGGGTGCTGCGCGAGAGTGGTGTGCCGTACGTCTGCGAGACGTGTGGGATCGAGGCGGAGTGGAAGGGCAAGCCGATAGTATTGCACGTGGATCACATCAGCGGGACTGGCTCGACAACAGGAAAGAGAATCTTCGCTTTCTTTGCACGAACTGTCATTCACAGACCCCGACATTCGCGGGTAAATTCAAAAATAAGAAGGGGCCGTAGCCCAATCGGCAGAGGCGCAGGCTTTAGGTGCCTGCCAGTGTGGGTTCGAGTCCCACCGGCCCCACAATTTAATTTAGCAATACATAAGAATGGCCGTGAACCCGATGAGCGTTTGGTCGCTTGACCGGGGCCTGCCGCTTGAGCGGGCGTGGTTCAGCGACGCGCCCAGGCCGACCGCGAACGTCACGGCGGTGGCGCCTAGCGGGACGGCGGTCAGCGTGATCGCGGTGCGGGCCGGGCGGGCGAACGGGGCCGCGAGCCCGATCGCCACCGGCCGTGGCAGCGCCAGCCTGCCCAGCAGCCGGTGCGCGGCGTAGCCGCGGCCGGTGCGCGGGGTGCGACCGGCGGCGATCGCCTGCACCGCGCTGAACCGGCCGGCCCGCAGCGCTGGCCACAGCGCGGAGATCCCGGTCGGGGCGCACATGCCAAGCGGGGAGCAGCACGTTGTCGGCGACGGTCAGGTCGTCCAGCAGGTTGAAGAACCGGTTAGACCAGAAAAGAGCGGTCCCGCCCGGCCTGAGCCGTGGCACGCAACGCCGTTAGAAGCGCAGGGCCCGCCACGTGCGGCCGCCGTTGTCGGTGCGGTAAAGGTGCTCGGGCGCGTAGTGGGTGGGGCCGACCACGAACCCCGTTTCGGCGGTCACGAAGGACAGTCCGGCCCAGCCAGAGAATGACCCGCCGTCGCGGAGAACGGGGTGCCAGTGGCGGCCGTAGTCGATGGTTCCCACGAGGGTGTCGAAGACTCCCTCGGTGGCGAGGAAGGCGTGCCCCGAGCCGTTGTCGGCCATCATGGCCGGCATGTTGTGCCTGGTCGGGTCGGGGAGACGGACCCAGGACAGCCCGCCGTCGGCGGTGCCGTACAGGTGGTGCTGGGTGTCTTGCTCCTGCGAGGACTGCTCGTCGTTGAAGCAGTCGATCAGCCAAGCATCCGGGTTGCCGCGGGCGATGCTGAGGACCGCTGCGCCGCCGCCGCTGGGGGCCAGGCACGGCACCGGCCGGCCCTGCCAGGCCGTCCCGTCGTTCGGGCTCACCCAGAGCTGCCCGGCTTGGCCGGGGCCGATTGCCGGGCTGGGGAGGCCCGGCCGCAGCAGCACGACGGTACTGCCCTCGGCATACAACTGCGTCCCGTTCCCCCAGGTGGCCGGCTGACCGGCCCCAGGAGGCAGCGGCAGCTCGGCCCAGCGGCCAGAGCCGATGGCCGTCCGCCACAGGCTCAGCGAGCCGCCGCGCTGGGTCAGCGCGTAGGCGTAGCCGGTGCCGATACCGAGCGCTTTGACCGGTGGCAGCGGCTGGCGGGTCCAGGACCGCCCGCCGTCGTGGGTGGCCAGCAGGCCCGGGCCGTAAAGAAAGCCGTCGGCGTGGTCGGCGAAGGCGACGTTCGTGACCGCGCTCGCCGATCTGCTGGAGGGGCTGAGCGGCGCCGGCGGCCCCGGGAGCACCGACCAGTGGGCCCCGCCGTCCGCGGTCACCCGCAACGCGGCGCAGTCCTCGCAGCCGCCGCGCCCCAGCACCCATCCCCGGGCCGGTGACACGAAACTCACCGCCGCCGGCTCGAACCGGGCCAGCTTGGCCGCAGCGGCGGGCCGGCCGGCCGGGGCAAGCCGCGGGAGGTACCAGGTCCAGGTCCGGCCGCCGTTGGTGGTGGCGTAGATGGGCGGTGCGCCGGAGGTGTCGGGGTTCCAGGCGAAGCCGACATCCGGGCTGGTGAAGTCCACGGTCATGCCGGGCTGGAACCGCAGTCCCTGGCGGACCGGAGTCCATGTCCGGCCGCCATCCGAGGTGACGTAGAACACCTGGCCCGGGGTGTCCTGCTCCACCGCCGGGACGAGCAGCCCGTGCCGCGCGTCGAAGAAGTGCGCGGAGCCGAACGGCTCGGCGCCCTGGGGCACCGGTTCGGTCTGCCAGGTGGCGCCGGCGTCGTGGGTAACCAGCAGGTAGGGGGACTTCCCGCCGTGGTCGATGGTGAGGAAGCCGGTGGGCCCGAAGAACTGCGGCGGGGAGGCGGAACAAAAGCCCGACGAGCAGCCGGTGGCGGTCAGCGGGAGCGGCTGGGGGGCCCAGTGGGCGCCGCCGTCGTGGGTGGCCAGCACCGCGCCGGAGGGGGAGAAGCAGACGCTGGTCAGCCAGCCGTCGGCGGGGGTGGCGAACGCGATCCCGGTTTTGTCACAGGCGATCGGCAGCCCGCTGGGGCTGGTCCCGGCCTGGTTCCAGCGTGGACTGGCGGCGATCAGCGACCAGCGCCGCCCGCCGTCGCTGGTCCGGTACAGCTGCACGGGGTTCTGTTCCATCGCGGCGCCAAGGTCTTGCAGCATCCAGCCGTGCGCGGGATCGGTAAAGACGAGCCAGCCGGCGTTGCCGGGGGCAAGGACCGGGGCTGACCGGGTCCAGGACCGTCCCCCGTCCGCCGTCGCGAAGATCACGGTGCGGGCGGGATGGATGCCGTACCCGCTCTGTGACCGGGTAACGGTAACCGCGAGCGAGGCCCGGCTCGCGGACAGTGGCTGCAGAATCACCTCGACGTGGCTCGCAGCCAGCAGCGGCCGTGCCTTGGCAGGCGTCACGGCGGTCCAGGCGCGCCCGCCGTCGGTGGTGCGCACCGGTATCAGCCCGGCGGGCAGCGGGCTGGCGGGATTGCTCGTCCAGGCCAGCGCCCAGCCGTCGCGGGCCGAGACCATCTGCAGCGAATGCAGCCAGACCGGAACGGGGGCTGTGGGGAGCGAGGCTGGCGGGGCCGCCCGGGCGCACCGGCCATGGACGCAGACGACCAGGTCGGCCCGGGCCAGGCCGGTTGGGGTCAGCACCCACGCCGTGGTGCCGGAGGCCACGACCGCCTGCGGTTCCCGGCCAACATCAAGGCCTGCTCCGGTGACCCGGCCGGTCCGCGGGTCGATGCGCAGCAGGCTCGCCTCGCGGGTGTTTCCCGCCGTGGTCACCCAGATCGCTCCGGGCGCGGCCGCCAGCAGGCCCGATCCGTTCAGGATCGGTGACGAGTCTGACATGGGAGCCGGTGACAGCAGCGGGACCGTCGCGGCCACCCGGTCCGTGCGCGGGTCGATCCGGGCGACCGCCGCGCCATCGGACGCCCAGACGGCGCCATCGCCGACGGTGACCTGGCCGAACAGGTGATTTCCCTGGATGCGTGCGGTCACCCTCCCGGTGGCCGGGTCGACCCGCAGCAGGCAGCCGAACGCCGGGCAGGTCGCCGAGACCCAGACCGCGCCCTCGCCGGCCGCCAGGCCCCAGGTCTTGCGTGCCGGGAGGGGGAAGCTGCGGACGGCGTTCGTCGCCGGGTCGATCCGCACCAGTTGCGCGCCAGGGAGGTACGACCGAGTGACGTGGTACGTCAGTGTCCACAGCGCCCCTTCGCCGAATGACAACGCCGAGGCATGGACCCCGATCCTGGCCGTGACCCTGCCGGTGCCCGGGTCCACCCGCAGAATGCCGGTGGAGGCTTTCACCCACAGGCTGCCCGCCCCGAACGCAACGCCGGTCAGGGAGGCGCCCGGGTCGCCCAGGAACTGGCTGGCCCGGTCGGTGCGGGGGTCGATACGCAGCACGGCGTTGCCATTCGTCGCCCACGCCGCGCCGCCCCCGGTGGCAACACCGGCAATTCCGGCAAACCGGAAGGTCGTGGTGAGCACGGCCCGGCGCGGCCCGTGCTGCGCTTCCCCGCCCGCCGTGCGGGCAGCGCATCCAGTGTTCGCCGCCGCGAGGACAGCCGACATAGCCACCGCGCAGGCGGCACCGGTCCTCACGAGAGGACGCAGCCACGTTCCACTCATCGCCGTCTGCCCACCTGCTCCCTGGCCACGAGCCGGGCCGGGCGAATACCACCAGGACAACCGGCCCCGCACACCTATCGACGACGCGAGAACGGCGGTGGTTGCCCTCAATCGCGGCCTGCGCGCCGGGGACTGTCCTCGAGCAGGTGATAGCGCACCGCGAAGGATGCGGCCTCCAGCCCGAGTGACCCCAGCCTGGCCAGCACCGACCGCACGTGGGTGCCGACGGTGGTACCGGACACGGTGAGCTTGCGCGCGACCGCCGCCGTATCGAAGCCAAGCCCCCGTTTGCCAGGCAACAAGTCGATGGGGCATGACTATGCAGGCATGTAAATCCGACACCTGAGGACTGCGTGACCTGGTCAAACGCGACGGCCCTGCGAGCTTGAGGGGAACTTGGGCTAGGGCGGGCCGGTGGCGAGCCGCGCCGCCCTGGTCACCAGGTAGTCGCGCTCGCGCAGGTTCGTGGTGCGGGCTGCGGCGGCTTCGAACCCGGCGATCGCGCCGACGGTGTCGCCCGCCTGCTCCAGCAGGTGGGCCCGCACCGCGTACAGCCGATGGTGATCACCTAGCTGCCCGGCGAGGCCGTCGAGCACCGCCAGGCCCGCATCCGGCCCGTGAGCCATGGCCATGGCGACGGCCCGGTTGAGCGTGACCATCGGGTTCCCGGTCAGCCGCTCCAGCCGGTCGTACAGGGCCAGGATCCGTGCCCAGTCGGTGCTCGCGTAGCTGCTCGCCTGGTCGTGCACCGCCGCGATGGCCGCCTGCAGCTGGTACTCGCCCGGCTGGCCCTGGCGCAGCGCGCCGGTGAGCAGCGTCAGGCCCTCGGTGATGAGCGGGCGATTCCAGCGGGCCCGGTCCTGTGCTTCGAGCGGCACCAGTTCGCCGGCCGGCCCGGTGCGCGCGGGCCGCCGGGCGTCGGTCAGCAACATGAGCGCGAGCAGGCCGGTGACCTCGGCGTCCCCCGGCACGGCGGCGTGCGCGCCGCGGGCCAGCCGGACGGCCTCACCGGACAGGTCGGTGCGCGCCAGGTCGGCGCCGTCGCTGGTGGCATAGCCCTCGTTGAAGATCAGGTAAAGCACGTGCAGCACGGACCGCAGGCGCTCGCCGCCCCCGCCCGGCGGCGGCAGCGCGAACGGCTCGTCGAAGCCCTTGAGCTTCGCCTTGGCCCGGCTGATCCGCTGCGCGATGGTCGCCTCGGGGACCAGGAAGGCTACGGCGATCTCGCGGGTGGTCAGGCCGCCGACGGCCCGCAGCGTGAGCGGGATGGCGGCGCCAGGGGACAGCGCCGGGTGACAGCACATGAGCATCAGTGTCAGCGTGTCATCGTGCGCCGCGACCGGCTCCCGCGGCACCAGGGACCACGAGGCGGCGAGTTCCTCGCGGCGCCGCCGCGCCTCGTCGCGCCGGTACTGGTCGGCCATCTTCCGCGAGGCCACCAGGATGAGCCAGGCGAGCGGGCTGCCCGGTGTCCCTTCGGCCGGCCACGCGGTGGCGGCGGTCAGCAGCGCCTCCTGCACGGCGTCCTCGGCGTCGGCGAAGTGGCCGTAACGCCGGACGACCGCGCCGAGGGCCCGCGGCGCCAGGTCGCGCAGCAGGTCCGCGGTGGCTTGCCGGTCCGTCACACCTCGGGGTCCGGGGCGCTCATCACTTCGCGCACCTCGATGGCATGGCGTATCGGTGCCCTGTTCGCGCCCGGTGCGGCGGAGATCCTGGCCGCGATCTCGACGGCGCGCTCGGGCGTGTCGACGTCCACGATCCGGTACCCGGCGAGCAGTTCCTTGGACTCCGGGAACGGGCCGTCGGTGATCACCGGGGCGCTGGTCCCGTCCGAGACCACGAACTTCGCCTGCTCGGGCCCGGCCAGCCCCTGGGCGTCCACCAGCTCACCGCGCTCCAGCAGCTCGGCGTTCAGGGCGTGCTGGAACTCGATGTGCGCCTTGATGTCGGCCGGTGTCCACTGGGACATCGGCGGGCAGTCCGACCCGGCCGCCCCGTAGCTCTGCAACAGCATGTACCGCATCGCCTCATCCTCTCCGATCCGGCGGCCCGTGCCGCCGCTCATGAAGATGACGAAGCTGGTAACTACCTCTCGACATCGGCCCGCGACCCGTACGGCGGGGCGAAAATGACGAGCAAGGCCAGGTCCCCGCGGACGTCGGTGAATCTATGCTGCTCGCCCGCTGGTACGAAGATCACCGAGCCAGGACGAATCTCCGTGGCGCCCGAGTCCGTCACCACCGTGGCGGCCCCGGACTGTACAACATAGATCTCGTCCTCGCGGTGTGGCTCCTGGTCGTCCAGCCCGCCCGCCGGGATCGAGTACGTCCCCACGCTGAGATCCGCGCTGGCCATGTGCTCTGCCCAGTGGTTGGGCTCGCCGCCCGTGGCCGCGGTGTACCGGCCGGCCCCCTCGATGACCTGCATGCCCATGATCCCTTCGTGCTCGTGCCCGGATCTTGCTATCGCCCTGGGTTGACGTAGGAGCCCCGGCCCTTGACGGTAACAACGAGCCCTTGGTCGCGCAGCAGGGCGATGGCCTTGCGGGCGGTGCCGCGGGCCACACCGAACTCCTGCTGCAGTTGGGTCTCGCTGGGCACCGGCCGGTCCGGGAGCAATTGCCCGGCCTCGATACGCGACCGCAGGATTCCGGCAACCTGGACGTAGATCGGCGTGGCACTGTCGGGATCGACGGTCTGCCGTACTGCCATGCCAGGCGCCTGGGTGCCGGGTGCGGGACGGCGGAAGGCCCGGTGCCCGCGGCGCTGTGCTGCGGGGCACCGGGCGGGCCGGGTGCGCTGGGCTGGCCGGGGTCAGTAGCCGGCGGTTTGCATGAGGTGCAGGAAGGATTTGGTTTTGCCGAGGGCGCCGGTGGTGGCGTTGATGTAGATGCCGTCGGCGTGGGCGGATTTGGCGGCGGTGGCCATCTGGGCGGCGGTGCCGTAGGTGGTGGACACTTCGGCGTCGACGGTGATGGCGGGGTTGGCGGCCTGGGCGGCGGCGCGGGTGGCGGTGTAGAGGGCGTCGAAGGCGGCCGGGCTGGTGGTGTGGACCTGGTCTTGGACGACGACCATGTCGGCGTCGGCGGCGGCGGCGGCGGGGATGTTGCAGCGCAGGTACCAGTGGTCGAGGGTTTCGCCGCGGGCGGCGGGGCAGGCGGCGCCGGGCACCAGGGCCAGGTCGCGGCCGGGGGCCTCGATGACCTTCAGCCCGTTGGCGTGGGCAAGCTGGCCGAACTCCTGCAGGTACTGGGCGGGGTTTTGCTGCTCGTTCGGGGGGGTGGCGGCCCAGTACTCGGGGTCGTACATGACCCAGGTGTAGGACGGGGCGATCGCGCCCGCGGCCAGGTCGGCGGCGAACTGGGCGTAGGAGTTGTAGACCAGCACGCCGGCCGTGGCGAACCCGTCGGCGACCGGGGAGGCACCGGTGTTGGGCCCGGTGGCGTAGGCGCGGGGGGTGTTGAAGAAGTGGCTGGCGAGGGCGGGGGACAGCTGGTTCAGCTGGTGGATGTTCCACCCGGTCATCACCCAGTTGCCGGTGGGGGCGGTGGCGGCCGAGGCGGGGGTCAGGCCGAGGGTGGCGGCGGCGGCGCCGGCGGCCACGGCGGCGGCCAGGCGGGCGGCGAGCTTGCGGAGCGGGCGGCGGGCGGGAACTGAATTGACGGACATGGCTACCCCTTAAAGAATTGCTGCAGTTTTTAGGTGCAGTAACTACTTTGCGGGAAATCGCTGGTGGTTCCCCAGAGGCGTGCAGCCCGTCTTGGGCAGGGTTTTCGCCCCCTGCCGTTTGCCCGGTAAATGGGTGCGAGCGGGGCCGTTGCGCCCGGGGTATGAGGGCCCGGCGAAAAGGCCACCCGGCCCTATCACCGGGGCCGGAAGACCAGGGCCGGAAGACCAGGGCCGAAAGTCCCTGCCGCCGCCGAGAGGATCCGGGGCCGTGCCGTGATTCCCTGGTAACAGCGGCCTTCCAGGACGCTGACGTCGTCGGCGGCCCGGGTGCCACGGCGGGGAGCGGCGGGCGGGTGCGGCGGTCGGCGCCCACCATCGTGCTGCGCTGGCGCGCCCCGAGGACCCACACCGACCTCGGTGCCGGGCGCCCGGTCTTCAACGGGCGCGGGTTACCTGATCGTGAATGCGGCCAGGCCCTCCGGCGGTTCTGGCTGCACCGCGACGCCCGACACCACAGCAAGGCGCGGGCCGCGTCGCGCCCAGTCCAGCAGGCGCTGCACGTCCCCGGCGGCACCCTCGAAGACCGCCTCGACCCGCCCGTCGTCGAGGTTGCGCACCCACCCCGCGACGTTGCGCTGCCAGGCCATCCGCTGGCAGGCCACGCGGAAGTTGACGCCCTGGACCTGGCCGGAGATCAGCACCCGATAGCGGACCACGTGCCGACGTTATGCCGTCACCGCCCGGTGCGCGGCGGCGTTCCGGCCGGCGCCCACCGGCCTTATGCCAGCGCCGCGCCGCACCGGCCTCATGCCAGCGCCGTGCCGCACCGGCCTCATGCCAGCGCCGCGCCGCACCGGCCTCATGCCAGCGCCGCGCCGCACCGGCCTCCCGCCGGTGCCGTCCGCTCCCGGCTCATGCCGGCGGCGTTCATCGCCTGCCTCGCCGCCGCCGGTTTCGTGCCACGGCTCCACCGCCGGGGCCATGCCGCCCCCAGCGTGCGGGCCGGTGCGGTTCCTGTCAGGGTGGTCAGGTGACCGATTTCATCAGCCAGGACCTGACCGGTGCCCGGTTCGAGGACGTCCACCTAACCGGCGCCTGCTTCCGCGACGTTGACCTCACCGGGGCCCGCTTCCGATTGGTGGACCTGACCGGGGCCCAGATCCGTGGCGCGGCCCTCGTGAACGTGGACATCAGCGGCCTGATCAGCAATCTGCGGGTCAACGGGGTCGATGTCGTGCCACTGGTCGAGGCGGAACTCAACCGCCGCTACCCGGACCGGGCCAAGATGACCCCGGCGGACGCCGACGGGTTCCGCGAAGCCTGGGACACCCTGGAGAGGCTGTGGCAGGGGACCGTCCAGCGGGCCCGCGAGATGCCGCCGGACCTGCTGCACGAGCGGGTCGACGGCGAATGGTCCTTCATCGAGACCCTCCGCCACCTCGTCTTCGCCACCGATGCCTGGGTGCGGCGCGCCATGCTGGGGGAGCCGTCGCCCTGGGACCCGCTGGACCTTCCCCACGACGAGATGCCCAGCGAGCCCGGCGTCCCGCGCGACCGCGCCGCCCGGCCCTCGCTGGACCAGGTGCTCGGGCTGCGCGCGGACCGCGTGGCCACCGTGCGCCAGGTGCTCGCGGGCCTCACCGACGAGCGACTGGCCGGCCGGACCGAGCCGGTCACCGAGCCCGGTTACCCCGAACCGGAGAGCTTTACGGTGCGCCGCTGCCTGTTGGCCGTCCTCAGCGAGGAGTGGGCGCACCGGCTCTACGCGGAACGGGACTTCGACCTGCTGCAGGCCACGCCGCCCTGAGCCCCGGCCGGGCGGCCTGGCCAGGCTTGGCGCAGGGTGACCCGGCCGCCGCCCTCAGCCGAGGCGCGCGCGGACGGCCTGCAGGAGTTCCTGGGCGGCGAAGGGCTTTTGGATGAGCGGGGCGTCGGCGTTGAGCGCGCCGCGTGGCCCGAGCACGTCCTGGCTGTACCCCGACATGAACAACACGGGGACCTCGGGATTCATCTGGCCGATGCGCTGCGCCAGTTCCGGGCCGGAGACCTGCGGCATCACCAGGTCGGTCAGCAGCACGTCGAAGTGGTGATCGGCCGCGATCGCGAGCGCTTCGGCTCCTGAGGCCGCCTCAAGCACCAGGTAACCGTGCTGCCGCAGGATGCGCGCGGTGATCTGGCGGACGCCGGGCTCGTCCTCGACGACGAGCACCGTCTCGCCCAGTCCCCTGAGGGCGTCGGCGCCGGCCGGATCGGTGGCCGCGGTGGGCTGTCGCTCGGCGGGCGGGAAGAAGGCGCGGAACGTCGTGCCTATGCCCGGCTCGGAGTAGACGCTCAGGCTGCCACCCGACCCGGCGACGATGCCGTGCACGGTGGCCAGGCCCAGCCCGGTGCCCTTGTCCCGGGGCTTGGTGGTGAAGAACGGCTCGAAGATCCGGGAGACGATCTCGGGCGGCATGCCAACGCCGGTGTCGCTGACCGACAGCTCCACGTAGTGCCCGGGGCTGATCTGGGGATGCAGGCGCGCGTAGTCCTCATCGAGCATGGTGGTGCCCAGCCTGATGGTCAGCGTGCCCCCGCCCGGCATCGCGTCGCGGGCATTGACCGCGAGGTTGATCAGCACCTGTTCCATCTGGCCCCGGTCGGCGCGGATGGCGGGCAGGCCCTCCGCTGTGCGCACGACCAGGGTGACGTCCTCGCCGATGGTGCGGGCCAGCAGGCCGTGGATGTCCGTCACGATGGCACCCAGGTCCAGGACCTCGATGTTGGCCTTGTCCCGGCGCCCGAAGATCAGCAGCTGCCTGGTGAGGCGGGTGGCCCGCTCGGCGGCGGTCTGGATCTGCTCCACGTCGGCCCGCACCGACTCGTTTCCGGTGGTCGCCTCGGCCACGAAGCTGGCGCAGGCGAGGATGACCGCGAGCAGGTTGTTGAAGTCGTGCGCCACACCGCCGGCCAGCTGGCCGAGGCTCTCCAGGCGCTGCGCCTGGTGCAGCCGGATCTCCAGCCGGTCACGTTCCGCCTGGGCGCGCAGCCGCTCCTTGATGGCCTGGTCCTGCAGGGCGCGCTTGTGCGCATCCTCGAGTTCCCTGGTGCGCTGCTCCACGGTCGCTTCGAGGGAGGAGTTGAGTTCCTGCAGGCGGGCGACCAGGCGGCGGTTCTCGCGGCGGAGCCGGGTGCGGTCGATCGCGGCCCGGACGCTGCGGATCAGGTCCTCGGGCGGCACCGGCTTGGTCAGGTAGTCGTCGACCACACCGACGGCCGCGATGGCGTTGTCCGCGGAGACGTACCCGGTGAGCAGGATCACCGCGAGATCGGGATCGGCGGTCTTCAGGCTGGCGGCGAGGTCGATCCCGGTCGTGTCGGGGAGCCGCTGATCGACCACGGCAAGGTCCGGGCGCTCCGGCCCACGCGGCGCGAGCGCGGAGGCCCCGGAGGCGAAGCCCTTGGCGGAGATGCCGGCGACCGCGAGGATGTCGACGATGGTCTGCCGCATGTCGGGGTCGTCGTCGACGACGTAGACGCAGGCCGCGGCCACCATCGCGCTGGGTGGGGCGGGGGCCGTCATTGGCGTGCCCGGGAGGCGTCCGCTACCAGGCCCAGCATCCTGCCCGTCTCGAAGGGCTTGTGCAGGACGGCGAAGGCGTGCGCCTTGACCGCGGCGCGCAGCCGGTCCTCCTGGGTGTAGGCGGTCATCAAGATGACCTGTGGCGGTGGCCGGCCGATCTCCTGCAGCACCGATACCCCGTCCCGCCCGGGCATCCGCACGTCCATCATCACCACGTCGAACGCGGTCTCCCGGACCGCGTTGAACGCGGTCTCCCCGTCCGGCGCCGACGACACCTGGTAGCCGTGGTGCTCGAGGATCGCGACGAGGGTGTCGCGCATGCCCGGCTCGTCATCCACCACCAGTACCGCGGCCCCGTTCGCCGAGCTCATCGCGGCACGCCCGCCAGCGCCGCCGCGGTGGGCAGGGTGACGGTGAAGGAGCTTCCCGCCGAAGGTTCGCTTCGCACCGCGATGGTGCCGTGGTGCGCTTCGACGATCCGCTTCGTCACGGCCAGGCCCAGCCCGATCCCGCGCGCCTTCTTGGTGAAGAACGGGGTGAAGATCGCCTCACGCGTCTCCTCGTCCATGCCGGAACCGGTGTCGGTGACGGTGATCTCGACCGAATCCGCGGCCGCGGCCGCCGATATCGTGAGCGTGCCGCCGCCGGGCATCGCGTCGTAGCCGTTGGTGATGAGGTTGAGCAGCACCTGGCGGATCTGGTCATGGTCCGCGTCGATGGTGAGTTCCGCCTCGCCGTCCTGCACGACCTGCACGCTCTTCGGCGCCGGGGCCACCGACAGCACCTCGGTCACCAGCTCGGCCACCCGCACGGGGGCCAGGATCGGCTGCCGCCCTGCCGAGTAGTCAAGCAGGTCGGAGACGATCAGGGTGGCCGCCGAGATCTCCCGCTTGGCGGTCGCGACGTGGCGCCGGATCGGCCCGTCGGGGTCGTTGCCGGCCGAGGCCTCCATCAGGTAGAGCACGTTCATCACCACGCCGAGCGGGTTGCGCAGCTCGTGCCCCACGGTCGAGGCCAGCTGGCCCACGGCGGCGAGCCGCTCCTGGCGGATCAGCTGGGCCTGCGCCTGCTCGAGGTCGGCGATCGCCGTGCGCAGCGACGCGGTGCGCTCCTCCACCAGGGCGGCGGCGTAGTCACGCCGCCGGCCCAGCGTCTCCACGACCACGGTGACCAGCGCCGCGGCGAGCATGCCGATCACCAGAATGATCAGGGGCATCGCCTCGGCGAGCGCGCCGACGATCGGCTGCACGCTGGCCGCCACGATGAGCCAGGTGTCGGCGCCCACCCGGAACGGGTACTGGGCCCCCGTCAGCGGCAGCTGACTGGTCGTCGCGATCAGCAAGGTGGCCGGGCTGGGCCGGGCCGACGCGTAGACGGCGACCGCCAGGTTGCCGAACGGTGAGGAAGCGGGCACCCGGATCGTGGCCTCGGGGCGGAGCCTCGTCTCCTCCCAGACGACCGTCCCCGTCCCCGCGGCGCCGCCGAGGCCGAAGACCAGCCACCGGGCGGAGCCCTCCCGGAGCAGGCCGGTGACCATCCCGCGGGTGGCCAGGGCGCGGTGCGCCAGCCGCTCCTGGGCGGCGAAGAGCGCCGCGCCAACGGCCGGGCCGCTGCCCGCCGTCGCGATCACCCTGGCCGACGGCCCGCGCTGGGCGGTCACCAGCCAGGCCTCGGTGGCCGACGTGGTGACGGAGCGGGCCGCCTCGGCGAACAACCGGGCCTGGCCCTGGCCGGAACGGGCCAGCGCGCCGAGCAACTGCAACGATGCCTGGCTGCCAGAAACCGCGCTGCTGAGCACGGTGGCGGCCTCGCCGGTGCGCTCGCGCAGGATCAGCCGTTCCTGGTTCCTGATGACCTGGCCGGAGAGGACCGAGGCGACCACGGCGACCCCAGCCAGCACCAGGAAGGTCACTGCGGAGACAGCCCGGAGCGGGCGCCTCGCCCTCGAGCCGGCGGCCTGGCCGTCGGCGGTCGATCCGGGCATCGCATCCCCCCGAGCCCTTGTCACAATCTGTATATAAACGAATACTCAACGTTACAACACGCGATCGTCAAGGGCCCAGCCCCGGCCTGCCCGGACCGGGCGGGTGGTCACGGTGGCCCGGGACACTGCCCTGCCGCCCTGGCGGATCCAGGGCTCAGGGCAGGGCCTAGCCGATGCCGGGGCGGCTGCCTGCGCCTACGCCGGGCTACGGCACGGCCTGCGGGAAGGCGACCGGGCTGCGGTTCTGGTTCTGGTCCACGGCGCGCACGCCGAACTGGACGTTGTCCTTGGAGATGTTCAGCGTGACCGAGGTGACGTTGCCGACGGGGATCGCCGACGTCCAGTCCGGGTCCGTGGTCTCCCGCATCACCACCTCGTACCCGGTCAGGTTGGATTCGGTGTTGGCGCTCCAGGTGAGCGTGGTGAGGTTGGTGCCGGCGAAGCTGACCGGCGGCGTGAAGTGGATCTGCGCGTTCTTGGGCGTGCCGGGCGAGGAGGCCAGCGCCCAGAGCGCGGCCGCGTTCACCCCGGTCACCCGGGCGACGTAGGCGAAGTCCACGTACTGGATCAGGTCGCCGAGCTGGACGCCGTTGACCACCTGGGTGTTCTGGTGCTCGTGGTTGAAGTTCTCCCTGGGCTCGGTGAACCTGGCCGCGGCGTAACCCTGGCCCTGGAACGACACGTGGTCGCTCGCGCGCAGGTACCGGTCGCGCCGCCAGATCAGCCGGATGTTCATGCCGGTCAGGGAGAACGGGGCCACCTCGGCGACGAACCGGCCGAGCTGACGGGATTTCCCGTCGTTCTCACCGCCGACCGCCTGCATGAGCGCGACATCGTTCGGGCTCGCGTTGGTCGGGATGCCCTCGAGGAACAGCCGGACGGTGAACGGGTCGGGCCGGGTGCCGTCGTGGGCGTCGCCGGTGCCGATGATGTCGTTGCTGAACATGC
>Ga0207684_10002234_pt1 | contig 19739 bp, 28 predicted proteins | sample KBSK5501metaG_FD_184342 | JGI IMG/M metagenome (GOLD analysis project Ga0207684, IMG submission 184342) | Corn, switchgrass and miscanthus rhizosphere microbial communities from Kellogg Biological Station, Michigan, USA - KBS K5-50-1 metaG... | ecosystem: Host-associated > Plants > Roots >...
GCCCGTACGATACGCCACGTCGAGGCGGTCTGGGGCAGGGCGCCATCTCCGCCTCCGCTCTCCCCACGAGGCAACACGGGTTCGAATCCCGAACGGGATTTGGCAGTGGGACGTGTTCCCGACGGTGCCATCGGTCATTCTTGCGTCTGGGACGCGAGCACGATAACCGATGGACGGTCCAGCGCGTCTCGGGTCCGCGCGCCTTCGGCGCGCGCTGAGCGAAAACGACTCTGGAAGCGGGGCGGGAGTCGAACCCGCGACCTACTGATTACGAAAGCGCAGCTCGACGCCTTTGCGTCTTCTTCTCGGTCGCACCCTTGCGACATTCAGCTAGGAACGACAACGGCCCCGACGACGGACGTCGGTGACGACGATGGACAGCAGGTGACGACGACTGACTCTGAACTTGTAGCTGGCTGAGCACGTTGCTCAGAGAAGTGTTGCTCAGAACGACTACTGATCAAGCGTCCGCGCGCGCGTGTAGGGGCACGACGGCGTGCTTCTGCTCCCTGCCGCCTCCTACCCCGAGCGCCCACCACGCGCCGCCAAGGCGATCGCCTCGGTCACCGCGGCTTCGGCCAGCTCGGACGTCAGCCAGCGCTCGGCCACCAGCTCGCGGGCCGCGGCTCGGATCGCGTCGGCCGTGGAGGCGTAGAACGACTGGCGCGCGGCCTGGACCATCTCGTCGTACCTGGCCAGGATGGCGTCGTCGAGCTGCGCGCGCGAGAAGTCCGTCACTCTTTTCGCCTCCGTGTCGCGCGGTCCAGCACACGGAAGGCTGCTACCTGCACCGCGGTCAGGACCGCCTCCCCCAGTTCGCGATCGACGGTGCGCGAGACGATCTCGCGACCGTCGTCGACTACGATTTCGTACCCGCCGCCCTTGCGCGGGAGGATCGTGAACGAGCCGCGCTTCACGGCAAGACACGCGCGCGGCGGTAGAGGCGCGCCCCGTAGTGCAACACCACGAACTCGACGAAGCCGACGACTCCGCCGCTCGGCTTCACGGCTCGCACACGGAAGCACCCGTACGCTGCCCCGTGCTGGCAGATGATGACGACGGCCCCGCAGGTCGGGCAGCGCGTCCCGTATTTGTACGTCCCGCAGTGGATCGGGCAGGCGGGGTCTCCGTTCATCCAGGTCGCGCAAATGCGGCAGAACGGATCCGCGAGAGTCATGAGCGTAGCGCGCGACCCGCTACTCGTCCTGCCGCTGTCCGTGGAGGCGCCGCTCCAGAATCGCGTCGGCGACGTCCTTAGGCCTGCGGAACACGCGGCCAGTCGTGTCCACGACATCGTTGGAGACAAAGATCACCACGCTGAGCGGTTCGCCTCGTCGTCTTGGAATGCCATCATGTCCGAGAACCCCTTCACCTCCAGCGCGCACGTCGTCCCTCTTTCATCGAGCACCCGTCTGTCTGGGGACGCCTTCGTCACGAATGCCATCGCGGCCGTAGAAAATTCGTGAGGAGAGCAACCGCACATGCTGTGCCAGACGCGCGCGTGAGCGGTCGCTGCGGATCGACGTCAACAACGACGCCGGCATGCGCGTCACAGGCCGCAGTCACATCGCGGAGTCGTTATTCGGAAATGAATCACAACGGGTCGCTCCGCCTCTGCCACGCCCGCGAAATGGCGTGACATCGCCCGCAATCGGATGAATCGGCACGTGTCAGACCAGTTATTCAGAAGCGGATTGACGCCCGACCGCGGCGGCGTACCGCGTCACGAGCGTTCCGCCACCGCCATGTTCATGTGCTCTATCGCGCCGATGGGGCGGCTGTCTGAGCCTTCGAGAAGGCCAGGATCGCAAAGCTGACGCCGGCGCAGCGCACGGCGCTCGCGCGGAAGGCCGGGAAGGCGAGCGGCGCGGCGCGACGGAAGAAGACGGCGAAAAGAAAGAAGACGAAGGCCAAGGGAAAGGTCGTGCTCGACATCGAGGACGCCGAGGCTTACCACCGACGTCGAGCTGCTGGTGAGCTGCACGAGATCGTAAAGAGGCGTCTTAAGCTGAAATAGCGGCCCGAACAGATGCCTCGAGCAGGGGTCCTGACTTACGTAAGTCGTTCGTGTGTAGGCGTCGCGCGTCGCGATCACCTCCCCGCCCCCGGCTCTAAATGGCGGACTTCAGACCCACGTGCTCGACGTATGAACAACGTGGATGCGGCCCGAGCTCAGGGTAGAGCGCGGCGACCACTGATCATGTGGACGACGACCAATATGACTCCGATAAGAAACAGAACCGAAGCAATCTGGCCTGCGATTGCGGCGATGCCAAACAAGCCCAGCGCGCCGGCGATGAGGCCGACCACAAGAAACATCAACGCGTAGTAGAGCATTGTCATCCCTCCGCTAACGGCCTGGTGGTGCAAAGGGGGGTGCCGATGACCGGCAATCCTGCAAACCGACGCTGGCCACACGCGCATATTCGAGAGCTCGAAAACGGTCGTATGCAACCGTCGTCCACCACACAGGTGAAAATGGCGGCTGGGATGGGTGTGTCTCTCATCGTCGCGCGCGCGATTGTTGGGGCAGGGGCGAATCGTAGCCGCCGCTCACGAACTAGACCCGTGCGCAATCGGCGCGACGGCCCTCCCGACCGCTGTCGACGCATCTCGCGCGCACGTCGCAATTCAGCCTTCGCCGCGGGTCACGTCGTGTCATCCCATTGGGTCGCGAGGATGCCCCGGATCAGCAGCGCCAGCCGGGGCCAGGGAGAAGGAAGGGCAGCGCGCGGCGATATTACTCGAACGTCGCCCCTCGCCTCCGTCGCTCCTGCTGCGGGCGGATCAAGTCATCGAATAGTGAATCGGCGCGCTTTCGTCACTGGCCTGGGATCAGTTGTCGCCGCGCCGCTCACTGCGAACCGCAAGCAGTGAAGCATCTGCGTTAGCGGAGTCGCGCTGCGCGATCAACGCGCATGACAAGCGCCCGGGCGTCCAGCGAGGCCAGATTTTCAGTTATCCGCCCCTCGGCCACAATCGCAGCGGCTCGCTATCGCGGAGAACGGCCGAAGATTGCAAAGAGCAAGGTTGCGAACCCAACGCGGCTATTGCGGCTCTGCCCGGCCAGTGCGGCGACGTCCGGATTCGATGAGAGACTGAACTCGACTGAGAGGTGATCACCGGTGTGCAGTCCCGCGATCGCCGCCTCGGGCAGAGCGACCTTAAGCCGTCCCGCCGGACAGCTCAATGAGATGACCCCCGTGTCGCGCTGGATCGCGCTGATGACCGCCGAAAGCCGCTGTAGAGGATGCGAGTGCGAGCCGTCCTCACGCGGCAGCGCGGCCGGGTCGGGATGGCGGATCACGGTCACGCCGAGAGCCACACGCTCGCCTGTCTTGAGAACGGGCAGCGCTTGATCGGATACGTCAACTTTCAGACGGCCGGCCTCGGTCTTGAGAAAAAGCGCGCCCGCCTCGACCTTGCTGACTTCGGCATCGGCGACCTGGTACACAAGGAATGTGGGACTTACTTTCGGCTGCGCCCGCGTACTTGGCGCAAGGGCGCCGCTCACCGCCACAATCGTCCCGATCGCAATCGCAGTTATCTGAAGCTTCACCCGGTCACCACTTTTCGTTCAGTTCAATTCGACGGGCGTGGCGCCCGTCCCCGTCACACGCCTGGGGTAGCCATAGCATGCGTGCCCGGACGCCGAAGGTCCCGAGCTAGCGACACGTGGCCCCAAGAAGGACCGGATCGCACGTCTGAGAGAACTCCTGACCCGTCGAGGACCTCCAACTATCCCCGAGGACGACGGACATTACACCTTGAGGGAACTTCGACTCCAAGAGCCTTAGGTGCATCGACCACGCCACATCAAACTCACTCGAGTAATTTCCGGAGGTTCCACGCCGATCCTTCGCGGCGCTGATGGCATTCGTAAAGTTTCCCGACTAGGGCCTAGATTCGAGAACATTGACGGCGAATTGCGCAGGTGCTTTTGCCTTAGCCGACACGCTCCAGTGTCAGATTCCCTTACGAAACGAAAGGCCGCCTCGGCATGCTGCGTTACGCCTCGGTCCCTCGCGTACCGATGCGGTCATCCGCGGCGCGTCGGTATGACATGAACGCAACGACGCTGAAGAAATCTTCGGGTCACCGGCCTTGCGCCCGGAATTTCGTGGCAACATGCCACAAAATTCGCAACCCACACGTGTAATTTCGTGGCAGCTTCGCCACAAAGTTTCGGCGGCGAAAACTAAATTCGTGGCACAGCCCGGAAATCCGATCCGTCGTGGTCGCCTGTATTTTGCGTCCGATTTTGGGCCACGAATATTCGGTAGTATGTCGCAAGAATTTCGAGGCGCTCAGATCCGGCCTCGAACTCCCGAGGGTGAAGTCGTAGCCCGTAATGTCCGAAAACTCCGCCTACGGTTACGCCGCGTGATGGTAATAGCGCAGTAGGCCGCCGAGCCGTTCGCGGCAGTAAAGGTGCGGGCCGCCGCGGTGAGCAACTTGTGGCGCGATCAACTCATTGCCAAGTCCCTGGTGGTTCCGCTCGCGGTGATAGTGCGCCAAAAACTCGGCGACGAAGTGGCGCAGGCGTCGCTCGCCGAAGAGAATCACCCGATCGGTACACTCTTCGCGGATCGAGCGCACGAACCGCTCCGCATAAGCATTCGCATTCGGCGCTTGAATCGGGGTCTGCACGATCCGTATGCCAGCGCCTTCTATGAGGCGCCCGAATCTGCCTGTCCATTTGCTGTCCCGATCACAAATCAAAGCCCGATGGCCCACGAGGAAGCCATCCACCTCGTCGGTGAGCCGCCGCGCCGCCTGGGCCATGAAGGCTTCGTCCGGGTGAGGCGTCGAGCCAGCTACGTGCACGCGCCGGGTGCACAGATCCAGCACGAACAGCGTGTAGTAGGTCACCAGCCCACGCGCCGTCCAGACTTCTGTCGTGAAGAAGTCGGCGGCCGCAATCTTTCCCCAGTTTGCCCGGAGAAACGTCCGCCACGACGTTGGCCGGCCCGGCACAGGTGGGATGCCCTGTTCTTTCAGCACCCTTGCGATCGTACTTCGAGCCACTCGACGATCGAGGTTCTTCAGTGCGCCCTGGATTCGGCTGTAGCCCCACGTCGGGTTCTCCGTCGCCATCCGCACGATCAGCGCCGCGATCTCCTTGATGACCCCGGGACGCCCCGGACGCCGGCACTGGGACGTCCACTTCTGAGCGATAAGCCGCCGGTACCAGCGCAGGATCGTATCCGGCGTTACGATGCGAGCCACCTGCCTGAGAACCGGGCGCCCGAGTCGTTGGCCTTTCGCTGCCAGGCGACGGCGCTGGTCATCTCTCAATCGAACACGGCGTGCTCTCAACTGCTCGCGAAGGGCGCGGTTCTCCTCCATTAAGTACTCGATCACATCTTGCTGGTGACGATTAACCCATCCAGCCAGGGTCGCGAGCAGAAGCCGCAACGGTAAGAAATCGGCCGTCATCCGCCGATCCTACCTGGCTTCGTCGCTCTATGCGCCCCGTTCCGGCGCGGCGGCCGAATATTCGGACGCTACGGGCCCCGACTACGCGGACCAGGCCGAGACGTTGCGTGGGGTTGGGGTACGTCATCCGCGCCCGCACGGGTCATGACGTCAGGTGCAACGCGCTGCGCGGCAGGTTCGACTGCGACTGCTACAAGCTGACCGCAGCGCATGCAGAACACGCCGCTGAGATTTGGGCGCGCCGATGGATTGACCACAAGCGCGGTTCGCGTTGACGAGACCGCGGCGAATCAATCCGCGCGGTGGCGCGGCGTTACGTGCTCATACTCCTGAACGTATAGCCGGCGCCGGTCGCGCCGATGCGAGGAGCGCCCGCCGAGTAGTCGCAGCTATCTACCGATCCTCCACCCCGCGCCACCCCGTCCAAGCATCGGGGCGCCTACTTTACCCGGTCCGATGCTTGTGGGGCGGCGTAGAGGCGCCACGGCCCTTCCAGCGGAGCGAGTCGCCGCCGCCCGCTGCGAGCGCGTCGAGCGCTTGGCGGCGTTCGGAACCGGACACTCCTTCGCGTAGACGCTGCCAGGCGGATGCTTGCCCTCGAGGAGGCAGCAGCCGTGAAGCACCGACCGGAAGGCGGTCACGATGCGGGCTCCGCTTGTAGCGTGCCCGCGCGGGCTCGGACGGTCTCCGGTCGACTCCAGCCGAGCTCTTCAAGGCACTCCAACGTCCCTGGGGTCTGGCTCAAGCGAGTGCAGTATTGCGGTTTCGCACAGGTCAAGAGCAGCGCCGCGGGCGCTTCCCATATACATATAAGTCCATATCGTCTAATTGCCGCGCGGTCGGCGTACCGCGAGCGACACCTGCCCGCCTCACTGGTGGCCAGGCACGACGCTACCTCTGTTTCCTTGCGCTCCCTATGATGACGGCCCCCGGATCAGCTTGTACGAACCGCGCCTCCCGAGTGTGGTCATCGAGCACGAACTCCAGATGGAAAGGCGGAAAGACGTTGGCAGGGGTCGTGACCGTCAGGATTGCTGAACCCGTGCAGTTCGCCTGGACGACAGCGGTGCCGGTAAAGGTTCGAGGGATGATCGTTCCGTTGAAACTGAGCGTATCGCTCCCGGAAAAATTTCCGTCCTCGTCGGCGGTGAATTGACCCGCGGCAGCGAACGATCCTGCAAACGGACCACTGACGACGACGCCATTGAAGGAGAAACCCCACCCGCCTCCAAAGTCCGCGATGGTGCATCGTTCAGCAGCGTGTGCCGCTGGCGCGCTTACGAGCGCGGATAGGATTGCCATGAGAGCAACAGTGATTAACTTGAGCGTTGACGACATCTGTAGATCGCACATGTAATTTCCCTTCTCATGTACTCCCGGCGTAACTTTTGTTGGCCGGATCGCCGCGCGGCTTCGCTCCATTGACCGAAGTTCGCACCACGTGAGCCCGAAAACGTCGGGAAACCACGATAAGTGCTCACCGGTGGCGTAGGAAGCACGAATGCCTCCCCCGAAAGCCGGACAGTGTGACAGCCGGGATACCCCCGCGAACCGCTTTAGCGGGGCCGTAAGCACGGGTCTACCAGGAGAGGGACCCGGGGGCGTCCTTCCTCGCCCCCAAGCCGAACGACAACCGCAGAGGACGCTGACTAGCGGTCCCTACATAGGCCCTTTCGCGAACTGTGTCAACTCACGGAAACGGCGGGTGGCGAGCGGCTCCTCGTTGCGCTCGAAGGTGCGGATCGTCCGCGAACAGTGTCGGTCGAGTCATAATCGTTCAGCATCGGGTCCGATCAGGTTCCCTCTGTCATACGGTCTGGATCGGCGCGACGCTGTCGATGAGATGACCGATCAGCGCCAGCGACGGCACCCGGAGCTTCTGCTCGAGCGCGGCCCGCCAGCCGTCGAAGAGCTCTTGGGCCTCGGCGTCGAACCGCAGAAACGGCACCTTGTTCCGGCGTCAGCTCCTCGGCGCCCATCGCGGCCGGCTCGAGCGCGTTCAGGCGCTGGAACACCTCGATCACGCGCGCCCGCGCAGCCACGTCCGGCCCGCACCAAAGCTCAGCGCAGACGGGCTGCACGGACGGCAGCGAATAGTCGGTGGCGTAAGCCAGGCGCCAAGAAGCGCGCCCGGTAGTGCGTCTGCCGTCTAGCTCGGTGGTAGAATCTGCGCGGGTTGGCGCCCACGCTCGCGGATGGCTGCCTGCCCTCTGCTAGCCGAGCCGCGGCAAGGCGTGGTCTCCGTCCAGCCCACTCGATAGAGGCCGTTGTTGATGCGTCCCGTGGCCGCCGCAACGTTCGCAACAGTTCTCGCTGTTGTTTTGGGCACGAGTTGCGCGTCCAACTCCGCGAAGCCGCCAACATGCTGGGTCCCAATAGGCGATAGCGACGATCCCGCCCTAAAACGCGCGCTGTATGAATGTGAGCGCGACACAAGGCGAGCATTCGAGAACGATGCGCGACGGTTGGCGTTCCTCACGGGGAAGAATGCCGCCGAGCGCGCGTTCTACGCGAGGTGCATGGAGGCACACGGCTTCACCCGCGCTGCCGAGTAGCCCAGTCGGTCTACCGCAATCTCCTTGCAGTCAAAAGTTCGCGAAGCGTTCACGGATAAGACACGGCACATTGACCTAACATCCGCTCCGTGCCAACGACGTCGGCCGTGATCGCAGTCCTGATTCTTGGGCGCCCGCTCTGTCTCGATTGCATCGCAACTAAATCCGACATCACGATCTCCGAGGCCGACCGCTATCTCAACGTGATGTCGCACTCGCCGCTACAACTTCGGTTCTCCGAGAAGGGTCGGTGTCGCGCGTGCGGGGAAGGCCGTCTCGTCTTCTCGCTTCAGTCATCGAGAAACTGATGACTTCGTTCGATTGCCTGTGCCGCGGTCACGCCAGCCGCCTACGACCGCGAGTCGGGAAAACTGGGCTGATATCAGACGAGAGCTAGTTCAAAACTACATGTATTTGCTATCGGCGCCTGTATTAGCTGTCGCGGTTTACTACATCCTCCAGATCGTGGCGAACGAGGTGACACAGCCCGTGCTTGTGCTGGGCTCCTTCGCAGCGGGCTTGGCCTCTGAATCGATCATCAAATATGTGATGAATTTCGCTGATAACAAGATCAAATACGCATAGTGGGTCTTCTACACTTTTTCGACCAACAAATGACCGCTCACACGTCGAATGGTGCAGGCTGCGCGTGATTGTGGGCAGCCGCGAGCGATGCACGCTCCTGTCGTCGCCCGTGTGCGAGCGTGTCGATGAAAGGACGCGTCGAGGGTCGTTCGAAAATCTGGTGGTCTGTTGCCCAAGACGGTCACTACTCGTTCGAGTTAACCCCGCCTAGTCAAAAATCGGATGAGTACGTCGGCAGGTTTTTATACCTGCCCTGCCGGCAGCTAACCTCGCCCCGTTCTGGAGTCACATGTCGAGGAGCGAGATTTCTCAACGCCTATCGTCGAGAGTCAACCGCGTCGACACTCGTTGCGAAACCTCAGCCGGGGGGCCGCTGCCCTTTGCGGGTTTGCCGCAGGCCTGCAGCCTCCAGCCGGAGTGGCGACGCTGCGGGAAACCCAATTGTCGCTGTGTGCGGGGACTGCTCCACAGCCCCTATTGGTACCTGCGCTGGCGCGAGTGCGGCCGACAGCGCCGGCAGTACGTGCCCCGGGAGCGCGTGGACGCAATGCAAGTCGCCCTCGAGCAGCGCCGGCGATTGCGGCCACCCGCGTGGGCTCTGCGACAGACCCTCGCTGAACTCCGCCACCTCGAAAAGGAGATCCACGATGCCAGACATGACTGATGGCCCAAGGCCGGGCGACCTCGAGCCGATGCCCGCTGATCCCCTCGACACGATGTCCGGTGCCGAGCAACTCCGTCGGATGGCGCGGGCTACCCACCGAGCGATGATCGGTTGGCAGCGCGTGCGTAGCGAAGAGGACTGGGAGAAGATCGTCGCCGAGTCTCGTGGCGAATAGACCTCGAGCTCCCGGGATCAGGGGACGCGTGAAAAGGTTGATATTAATTCGGCCAGCCTCGAGCAATTGTGAAACCGTGCCCGTCTCGACCGGCCCCAAGCTCATCGGATTGCCGCCAACCGGCCGTACACGAAGCTCGAAGACCTCACCCGCGCTGGCATGTCGAACCGTTGGATCGAACGCCTCGCCGGGATATTGACCGTATATCAGAACTCACCTAGCGCGTCCGCGCCCGGCAAATCAGTAGAGTGAATGATTTCTCTGTCATCATCACGTACGCTGACCACGTACGGTAGCAACGCTCAGCACAGAGCACCCGCGAGCGGGGCGGGTGGGAGACTCACAATTGCAGAGCGTAACGGCTATTTCGCAAACACTCAGCCGAGATTCCATGTGGATAAGGCAGCTGTCGCTCTCGCATCCATCGCGGTCCTAAGCGGTCTCTGTCTCTTGTCGTCGAGTGTATCGGCGATGTCACTCCGCATTCTCGGTGATCAATTAATTCTGAGCGGCCGAGTCGCCGATGGAGACTATGACAAGGTGAAGGCCGCTCTCGATGCTCATTCCGGGATTCAGACTGTTATCCTGCGCAATTCAATCGGCGGGCACGCTCCGTCTGGATATATGATCGGCGACTTGTTCAGACAGCTCGGCATGGCGACAGCGGTTTCAGGCTATTGCTATTCCTCATGCTCTCGAATGTTCCTTGGTGGCCAAGAACGCCGCTTTACAGATGACTTTCCCCTTGAGGCGACCGAGGTGGGGTTTCACGGACACTATGATGCCGACGGGCAGTTAAACTCTCATGCAGTTCAGCAATACGGCTTAAAGCGATGGATCATTCGGCATTCCGACGGCAAAGCGGATCTCGAGCTAATTGAGCGTTGGATAAATATTCCCATCAGTGTCGGCATGATTCACTTCTACCACCCGACACTTGCCGTAGCCAAGGGAGCGTCTTCCTTCTTGTGTCAGGGCACAGAGCCAGCAGGGCAGCGGGTCTTCGGCTGCGAAAAGATTGTTAAGAGCGCGCTCGATCTCGGGGTCCTCACGACAGCCGATTATGCGCGAAGTAATGACTACGCGAACGTCCAGGCCACAATTCCAAAGCGCCCTGCAAAGTCCGATTATGCTGCGATTACTGAACTGGTCAAGGTTCCGTTGACGTCTTCCGAGGGGTTAGAACAATACAAGCGTTTTCTTGAAGCCCCTGTCCCCAGAGCCTTCGCGATAGCCCCAAGTCAATCCAACTGGGCATGGAACTCGGGAACGTGGGATGCAATAACGCTGGCCCTCACTCGCTGGGAGCAACGAGCCGGTCAGCCTTGTTTCCTGTATGCGGTGGACGAAGACGTGGTTTGGCAAGGGCCGCTTCGCTGAGCCGTGGCGTCGTTAGCTCTGGACCGGCTTACGCCTCTAAAGCGATGCCGAATTTTCTGATCAGGACACGGGTTCGACCAGCGGCGCTGGACCTGCGATTCAACGCGCCAAGTGCCTTCGGGCACAACTCGTGCTCGAGATGTGGCGCGCGCTCGACTTGGACGCTCCCCAGTTGAAGCCGCGGTCACGACTGCGTCAAACGGGTTTGGTCACTTACCCGCACGGCTCACGATAACGGCCGACTGGCAGAAAGGCATCCACGACCGTGGTTTAGCGTTAAGCTGAAAGCGGCGGTTGGGTACTGGAGTAGTCCCGACAACGGCCGAACGGCAACCGTTACGAACGACCGCGCACGCGCAAAATGATTACGGAAATGAATGGCGTGACAATCGTCCTTGAGACCGGCTGGCCGGGCGGCAGGACGTTTCGCGCGAGGCCGCAAATGCTCCCCGCTTCAGAACAGTGAGTCGCCATGCCTGAGTACCTCGCTCCTGGTGTCTACATCGAGGAAGTGACGTTCGGCGCTCATCCGATCGAAAGCGTGTCGACGAGCACAGCGGGATTCATCGGCGCCGCCGACAGTCCGCAACTCTTGTCGAGAATCACCAGCTTCGCGGACTTCGAGCGGCAGTCCGCCTCCGGTTCAAGCGCGTACCTGTCCAGCGCAGTGCGCGGCTTCTTCAAGAACGGAGGAACGCGATGCTTTGTTGCCCTGATCGCCGCAACTGATCCTGTTGAGGCTGCACTCGAGGCCCTTGCTAACGAGTCGGTGTCGATTCTGTGTTGTCCGGACGAATATGTCTTCTCTAACGCTGCCCGCATGATGACGGAACACTGCGAGCGTCGGAAGGATCGCTTCTGCATTTTGCAGTCGCCGCAGCCGGCCATGCCAGTTGCGACCCACGAGCCGCCGGTGCACTCATCCTACGCCGCCTATTACCATCCTTGGCTCGTTGTCCCTGCGCCCGACGGAGCCACCACTCTGGCGGTCCCGCCGGGTGGTCACGTGGCCGGCGTGTACGCCCGCACGGATCTTCAGAGAGGTGTTTGGAACACGCCAGCCGGAGCCCAGATCGACGGGGTGACGGCGCTGTCTGAGAACGTGACGTCAGCCGAGGCCGACCTGCTCGTAGATCGGGGGATTGATATCCTGCGAAACGAACCGGGGCGAGGGATTGTCGTGTCGGCTGGGAGGACGACGAACTCGGATCAGGAGTGGAAGTATATCAACGTGCGCCGCGTCCTGATCTTTGTCGAGCACTCTATCGATCGTGGACTGCAGTGGGTGGTTTTCGAGCCGAACGGCGTTGCTGTCTGGGAAATCGTACGGCGAGCGATCGATGCGTTTCTGCTTGGCTTGTGGAGATCTGGTGCGCTGATTGGACAGACTGCAGACGAGGCTTACTTTGTGCGCTGCGATCGAGCCACGATGACGCTGGACGACATCGACAATGGCCGCCTCGTCGCCCTGGTGGGCATTGCCCCTGTACGTGCCGCGGAGTTCGTGATCTTACGCATAACGTGCGTGCTTCAACAAGGCGGCTTATGTGCTGGACGCGATTCGCTCTGATCGAGTAGTAGGTCGAGCGACCCGGCCGTAGCGGGCGGCAAACCAGCCGGCACCGGACCGCCGCATCTCTGCAAAAATGCCGAGGCGTGTGGGTCGCCGTCGCCACCGCCACGATCACGTGCGGTTCGAGTCGCACCAACTCGGCCGCGAGGACCGGCAGCCGGTCGCCGGTCGAAGTTGCCCTCTGCATTGCGGTACGCGACGACGAGGTTCTTCCCCGTCGCCCAGCCACGCTCGCGGAGCGCTTGCTCGAACACCGCAGCATACGCGTACGGAGAGTTACCAATCGCGAGGTGACCGATCCGGTAGACCGTGCCCGGCTGCTGCGCCGCGGCCGCGAGCGGCGCGGCCAGCACGGCTCCCAGGCCAGTGACGAAGGCGCGGCGGTTCATCATCTGTACCTAACGGTGGCCGGGATGGTAGGGCGGATGGGTAGTCGGGGCAACCTGCGACCCCGCGGCGGCGCGACTTTGTAAACAATTGTCGCGCAGCCGAATACCGGGTCGCGAAGACCACCGTTATCTGCCCCGTTGAGGCGCTACTTCTTGGCGTATTCAAATTTTGGCAGGGCCTTGATCGCCTCCTTGGTCGCGCCCGGTAGGACGATCTTGCCATCCTGTTGCTTCAACTGATTCGCCGGAATAGCCACGTCATGCCGGGCGATGCTGTGCCTTCCACTTATTCGTCCAATCGACTCATGCCACCCGCCGCAGGTATTCGTGATGGAGCCCACCCACGCGCGGGATCTCCACTACCCGGCCCTCGCTCGGTCGGTGCACAGTGCGATGCTCGGGCGCGTCTTTAGTCAGAGATAAATGTGTTCGGGTCCGATTGTAATAGTCAACGTACTTCGCCAGGATCTCGCGAAGATGCCGTTCGCCGATCACGACAACGTGGTCGAGGCATTCCCGGCGAATCGAACCAACCACTCGCTCGGCATACGCGGTTTGCCACGGCGAGCGAGGTGCAATCACCACTTCCTGGATGCCCAATGTCCGGGCCTGACGCGAAAATCGCTCTCCATAGATTTGGTCTCGGTCCCGAATCAGATACCGCGACGCCTCCTCCAGCGCGCATGCCTCGAGCAGTTGCCGCGCCTTCCATTCCGCCGTCGGATGCTCCGTCACATTCAAATGCATCAGCCGCCGCCGGCTGTGGGTCAGCATCACGAGCACGAACAGGACTCGAAAGGTCGCCGTCGGCACCGTGAAGAAGTCCATCGCGATCAGATCTCGAGCGTGGTTCTTCAGAAACACGCGCTACCGCTGCGACGGCGGCCGCCGAGGCCGGACCATGTATTTCGACACCGTCGCCTCCGAGACCGTCAGGCCCAGTTTCAAAAGCTCGCCGTGGATTCTTGGTGCACCCCACAGAGGATTGGCGCGGCTTATCCGCGGCACAAGATCGCGGACCTCGTTACTGGGTCATGGGCCGACCCGGCCGACGTCGGCTCTTCCACGCCCAATAGCGTCGGAAGCCGACGCGGCACAAACAACGCATCGAAAATTAGTGCTTCTCATGTAAATCGATTTGGGCCTCTTTGGCTCTCGTTGGGAGCAACTTCCTGGGTAATTCCTGGGTGAAGTTTCGACGAAGAACGTATCCGCAGGGTTCGATTTCTCAGCAGCATTCGCAATCGCCGGCGCCGCCGATATTGCTGTCGCCTCACCGAGACACTTCAGGCCGAGCGTGCTCGCTTGGTCTGGGCGGCGCCGCGTGCCACGTCGGAGGCGCTAATGCCTTCGAGCGCGAGGCTGTAGCGCGAGCGCTCATCGATGAAGCGGCAAGGTTCGAGATAACACAGTCATCGCCGTGTTCGGCCAGCCCTATGCTCGCATATGTTCCACGATGCGACCGCTCGCTTATTTCGTCCGGCGGCAAGGCGACTCACGAGCCACACGTTTTCGCAGAACCGCATCGACAGTCGCATTTCTCGCACCCTAGGAACACGATTCTTACGATGAGATTCCGCCCCGGCGAACAGTAGATGCGCCGGCCGGGCTGGCGCCGCGGGACCTGGGGGTTGCAAGCCCGATGAGGCTGGAGTCGCGACGGTAGCTTAGGGCAATACGATGACACCATTCGGCGTTCCGCGGGATGTCAGAGGAGACGCAGAATGGTCGCGTATCGCCGTCCTTTGCCAGTGCCGCGTTGACGCAAGCTGAGGTGAACGATAGATTCAAGAGCCACGTGGCCGGGGAGGATCGCCATGGAACAGCTGGACCGGGCGAGATTCCAGGAGGACGTTGCCGCGGCTGCCCTGCAGATCGAATTGGCCCAGGCGCTTGGGAGCGGGCGCGCTGCTGTCGACTTTCCCATCGGTGGCGGCAACATCGGAACGGTGTCCGGCCGCCGAGGTGGCGAAGGCCACACGGGATGCGGAGCACCTCATCAAGCAGCAAGGCGTTCTAGAGCGGCTGTGCCCAGCCCTGCGCACCGTATCTGGCGACCTCGGCGCCGTGGCTAAAGCGATCACCCCTGCGCTGCTGCCGCTGGCCATCGGCCCGCAGGCCGTTCTTTCCATCACGCCGTTGGCTTTCGGCGCTCTCGCGGTAGTTGTGGTCCGGGCCGAGGTTCGGGCGCTCTGTGTCCGCAGGGCAGTTGAAGAAGTGGCGGACTGAGACGGCATGGCTATCCGGCCCGGACACGCATATCTGGCGCTACTGCAAAGAGCAGCCTACGCGCGGATCGGCAATCCGCCGCCGACGTTCGATCCTGATGAGCTTCGCGGCCGCGGGGCGGCAAACGCGGAGGCGCTCAGGGACGGCGGCCCCTTCGAGCAGGAACTCGAGGCGAAGGGCCTCGACGCCGCCAAGCGTCGGGCGATCCTCGAACGGTTGCGGCAGGGTAACACCCAGGTTGGGACGCACCACGATCTAGAGAAGGTCCTCGCGGCAGCGCGGAACGCCCCCACGCCTTATGTCGACCCGTTCCACCATGCGATCCTCAGCAAGTTGGACGGAAGGATCGCCAACCTCGGAAGGCGGCAACCAGAGCTCCGTTTCGCTAGCGCACTTCGGAACCTCCGCGGCCGCGTTATCGTCAGTACGCTTCTGATGGGTCAAGTGAATGCGCGCACATTGAGCGTCCCTGGGACGGATGACTACCTCATTGTCTTCGATCCGGTGTTTTTCGATTTCCTATACTGCCTGAGCACCGACATTGCGTGTGCCATCGACGGCGACAAAGCCTTGCAGGGCGCGCGTCAGCAAGCCTCGGCGAGCGAGCAGGTGCCGGTCTCGCCCGCCATCCGGTTCGGGGACGCCGAGGTCACTCGGCGGTTCCTCCATACGATGTCGGCCTTCCTGAGGTGGGGCCTGCCACCTCCTCCCCAGCCATACGACGAGAAGTCGTTCGACCTCGCACAGCACCTGCGCGAGATCGCGACGCTATTCATTCTCGCGCACGAGTACGCCCACCTATTGCTAGGCCATGTTTCCGCGCCCCGCGCGTCCGGACCTCAGAGCGACGCGGCGCAACAACCTACGGCGTTTCAGCAAGAATTGGAAGCAGACTGGCTTGCCTGCTCACTGCTTGACGCCATCCTCGCGAGACGTCGCGTGTCGCGCGCCACGCAGTTCATGGGGGTACATTTCTTCTTCGTGGCGACCATGCTCGCCGAACTGGGCGTGCGGGCGATCGAAACCGGGAAGCCCCGGCAGTTGACAGCACTGATCCCACGGGACGAGACGGAACTCGGGGACACTCACCCAGTCGCTTTGCTGCGCATGGCGAATGTCAACCAGTGGCTTGCGCGCAAATTCCCTCAACACTTGGCTCGCTCCAACGAGTACCTCGAGGCTCTAGTCCTGGAAGTGGCGAGCCGACTGTGGGACAACGTGCAACGGCACGTCCTCGACATGCGAGCCAAGGGCTTTGAGGGGCCGGCGCTTTGGAAGTCCCTCGACGTCTTCGAGGGTCCACCACTGGAAGCGCCCGCCAGCGACTCCGACGAAGGCGGAGCAGTACCGCATCAACGTTCGCAAGCCGGCGACGTGCCTCGGTGCCCCAGGTGCGGACAGAAGATCAACATGGAACGTTACGGCCCGCAGCGGGCCCTTCATATAGATGCTGTTCGAGACGAGTGTCCTGATTGCAACAGCCTGCTATTGATCTCGCTGGCGGACTCGTCTGTAATCGAGACGTAGCTCGTAATGTCCGAAAACTCCGTCGGCGCGCCTACGCCGCGCGAAGGTAATAGCGCAGTAGGCCCCCGAACGGCTCGCGACAGCAAACGTGCGTGCCGCCCCTATGATCACCTTGTGGCGCGATCAACTCATTGCCGAGTCCCTGATGGTTCCGCTCGCTGTGGTAGTGCGCTACAAACTCCTCGATGACGTGGCGCAGACGTCGCTCGCCGAAGAGAATCACTCGACCGAGACACTCTTCACGTTGGCGTTCGGCGCCTGAAGCGGCGTCTGCACGATGCGCACGCCGGCGTCTTCGATGACGCGCCGGAATCCGTCCACTTCGTGTCCCGGTCACAGATCAGGGCCCGATTTCCCGGATCGAGCGCACGAACCGCTCCGCGTAGGCATTCCGTCGACGCCGTCGGTCAGACGCCGCGCCGCCTGCGTCATAAAGGGCCTCATCTGGGTGAGGCGTCGAGCCAGCTACGTGCACGCGCCGCGTGCACAGGTCCCAGCACGAAGAGCGTGTAGTAGGTCACTAACCCACGCGCCGTCCACACTTCCGTCGTGAAGAAGTCGGCGGCTGCAATCTTTCCCCAGTTCGCTCGGAGAAACGTCCGCCACGACGTTGGCCGGTCCGGCACAGGCGGGATGCCCTGCCCTTTCAGCACCCTCGCGATCGTACTTCGAGCCACCAGATGATCGAGGTTCTTCGGTGCGCCCTGGATTCGGCTATAGCCCCACGTCGGGTTCTCTGTCGCCATCCGCACAATGAGCCTCGCGATTCCTTCATCGTCCTCGGACGCCCGGGTCGCTTCCGCGGGTAGCTCCACTTCTCCGCAATAAGGCGCAGATGCCAGCGCAGGATCGTGTCAGGTGTCACGATCGTGGCAATCCGACTCAACAGCCGTCGGCCGAGTCGATGCCCTTTGGCTGCGGGACGGCGGCGCTGGTCATCCTTCAACCGCAGACGGTGGCCCTTCAACTGCTCCCGGAGAACGAGGTTCTCCTCCACGAGGTACTCGATGACGTGCTGTTGGTAGCGATTTATCCATCCGGCGAGGGACACGAGTAGAAGCCGTAAGCGTGGGACGTCGCAGTCATCCGCTGAGCTTACCGTCCTCCCGCGAGCGCGTGCACGACAGCCAGCTCGGCCGAATATTCGGACATCTCTAAGCACGTTGGCCGTGTCAAGCGCTTCCCTGTGTTCCATTCGAGTGCGATCCAATGCGCAAACAGACCCTTCCCTTCATCGCGTCTGGCTTGGCGCTTCGCCGGTGATGTCGTGTCCTTGTGCAGCGCTCACGGCGAACGCTGCGCAGCCAACGCAAGATTTCAGGCCTGACTATTTGCGGGTGGGTCTGGGTTCACCTCCGAGAGCCCGCCACTTCGGCGGCGTGTGAGGGGGTAGCGAGATAGTGGGGTGGTGTGTGATCGTCGCGTGTAGGCCGAAAGCGCGATGCGTCATCACGATGGCCGTGCGCCACACATCTCTTCGAGCGTCGTTCGCCCATGATGTTCCATTCCGCTTCACCCGTCGAGCATGAAGAGGGCTGCCCAATCACTACGTCGGTCGCGAGACCATGTCCGAATCCGGGCTCCCCCCCGCACGACACCATGGCGGACGACGGTGAAGAAGTCGCACTCCTGTTTCCATACGTGATAGACGATCTCGGCGAGGCGGCGCGCCAACGCCACGCGCGCCACTTTCTTGCCTCGGCGCTTTCTCACGGCGTAGAACCATGCGCGCAACGGCCCGGGCCGACGCGCCGCTTGGGTAGCGGCGAGAACGAGGACCCAGCGGAGCAGCGAGTTGCCTTCCTTACTGATGTGGCCCGTCCGGATGCGATCGGCGCTCGCCCGGATGCGCGGAGTCAGCCCGACGTAGCTCGCGACCTGCTTGGCGTGCGCAAAGCGGTGAATGTGACCAAGCTCGAGAACGAGCACGATGGCGATGAAGGGCCCGATGCCGGGGATCGTACACAGCCGCTGTACGCGCGGATCGCTCCCCCACCGCTGTGTGATCTCGACGTCGAGCTGACGAATTTGGGCGTCCAGCAGGCGGAGCAGCGCAACAGAGTCCTCCCGGACCCGGTGCGGAATCTGCGCCAGGGGCAGGCGCTCGAGCTCTTGGGCCCCGCGCGTCGTGAACCAGCTCTGGCCCGAGGTCGGCTGGAGATTGCGGCGGGCGAACAGGGCGACCACTCGATTCCGGATCTCGCCGCGGACCCAGGCGAGCTGGACACGGTGGCGGATAAGCTCGCGGGCCTCGCGCAGGGCGGCCGGCGGAATCCAGACCGTGGGAAGCAGGTCGCCGCGCAGCAGGAGCGCCAGGCGCTCGGCATCGACGCGATCATTCTTGAGCCGGGCGCTCGCGATCGCCTTAGTCTGCTTCGGGTGCGAAAGGACTGGGTGATGGCCGAGGCTCTCGAGGAGATCCACGAGCCACCACCAGGTCCCGGAGGCTTCAATTGCCACCGGAGTTTTCGGCGGGAGCTCCGCGAAAAACCGCCTCACGCGCTCGACGTCATTGATGAGTCGATGCCGCATGAGTTCGCCGTGCTCGGTGAGCACCGCAATCTGCGACGTGCGTTTGTGCAAGTCGACGCCCACGTGTACCATCGCCTCGGCCTCCTGTCTCAGAGTGGTTTGGCTCCCTCTCTGAGGTGCCAGCCTATTTCAGGCTGACCGGGAGGCCAACGTGCTTATGGCATCATTACGGGCTCTCGGCGCTGGCGGATGGAACGGCTGGACTCTCCTGAGAGGGGTCGAGCCCGTGATCTCGTGGAACGGCCGGAGCACTACGATGGACGCCTGATCGCCGGGCGCCGGGTGATCGACATGGAACAGCCGGACCACAGAGTGCCGACGGCGACGGCAAGACCCACCTGGCTATCGCGCTCGGCGTCAAACCCGTCGTGGCGGAAAACCGGTGTAGGGTCTGGTCAAGACTGACCCTAATAGTTACAATCTGCGTCGGGCTTGGCGGCTCTCGAATTCGCTTATTTTGCAGACGCGTGATCGCGTATTTCGAGGTGAACAATGGCAGCTCTACTTGGAGCGCAAAACACACCCTTCACGTTGGATACCATGGGCCGCTTCCTGTGCAACACGTTGCCGGAGGCGACGGACAGCGTTAATCAAGTGCTGCACGGTCATACTCATCCCTTCGACGTCATTATTGTCGGCGGAGGGACGTTCGGAAGCGTGCTGGCGGAGCGGCTCTTGGCGCTTGATCCGA
>Ga0207684_10002236_pt1 | contig 19731 bp, 13 predicted proteins | sample KBSK5501metaG_FD_184342 | JGI IMG/M metagenome (GOLD analysis project Ga0207684, IMG submission 184342) | Corn, switchgrass and miscanthus rhizosphere microbial communities from Kellogg Biological Station, Michigan, USA - KBS K5-50-1 metaG... | ecosystem: Host-associated > Plants > Roots >...
CACCCCGCTCACCCAGGACGGCAAGACGTATGTGCTGTCCAAGATGTGGGGCCGTGGCGCCGTGCTAGCCCTGTCGACCTTACGAGACGCCTTCGCCGAGGCCGAGGTTAGCTTCCAGGCAGAAGAATAAGAGCACATGGCGGCATCTGGTCGTCCAGAGCGGCCTGCCCCATCGGGCGCGGATCGGCCCCGCGTGGGATCAGGTCATGCGCGCTGGCCGGCTCGCCGCCTGGCTGACCGCGGAGAAGGCAGAGGAACGCTCCGCCGCGGCCCGGCCACCGGATCCGGCCGCGAACTGCAGCGGGCGCCGGTGGTCCGCCCCCGCCAGGCTGGGCTTGTCTCGACCACCCGGGGCTGCCCGGCCTGGGCGCGCTGCAGCTGACCGCGAAGGAAGACTGGCCCGGCTGGTCCGACGTGCGCTGCTGGCCGCTGAGCCCGCGCCGGGCGCCGCGAACCTGGCAGATCACCGGCCCGGGCGGCTGGGCTGCCCACTTCCGGCGGCACTACTTTTACGCCTCTTTGCCTTGGCTTGTCATCATACTTGTGAGTAACTGGCTAGAATTCTGCGCGCTCAGTACACGTGAGAACACAATTCCGGTATCCCGCAGCGCGGCCCGATTCACCGTCAGCGATCGGGTCAGCACCCGGCGCCTGCTATCCCCGCTACCGATAGGAGGAGTCGGCCATTTTGGGCACGGGAGGAACGATGCATCGACGCGACCGGGCAGCACAGCGGGGGAGGTACGGCGCACTGATCGCTAGCGCTGCCGCGGGCGCCTGCTGCCTGTCTCTGTCCGCCATATCTGGCACGCCCGCGCTGGCCCAGACCGGCCCGGTATCCCCCACGCCGGCCGTCGGCACGCCCACGCTGGCCCCGACCGGGACAACGGAAACCGTGCGCCAGTTAGTGCAGTGCGGCAGCAAGATGTACGCGGTGGGCAGCTTCACCGCGATCAGCCAGGGCGTCACGACGTTCAGCCGGAACAACATCTTCAGCTTCAGCGCCACCTCTCCTTTCACCGTCACTTCCTGGAACCCGAACGTCAACGGAGAGGTCAACTCGATCGCGTTCAGCAACGGCAACTGCGCCGACGCCTACATCGGCGGGCAGTTCACCTCGGTGCACGAGACCGCGGTGGCCAACATCGCCGAGATCAGCACCTCAACCGGCGCGGTGGTGCCTGGATTCGGCGACCACACCGGCGGCGGCCACGTCGACACCATCCTGGCGGTGAACGGGCACCTGCTGGTCGGCGGGACCTTCACCTCGATCAACAACAACAAGGGCGTGAACCCGTACTACGCCAGCCTGAACCCCACCACCGGCAAGGACGACGGGTTCCTGCACCTGGGCGTCTCCGGCCACATCGTGTTCCCCGGCGTGAAGACCAACTCGACCGAGGTGTACAACCAGCAGCTGTCCCACGGCGGGACGCTGGTGCTTGTCGAAGGGGACTTCACCTCGGTCGGCGGGCGGGGCCGACGGCAGATCTTCATGCTCAACGTGAGCGGATCCCTGGCGACCGTCGCCGGCTGGAGCTCGCCGGAATTCGACGGCAGCCAGCCGACCGCCTTCCCGTATTTCAATTGCGCGGCGTCGCATCCGTTCTACATTCACGCGGCGGCGTGGTCGCCGGACGACTCGGAGGTCTACATTGCCGACACCGGGTTCCACCCGTATAACTGGAGCGGCACCTTCCCGCTGGTGGGGTTGTGTGACGCGGCGGCGGCGTTCCCGGCCGCCCAGAAGGAGGTCACACACGACTGGATCAACTACGACGGGTGTGACTCGTTGTACTCGGCGGCGGCCGATTCCAGCGCGGTGTATGTCGCCGGGCACAACCGCTGGTTCGACAACCCCGACGCCTGCAACGCGAAGGGCCCGGGCGCGATCCCGGCACCAGGGCTGGCCGGGCTCACGCCGGGCGCCCGCGGTGGCGCGCTGATCCTCAACTCGGCGAAGACCGCGGGGCTGTATTCCAGGTCGCGCGGCCACGGTGCGGATGACATGCTGCTGACCGGCGCCGGGCTGTGGATCGCCAGCGACAACTTCGGCGGCGGCACCTCCTGCGGCGGCAAATCCGGGTACGCCGGGATCTGCTTCCTCCCCTACCCCGCGTAGGCACCATCGTCACGGCCTGCGCGTTGGGACCGGGCTGTGGCGCACCACGAAGAACGTGAGCGTGAGAACGAGCAGGGCCATGTGGGCGCGTCTCACCCGGCTGGCTAGTTCCACCGGCCCCCGGTGGACCTTTCTAGCATTGGCGGAGCGGGTTGCTCGTGGTGGCCGCCTGCCGGTAGCGCGGGCCAAGCGGTGCGCCTAACGGCGCTGACAGGGAAGGTTGTGCTGGGATGGTGAAGCGGATGCTGTCTGTGCTGGTCGTGGCGGCAGCGGCGCTGCCGCTGGGAGTGATCGGCGGATCAGTGCCCCAGGCGCCGGCGGCTACGGTGCCGATCCAGCACATCGTGGTCCTTTACCTGGAGAATCACACTTTCGACAACGTGCTGGGGTTTTGGTGTGACCAGACCCACCGGTGCGTGGGGATGCCGGCGTCGGTCACCCTCAAGGGGGGGACGGTGGTGACACCGGGGGTCACGCCGGATACGGTGCCGCCGGTGGACCACTCCGTCAAGGCCCAGCAGACCGCGATCGACGGCGGGAAGATGGACGGCTGGGGGCAGATCTCCGGCTGCACGGCGTCCACGGGGTATGCGTGCATTTCCGGTTACCAGCCGTCGGGGGTGCCCAATTTCACCGCGCTGGCGTCAAAATTCGCGATCAGCGATGAGACGTTCTCCATGCAGGACTCCCCGTCGTGGGGTGGTCACCTGTATGCGGTCATGGCGTCGCAGGACGGGTTCACCGGGAACAACCCGGTGCCCGCGCCGGGGGTAACGGCGGGCAGCGGGTGGGGATGCGACTCCAACAAGGTGACCACGTGGGTGAGCCCGCTGGGAACGGCGCAGACCGTGCCTTCGTGCGTGCCGGACCGCTCGCTGGCGATCGCCAACGGCGGGGCGTTTGAGTCCAGCCCGGTCCGCTTCGCATTTACGATCATGGACCGGTTGCAGGCCGCGCACTTGTCGTGGGCGATCTATGGGTCCACCTACGGGCAGGCAGGGTATATCTGGGCGACCTGCCCGTATATCGCGGAGTGCCTATACACCCAGCAAAGCAACATCCGCGAGTCGGAGCAGTTTGTCACCGGCGCGCAGGCGGGGAACCTGCCGAACTTCTCCCTGGTGGTGCCGGGCGACACGACCACACCGGATTCCGAGCACAACGGGACCTCGATGACCGCCGGGGACAACTGGGTAGGCCAGGTCGCCAGCGCGGTGATGAACGGGCCCGAGTGGGCCTCCACCGCCTTGTTCATCACTTACGACGACTGCGGCTGCTTCTACGACCAGGTTCGCCCGGGCACCAACCCGGACGGCACGGCGCAAGGCCCCCGGGTCCCGCTGCTGATCGTCAGCCCCTACGCCCGGCCGGGTTATACCGACAGCACGCCCACCAGCTTCGCCGGCATCCTCGCCTACACCGAGCACACGTTCGGGCTGCGCAGCCTGTCCAAGAATGACGCCAGCTCCTACGGTTTCGCGAACGCGTTCAACTACAACCAGGCACCGCTCGCGCCGCTCCGCACGGTAGACCGGCCACTTCCGGCCTCGGCGCGCCACCTTCCCGCACCGGACCCCAACGACCCAACCTGATCGGCTCCGGGTCGTCGCCTGGTGACCAATTCCGGATGGCAGGCATGCACTGGTCACCGGCCCGGCCCGCGACAGCGCCATCACAGCGGCCGCCGGAGACGGACGCTATCCAAGATGCGGCCTTTCGCTGCGTCGTGGACACGTATCTGAACAGGCGGATGGTGACCTCATCCGGCGGCCAGGACCGGCGTGAGGGCCATAACCGCCCAGCAGGCCGCCGACGCGCTGCAAGAACAGTTCGGCGCGACTACCGGGTGACCGCGCACGGAAGCGGTGCGGCTGGCCCGGGACGGGAGGCCACCACCTTCCACGTCCACGGCGGCGGGCTGATCATCGGCCGGATCGTCAACGAGCTCGGCATCGCCCGACCGGTGACCGCCGCGGTCAAGCAAACCTTCGGGCCCGGCCACGCCGCCTGATCTACCGCCGGGCAGAATCGGGCGGCGGCCCAGCCCTGCGGTCACCCCGCGACCGCACCCAGATGCCGCGGATCTACCCCAGCCTTGATGCCGCGCTGGCACCGCAACCCGTGGTGGACCACAGCGGCCAGGCAAGCTGACAGCCTGCCATGTGGCACCAGCGCGACGGCTCCGAGGATTGCGGCTGACTGCCCGCAGGCCAATGTTGCCGGCCTCAGCGCGAACTGGGATACGCCTGCGGACGGCGCTTTCCTCGCGGCGGGACGCCGTGCACCCGATTGGCAGCCGCCGCCACTGCCGGGCCTAGGAAGCGCCAAGGTAAGAGACCACCGCCCAGGGCCAGGCTCCGACCGCCGACGCCGCAGAATACTACAGCCCGTAAGCGTACAGGCCGGTGCCGTTAGCGGCGAACAGCATGCCGCCGGCGAAGACGTTCTGCGCGAAGTCAAGGTCTCCGGGCAGCAGCGCCTGGGCGATCTGCCCGGTCGAGGCGTTGACCAGGAACACCCCGTTCTGGCTCGGCGCGGTCGTGTCGTAGGTGCCAACGCCGATCACGCCACTGCCGTTCATGGTCGGGCTGCCGATCACGCCGTCAGGCAGGCCGGTCTGCCACAGGAAGTTGCCAGTCGCGGGGTCAACGCGGCGGATCGAGCCGGGGTACGACGTACCGCCGATGGTGGTCGCCGGCCCGGCGATGTACAGGTACGTGCCGTCGTAGGCGGCCGCGGCCGAGCATTGTGCCGGGGTCGAGCCGGTGGACTTCGCGCCGATCTGCTGCTTCCACACCAGCGTCATCGTGGACTGCAGCAGCGTGTAGTAGATCCCGTTCTTGTTGCAGGCCCCCACGTACGGGCCGAAGATCGTCGGCGAGCCACCGAAGTCGCTGTCCCCGGCGAAATCGCTCTTCGGGATCTGGAACGAGGCGACGACCTTGAGCTTGTCCGGGTCGAGCTTGACGATCGACAGCGTGTATTTGTAATTGCGGTTCAGCGGCGACTGGCCCGACGGCTGGTTGCCGGTGGTGACGTACACGTAGCCGCTGGAGTCCACGGCCACGCTCGACCAGACCGAGCCGCCCACGTGCCTGGGGGGCACAGTGTAGAACGTCGCGAACCGCTTGCCGGTCGCCTGGTCGTATCCGGCGACCGCGCCGCGGATCAGCGGATTGTCGCACTGCGACGAGATCCCCACGTAGATCTTGCCGTTCGCGACGGTCGGCGAGGACCAGTCGAAATAGTCGTTGACCGTGGCGGAGGGGATCGCGATGACCGACCGCCACACCAGCGACAGGTCAGAGGCGTTCAGGGCGTACAGGTAGCCGTCCGGCGCGGACACGTACACGATGTCCGCGCCACGGGAACTGTCGTACGCGACAGTGGCGGTCGAGACGAAGCCCTGGTTGCTGCACGTCGTCTTGGTGACGTGGCCGAGGAAGACCTGGCCGAGCACGTTCCCGGTCGCCTCGTCGAACTTATAGAACTCGCCGGCGGTGGAGCCGATGAACACGGCCCCGTCGGCCACGGTAGGGCTGGACAGGAATCCGCCGGCCGCGTGCCACTTGAGCACAAGGCTGGCTGCGTTAGCCGGCGTGATCGCCGTGTCTGCGCTGTTGAACGACCCGTGCTCCGGCCCGTCCAGGTACCCGGGCCAGTCGGTCGCGGTGACAGCGGCCGTGGCCGGAACCGCGATGGCGATCAGGCCGGCTCCCGCGATCGCCGCGAGCGCCCCTCTCAGTCTCTTGCCATGGCGTGCTGCCAAGGGCTTCATCATCCCCCCCTTGCCGTTGATCAGCAGCTATACGGCCGGCAGCACGGCGGGACGCGGCCCTGCCTGCTGAGCGGTGCAGGCGACAGGCGCCCAGCCGGCCCCCGGCACCGGGACCGCGAATCCGATTAGAGCACAACGGGGCGATCTTGGACGACTCGATCAGACACTTTTTGCATGCAGCCGGCCTGCTACACGGGCCCACGGCCGCTGGCTGGGGCATCCCGGGCCGCAGGTGCGCATTCGGTAGCACGGCCATCAAGATGGGATCCTTCCAGCGGCTGGGCAGAGCGCGGCCTCGCGACGGATACCCACCTGGCGGAATCCGCAGGCCAGATAATTGGGCTGGATGCTCATAAGTGGGCGATATGCGCCAGGCCGGCATCAAGAAATGGGTGTCCTTGACAAACGCATAGTCGGCGTTCGGCTCGGCCCAGGTAATGAAATGATGCAGCTGGGTCAGCGCTCATCGCAGCCACCCAAGCCTCGATCGAATATGGCAAACAATGCGTGAGTATGCGTTCAGAGCACGCTCACATCGGCTGCTTGGCGGGCGCCTCCCGGCGGTTGAGCTGCCGGGACGAAGGCCCGGTCAGGAGATGCCGCGCACGGCTGCGGCGACTGGGCTGTCTCCGCTGGTCAGCTCGAGTGTTTTGTGCCCGGTGCCCGGCTTGTCGAGCAGGGCAGCAATCACCGCGGCGACGTCGGCGCGGGGGACCGCGCCACGGGGAACTGGCGGGGCCGCGAGCCGGATCCGGCCGGTGGGAGGAGCATCGGTGAGGCGGCCAGGGCGCACAATGGTCCAGTCCAGGTCCCGGGAGCGCAGATCGGCCTCGGCGGCGGTCTTGGCCACGATATAGGCGGCCCAGACCTCATCGGCGCCGGGCTGCGGCGGCCGGCCGGCTCCCATCGAGGAGATCTGCACGAACCGGCGTACCCCGGCCCGCTCGGCGGCGCCGGCCATCAGCACGGACGCACCCCGGTCGACGGAGTCCTTCCGAGGGACGCCGCTGCCCGGCCCGGCGCCGGCCGCGAAGACCACCACATCAGCCCCGGACAGCAGCACCGCGACGTCATCAGCCGAGGCTGTCTCCAGATCGCAGACGACCGCCTCAGCGCCGGTCTTCTGCACATCGGCGGCGTGGGCCGGGTTCCTGATCAGCCCGACGGCCTGGTCACCGCGCTCGGCGAGGAGGCGCTCCAGCAGCAGCGCGATCTTCCCGTGCCCGCCCGCGACTACTACCCGCATGCCGCCAGCCTACTTACCCAGGTCATCGGCAAGAGCGGCGGCCGCCAGCGGGGCGGGCCGCGATCGTCGACCGCCTCCTGGCCCTACCTCACGCCGCAGCGCTGGGAGTTCTTCGTACACCACTTTCCCGATTTGGTGGTAGTGGTAATACCCATGCTCCGGCCACTTCGGGCCTTGCGGCTGCTCCGACTCCTCAACCTCGCCCGCGCGGGGGCTATCCTGACTAATGCCCTCAGGCGCATTCGAGGCGCATTCACCCACCGCGGCCTGCACTTCGTTCTACTCGCCGTGATCGGGATCGTCTTTGTCTCCGCTACCTTGGAGCTAGAATTCGAACAACACGCCCGAGGATCGAACATCCACACATTCGCGGACGCCCTATGGTGGGCTATTGTTACCGTCACCACCGTTGGATACGGGGATAGATACCCCGTTTCTGCGGGTGGTCGCGGAGTGGCGCTGCTGCTGATGGTTGTGGGCATTGGATTGATCGGCGTACTTACCGCCACCATTGCCAGTTAGTTCATTGAGCATGACTCTGGGCAAGAGAAAGATGAGCTGAATGAACGGCTCAGCCGGATCGAAGCAATGCTGAACCAAGCTTTGGCCCGTTCCAGCGACTCTCGTGAAAGTATTGCATCACAAGAAGGCTCCCAACTCTGACAGGAATCCACAGACCACCCGAACCCATAGGCGTGCCTTCACTCGAATAAGGCCCAGCGTTCACGGGAGCACTCACATCGGCATTATGCCGGTGATCCTCGTCAAGCTTGCATCGTTATTCATCTTCGGGTGCCGGTCAGGATGGGCGGTCAGGTGTGTTGTTGCCCGGCGGGGGCGGGGGCGGGGGCGGGGGCGGGGGGGCTGGGCTGGCCGAGGGCTTGGTCGATGGTGTGGAGGAAATTGCGGACGTTGAGGGGTTTGGTGAGGTAGGCGTCGGCGCCGGCGGCGAGGAGCTGGCGTTTGTGGTGGGCGGTGGCGTCGGCGCTGAGCACGATCACGGGGGTGGCGCGGGTGGTGGGGTCGGCGCGCAGCCGGGCAAGGACTTGTTCGCCGGGCATGTCGGGCAGGTGCAGGTCGAGCAGGACCAGGTCGGGGTGGTGCTGGCGGGCCAGGTCGAGGGCGACGCCGGCGAGCATGGCGGGGATGAGGGTGATCGAGGGGCGCTGTTTGAGGACTTGCTCGACCAGCCGGAGGTTTTCGATCATGTCTTCCACGTACAGCACGGTCATGGGGGTGGTGTAGGCGCGGGTGGCGGTGATGGTGTCGCGGGTCAGCGCGGTGTGGGCGATGGCGGGCGGCTGGGTGAGGTCCAGGTCGACCCAGAACACGCTGCCTTGGCCGGGGGTGCTGGTGACCCCGGTGGTGCCGCCCATGGCGTGCACGAGCTGGCGGGACAGGGCCAGGCCGAGCCCGGTTCCCTCGAACCCGGCGTGGGCGGCGTCCAGCCGCTCGAACGGGGTGAACAGGCGGCCGAGGTCGGCCTGGCTGATGCCGCGGCCGGTGTCGGTGACGGCGATGCGCAGCCGCCCGTGGGGCCGTTGGCTGGTGGTGACGGTGACCGTGCCGCCGGCGTGGTTGTATTTGATGGCGTTGGACAGCAGGTTGAGCAGGACCTGCCGGGCGCGCTGGTGGTCGGCGTGCACGTGCAGCCCGGCGGCGGGCGGGACCGGGTCCAGGCGCACCCCGGCCGCGATGGACAGCGGCCCGGCCAGGTCCAGGGCGTCGGCGATGAGGGCCTGGACCGGTACCGCCTCCATCGACAGCGACAGGGCGCGGGCCTCCATCCGGGAGATGTCCAGCACGTCGTCCAGCAGCCCGAGCAGGTGCCGGGCGGCCTTGAGCATCATGGTGATCCAGTCGCGCTGTTCGCCGGTCAGCTCGCCCAGCCCCAGCAGCTCACCGAAACCGAGGATGGTGTTCATTGGGGTGCGCAGCTCGTGGCTGGTCCGCGACAAGAACTCGTTTTTCGCCTCGTTGGCCGCGCGCAGCGCCGTGTTGGCCTGCTGCAACTCCTGGGACCGGGCCACGATCTCGGCTTCCATCTGCCGCGCCCGCGCTCGCAGTTCCTCGGTGAGCTGCTGGCCCTCGGCCTGGCGTTCTTGGAGCAGCACGTACTCGGTGACGTCCTGCACCCGGTGGATGATGTAGGTCAGCTTGCCGCCCGCCCCCAGCACCGGCACGTTCACCGGGCTCCAGTACCGGACCTCGAACACCTCGGCGCCGCCGTCGCCGGGCCGACGGATGTCGTACTTCTGCACCGCCATGGTGTCGGCGACCAGCTCGCACCGGGCCCGGTCCAGGGAGGCGCGCAGGTTCGCCACCCCGGTCGCGTCCGGGTCGTCAGGGTTGTCCGGGAACGCCTCGAAAATCTGCTTGCCCAGCAGCGCCGCCCGGCTGGTCATGGTGTCGCGCAGGTACGCGTCGCTGACCGCGACGATCACCAGGTCCGGATCCAGCACCAGGAAAGAGCCGGGCACCGACTCAAACAGCGCCTGGAAGTCGATCGCAGGTGCTGGTAGCCCGGGCGCGGAGCCGCCCGCTGTTTCCCGCATCAGCCCCCCGGGACAGTCCGCCCATGTCATCAACTGACAGTAGCATACTGATTACAATTCGTACTTGAACAATGTCCGCAGCCACGGGGCGTGGCACGATGCCTCGCGGACCTATGCGGGCACTGTTTGTAGTCATAGGATTGCTGTCCGCGCTTAGCGGTTGGTGCCCGTCTTGTTGGGCCGGCAATGGTGACGGTGATGCCCGCCGGGACTGAGGTTGGCGTGGGGCAGCCCGCGCCGGTCGTGGCGCGCGGGCCCCGGCGCCGGGATGCCGCTCGCGCAGATCGCGCATGCGGGTGGTTCGCGGAGCCGTGGTGGGCCACGTACAGATCAGGCCGTTCGGGACGCCGTTGAGCAGCCATGCTGGGCGGCAGGGTTGTCGACCATAACGGCCGGTATTTCACGCCAGGGCCCCGCTGGCCATAGTTACGTTCTGTCACCGGGTGGTCCCGCCGTGTCCCGGCGGCGGCCGCGGAGCGCCTGGCCTGGCTCCCGCCTTCACCGCCGCGCTCGGCGTCGTGTGGCTGGTGTTCCATCGGGCCGAACGGCGCCGCGCGGAAGCGGCCGGGGCCAGGCCGGCGGGATCGCTAGCCGACGGCGGCCGACCGTCCGGCGGCGACCGCCCGGCTAGCGGTCACGTCCTGCGGCGACCTAGTGCCCTCCGCGCAAGGAGGGCCGGGCTAGCGCGGTGGGTTCCTGTTAATGAGGCCTGTCAGGCCGGACAGAGGTGCTCCGCCAGGGTGCCCACATAATCGTTGGGCTGGGCTGGCTTGATTGTGTCTCCAGTCGCGGAGATCCCTGCTCCGGCGGGCTCTGCCGCCGCGCCCAATAGCTCGCCGGCTGTCGGCGAGGGGACGCTGACCTGTGTCCACCTGGAGCCATCCCAGTGCAGTGCGAGCGGGGATGAAAACTGGGGATCCAGGAAGGAGCCGACGCCCCCCACCGCCGAGACGTCACCGGTTGCGACTGCGGCGACGCCCCAGAGGTCGTTGTCCTGCGACGAGCCGCCGGGATCGGGGCTGGGGACGATGGTCCAGCGCGCGCCGTCCCAATGCTCGATTAGCGTCTGGTCCAACGGGCCTCCATCGTGGTTCCCGTCACGGCCCACTGCCCACACATCGTTTGCCGCCACCGCGCTTACCGACGTCAGCCAGTTCTGGTCGTTGCTATTTCCGGTCAGCGCGTTGGGGCTTCGGATCGCTGACCAGGTGCTTCCGTTAAACAGCATCGTCAAGGTCGTATCGCCGAAGGGGTTTGCCCTTCCGTAACGCTGACCGACCGCCCAGACTTGCCGCGGGCCGGCCGCGGCGATCCCGCGCAGCAGTGCCGCGAACCTCAAGTAGGTCGCGGTCCAGGCAGTCCCGTCCCAATGCTCGATCAGGCCGCGTCCTGGATAGTTTTCCGTCCCGACAGCCCAGACGTCGTTGGGCCCACGCGCGACCACGCCATATAGCACGCCGGGGAACGAAGCCGCGGACACGATCGACCAGGACGCCCCATCCCAGTGCTCGACGAGACTGCGGTACTGAGAGCCGGACTGGTCGGTCCCGCCCACCGCCCACACGTCACCTGGTCCGTCCGCGGCCACACCGTAGAGGTAGTTGTTGAGCGCGGGCGAGTTCGGACTGGGCACGATGGTCCAACCGGCTGAGCTTCCATCCCAGTGCTCGACCAGCGTGTGAAACACGTAAGCGTCGGGGTAATGCAACCAACTGCCCACTGCCCATTGATTGCTCGAGTTCAGTGCCGTGACCGAGTTCAGCGAATCGATCTCGCCGGACTGCTGCGAGTTGTCAGAACTGGGTACGACGGACCATTGCCCGTCGCATGCCGACACCTCGGCAGCGGCGGATGCCGCCGCGCCGGCCCAGGCGATCAGGGGGGCCGCGACCAGCAGCCCCGCGACCGACACGATTCTCCGCCCCATCCCGTACTCACCTACATTCCGCGCGCTCTTCCAACGGTGCGGCATGATCGTAAACCCGTACACAACCGTACGTACAGCATGTGGGGGGACCCGCTTTTGACGGACGTCCATCACCACGGGTGCCCAGGAAGGATGCCCACCATGGAGAGCATGAGGAATAAGCCCCGGCACCGCCGTTGGTTTACCCCCGAGTTGAGCCGAGATCGTTTGCCAGCGGGGTGACCGGCCGATTGGCCAGGTCGCCAATTACTTCGACCTGATCCAGACGTGGTGCGCGAGTGCGTCAACGGGCCGAGCGCGACGCTGGGACCTGGCGGGATGGTGAACCCTGCCCGATGGATTCCAAGCGCAACGCAGGCAATGCAACCATGCTATCTACGTGACCCACGCCGTCGGCGCCGAAACCGGGCGGACGTCCTTCGGCGGGCACCGCCCGGCCAGCTCCGGGGGATTGCGGCGGCGCGGTGGCAGAGCACCGGGAAGCCAGCCGGAAGGCCCGGCCGGTGGCGGCGAGCAGCAGCGGCCCGGCGAGGCCGTCGGCGAGGGCCAGGCCGGTGACCATGTGAAGTGCCTGCGCCGCAGCGGTTGCCTGGACGTCCGGCGGCACACCCAGCGCGGTGGCGAGGTCGGCGGTGTAAACGGCCAGCGCGACCGTGCGCGTGGGCAGGTAGTCGCCCAGCCGCATGTTGCCCGCGATGATCGTCACCAGTTGCGTTCTGTCGCGGGTATCGACGAGCGCCACCACGCGCGCGGCGATCTCCCGACGGCGGCCGGGACCGCTGCCCAACACGATCCCGGCGGCTTTCCGCGCCTTCAGGCTCGGGCGCGCATATCCCCCGTGCACCGCCGCCGCCTTACCGGTCGGCCCCCGGCGGGTCACTTGCGCATCGTTGCCCACGAATTGTTCTCTGTTTTCACGCGGCCCTGGCGGCGGGGATGCCGTTCGGCGGAGGGTTCCGCAGCAGCCACACCGGGTTCGATGTGGCAATGATCGCGCCCGTTGAGGCGAGGACCTGCGTCCGCACGAAGCTCCCCGCCGAGGTGTCCACCGGCTGTTTGACCGTTCCGCCGGCAAGCTGGGCGGCAGGGTAGGACCCGATTACCTTTGTGTTTGCCGACAATCCTTGCTGCCCCGCGTAATCCACCGCACCCTGCAGGATCTGAAGCGTGCTGCCGGTGGGCATCTTGGTGGCGGCGGCCATCAAAGAGCGGGAGTTCACCGGCGATACGCTGACCGCACCCATCGGCACGGAGCCGTCCACCAGCATGTCCAGGGCCCCCCGGAACGCCGACAGCGACCCGCACCAAGACCTCCCCGCAGCGAGCGCGGCGACCAGGCTGGTGATGCTCGTGCTCGCGGCCCACACCGAGGTGATCCAGTTGTTTTGGATCCCGGCCCAGTTGGTGCCCACGTGGTCGTCGGACACGCCGTTGCCGGTCAGGAACACCGCGTTGCGGGACATGATGTCCCACAGCGCCAGGTGGTGGCTGAGATCCACGCCGGCGCGCAACTGGTACCCGACCTCGAGCAGGTCGGCACCGAGCACGCCGTCAGCCAGGAGCTTGGCGGCCGCCTGGGACAGCAGGGTGTTCTGCTGGGACGGGGGCAGCGCCGGAGGGTCGGTGTACCCGAACGGGTGGTTGTAACTGGACAGCCCCCCGGAGGAGTGAATCTGCGGGATCACCGTGTGCTGCAGGAACGACTGGTAGGTGGAAGGGGTCGTGGACCCGTAACTGGGAAGCTGGATGCTGGGCCCAAACCAGTTGAGGTGCGGCAGCAGCCACGACACCTCCAGGCCCTGCCGCTGCACCACGTTCGGGTACTTGCTGGCCAGCAGTGAGTCCATGGCGGCCTGCTGGTCAAACAACGCCTGGCCAGAGGTGGTGCGGTCCATGCGCAGGTAGTCGAAGTACCCGCTGACCAGGTCCCCGGTGCTGACGGCCGAGAGAGTGAGCTCCCACAGGGCGAAGTCCCGGTAGTCCAGATCCGGCCACAGGTGAGCGATATCAGTGGACGGCGTCAGCGCGACCGTCTGCCACGGGGATGTGACAGGGACGGTGATCACCCCGTTGATGCCGTTGGCCACTCTCGACGCCGGCCCGCCCGGCGTGAACCGGTACGAGAGCGTGTAGTTCCCGGCCGGGCGCCCGGACGAGGCCGGGTGCTCGGAGGTGGTGACCAGCAACTCCAGGTATCCGCGGGACCACCCGCTCGCCAGCAGCACGTCGATCAGCAGCGACTGGCCGGTGAGGTTGTCCCGGTAGTTCCAGCCCGCCGGGTGGCAGTCCGCGAAGTAGCCGAACTTCGCCGGGCTGGTGCCGCTGCTCTGCGCGGCCAGGTGCAGGGACCCCCCGGCCACCGGATCATTCGGGGAGCAAGGGTTGGAGACGATCCCGCCCCCGGACGCGCTGGTGTTCGGGCCGCTGTCCTGCTTCACCCAATCCCACGCGCCGCCCTGGCCGGGGCCACCCGTCTCGGAGAAGCTGGTGAAATGCGTCACGTCCCGGTAGCCGATGCCATCCATCCGGTGGTCATGGTCGGTCCACCAGCACACGTCCACCGCATTGAGCTGGGCCTGATACAGGTGGCCGTCCATGGAGCCGTTCTGCTCGGAGAACGACGAATGGATGTGCATGGCCATCGAATAGGCGTTCGTGCCATCGGCCGAGACGGCGCGAGCTGGTGAGCGCAGCGGCAGCCGCCTCAGCAGCGTGCCCGGCAGCCCTACCGCGCCGGCCGCGGCGATGGCCACCCCACCGTGCAAGATCGCCCGCCGGGTCGGCCCGGAATGGTCGTCACACATTCCCCCTCCAGCGGGTTCTGCAGTTAACAGCTGTCTTCAATAGGACGCCCAGCAGGCCCATAGTGATACTCGCCGGGCAGATAGACGATGATGGCCTTTGGGGTCACCGTTCAACCGGTACTACAGTCCCGGTTTGTGATCTAGAGCCTGATTGATCATGGTGCCGGGGGTCGCGGTGAGCGGCAGGACGGCCACCTGGATGATCAGGCTCTGTGAGAAGACAAGATCAGCAGGTGGCCGCTGCGGCCATGGTAGAGGATGGCCGCTGGCTGGGAGAACGTCAAGACGAGTTGCGTGCCCGGCTTGCGCCGGTGTTCTGCCAGGCCAGGTCGCGGCTGGCGGCGTTCGCCTACATCGGCGCGCTGCTGGCAGTGCCCGGGGAGCGCCGCTCGTGCTGGCAGTTGGCCGAGCAGGCGGGGCAGGCCACGCCGCGGCGGATGCAGGCGCTGCTGGCAGAGCACGCCTGGGACTGGAAGGCGGCGCTGGGCGCGCTGCAGCGGTTCATCCTTGACCACCTGGCCGATCCGCAGGCGGTCCTGGTGCTGGATGAGACCGCGGAACTCAAGCAGGGGCAGATGACCGTCGGTGTGGCCCGTCAGCACGCCGGGATCACCGGCCAGGTGGAGAACTGCCAGACCGTGGTCTTCACCGCGTATGTGACCGCCCGCGGTCACGCTCCCTTCGACTTTCGCCTCTACCTGCCCAAGGCGTGGTGCGCGGACGCGGTGCGGCGCCAACGCGCCCGGGTCCCCGATGATGTGGAGTTCGCCACCAAGACCGAGCAGGGCACCGAGATGGTCACCGCCGCGATCGGCGGCGGCGTGCCGTTCGCTTTCCTGGCCGGCGACGAGGTCTACGGCCGTAGCTCGAAGCTGCGCGCTGCGTGCGAAAAGAACGGGAAGGGGTACGTCCTCGCGGTCCCGGTGAACTTCACGGTCACGCTCCCGTCCAGGCGGAGGGTGACCGTGGCGTCCTTGGCCCGCATGGTTCCGGCCCGCCGCTGGGAGACGCGCTCGTGCGGGCCGGGCTGCAAGGGCCACCGCGACTACCAATGGGCCTGGGCGGCGACCTGCTCGCCGCGGCACCACGTGCTGATCCGCCGCAGCTGCTCTGGCCCGTCTGAGCTGGCGTACTTCTACTGCCACACCCCCGCCGGCCGGGCGGTCTCCCTGCCTGTGCTGATCACGGTGGCCGGGAAAAGATGGCCGGCGGAGGAATGTCACCAGCAGGGCAAAGGGCAAGCCGGCCTCGACCAGCATCAGGTCCGGCTGTGGCACTCCTTCCACCGGCACACCGTGCTGTCCATGTGCGCGCTCGCCCTCCTGGCCGTCGCCGCCGCCCGGCCACCTGCACCGTTAGCACAGGCCACAAGCACCATCCCGGTCGGCGCCCAGCCCACGGCGTGGGCCGACACCGGGATCCTCCCGGCCAGCGCGGACCAGCCACCTCCCGAAGACCCCGGCATGGTCAAGGTCAGCGTCCCCGAAGCCCGCCGGCTCCTGCGCCTGGCCACCGCGCCCATGACCGCCGCCGCCCGCCAGCTCGGCTACGGCTGGTCCCGGTGGCGGCGAAAACACCAGGCTCGCGCCCGCTACCACCACTACCAGGCACGCCTGCGGGCAGCCCCGGCATGACCATGATCAGGTCACAAACCGGGACTGTAGTACCGGTCAGGTCAGCCGGCCGCCCTCGCGGCCACCCGCAGACTTCACAAATGGCACCCATTGCCTCCAGCGACTAAACGTCACACGTCCAAGGCAAGCTCCCGGAGCCTGCGTGGTGACCGGCGTCCGCCATGCTGCACTGCACTTGGCCGACCCTCCGCGATAGCTGGGAACTGGCGAACACGCATGACCTGCAGCGCATAATCATGCGCGGTACAACGCTCTCTGTTCGGCATTCTCTGAACTAGAAAATGATCATGAGGTCTGGGCTGGTGTGCGGTGCTCAGTTCGTTGCCGGGGTTCGGCTGAGGGCGGGCATTCCGGGGCCGACCGGGGCGGGGGTGCGGGTGCGCCGGTCGATCTGGGTGAGCTTGTCCTGGGCGCCGGCGAGGCTGATCTTGAGTCCTTCGGTTTCGCCGGGCCAGCCTTGGCGGTCGGCTTCGGCGATGCGGGCGGTGAGGTTGCCGCGGATCTCGGCGATGCGGGTTGCGCTGGGCGGGGCCGGGCCAGTGCAGGGCGCACCGCTGGCAGGAGTGCTCGTGGATGCAGGGGGTGGCGAACGCACGGCCGCGGGTGCCGGTGGCGACCTTGCGGCGCTCAACAGGGTGACCGGGGACTCACTCGTCGACCGCCTGCTCAGCCCGGCCAGCCACAACGGCGCCAACACCTAACTCGTCCTGGATGCCGCATACGGGCCAGACCGCATCAGGACACGGAGAAACAAGCCGAGGGCGACGCGCCGCGGCACGACCTGCATCCCGTCCGCCGGGATCCGCAAGGCCGCCGGCACCGCACGACGGCCACCCAGCCCGCCATGGCGCCGGTCGGCGCTTACCGCGCGAGATGCCGGGCGGGCTCACTCACAGACCCAGAACCGGTAAACAGGTCAATGACACCTCGACGGCACGCACGTAACCAGGTTATCTGCGCACGTCATACCATCCGGCCAATGCTGTTTGCAGCAGCGAATAATCGGCAGGGAGGCTTGCCCTGTAACAAGATGCTGCGGCCGACTAGGCAATAATCGCGGCCACCAGGTCCCCGGTCAAATATGCCAAGTAATGCATGAATATACGTTCTGCAACATCCGCTATTCTCGGCATGAGCGGGAACTGGGATCCGGCCAGACCGCCACGGTCAGGTGCTTGCGACGGGACGTGGTCTGGCCGGGCGCCGGTACTCCTCCTTCGGGCTGGGGAGCCACGACGATATCGCCGATCGTCATCGAGTCGCCCCATCCGGCTCGCCCTCTCGAAGCCAGGCCTCGATCAGGAAGCGGCACTCGGCATCGGAGCCCTCTGCTGACAGGTTCTGGACCCGAACCGGTCTCAGCCGGTTGCACCGAAGGTCGCGCCCGTCCGGGCCGGGCAGTGCGACGTCCAAGGCAGGCCTCACCAATGGCCGACGTGTGCCAGCCATGGATGCCGTTCGATGCCGGTCTCGTCCGTCCGCGCCCGGGCAGTGCGCCCCGATCCCGCCAACGAACCGCCAGCGGATGATCAAGAAGGCCTGACCGCCTCTCGGCGATCAGGCCCCTGACCTGCACTTCCTGGTAGCGGGGGCGGGATTTGACCCCGCGACCTCTGGGTTATGAGCACAGACGGCACGGTTCAACCCGGCCCGGCCTTGCCTGACACTGATCGCATTCCTCGACCAGGACCCCGGCCTGCAGCCCGGCCAGGTGATCTTCCTCCCCCGCCAGTAACACCTGGGCTGCCACGCAGGCAGCACACCAGCGTCTTCTGCGCCTCACGCCGGACAAAGGACTACGGGTGATCGAGCAGGCGTTCGACGGCTCCCCGCGCTAGGCCAGTGCAACAGCCCACCGAGCGGCGTCACGGGGCAGCCGTCTTCGGGCAGGCCGCAAGCACACTGCCGCCGACGAGCCAGCCTGAGGCTGAAACCATCGTGGAGTGCCGGTGAGGGCTGGTTCATGACGGCCGCCAGCGGCCTCTCCGGCCCACAAAGGCACCCGAGCCAGGCCCAGATTCATTAGGGCCCGCTCATGTGGCACTCGGCCAGGGCAACGGCGGCGACCCTCCGCCGACCGGTCGCTGCCCGTGACGCAACAGAACCTGTATCACAGAAAGTGAACGAGTTCCAGACAGTACCACCGCCGCGATCGCATCGACCAGGCGTTGGGCGCAGGTGATGGACGCTGGTCGTTGGCAATGCTCAGGACATCACGTTCGGCGTTGCCGCAACCGAGCCCTGCCAACCGGGCGCAAGCGCGCCGGACGGCGGTTGGCGTGCGCTCCGGTGTGCGGGCTGGGCACGACCGGTGCCGGCCAGGAACCCGCACATCCGGCAAACCGACTGCAAGCAGGCTGCCAGCCAGGTGCAGTCACCACGGTCCCGTTCGGGATAAAAATCTCTTGAAGACCGAACGGGACGGTGTTTCACGAGTTCAGCGAGGCGGCCAGCCGAGTGCGTCGAAGACGGCGATCGGGTCGAGGTAGTCCCGCCAGTGGACGACCTCGCGGTCGCGGAGGGTGAGGACGGAGATGTAGCGGTTGCCGTAGGGGGCGCCGGTGGCCACGACCTTGCCCGCGGAGGCGTACTCCAGGACGACCGTGCCCTGGGCTGGGTCGTGGTGCACGGCCAGGTCGTAGCAGCGGTCCAGGACGAGCGCGTCGCCGTAGGGCCGGTACAGCTCGGCGACCGCGGCGCGGCCCTCGACCCGGCGGGGGTAGCCGGGGACCGTGATCACGTACTCGAAGACGGCGTCCTCGGCGAGCAGGTCGAAGAACTGGCCGGGCCCGGCCAGGCCGTCTAGGCCCTGCTCAATGATGCGGAAGAACGGGTCGAGCGCGGCGAAGTCGTCAAGGCCGGCGATGGGCGTCTTCATGAGGGCTTTGCCTTTCCTTCCGTTACTTCCAGGCCGGAGCGGTCCTGGCGGCGAACTCGGCGAAGGTAACCGGCGCAGTGCCGGTTACCTCCAGGACGTCGCTGTTCGGGCGGGCGCCGTTGCCGCTGGCCACGGTGGCGGTCAGGGGACGCAGGACCGCGGCGTACTCGGCTGGGATCCCGGTGCTGACCATGGCGGCGATCCATTGTTCGCGGTCGGTGTCCCGGTAGGTGATGGCGCGGCCCGCCGCCGCGGAGATCATCGCGGCTGCCTCGGCCATGGTGAGGGCCTGCGGGCCGGTCGGGGCGTAGGCGTGCCCGGCGTGCGTCTCGGGCTCGGTCAGGGTCACGGCGGCGACGGCAGCGATGTCCTCGACGCTGACGAAGGCCTCGGCCCCGTCCCCGGCGGGCACGACGATCTCGTCGTTCACCGGCTGGAGGAACGTCTCGCTGAAGTCTTCCATGAACCATGCCGGGCGGATCACCGTGCTGGTCAGGGAGCCGCGCGCGGCCAGGTCGAGCTCGACCGCGCGCAGCGCCACCGCGGCCGGGGCGTGCTCCATGCCGTAGGCGCTGAGGTAGGTGACGTGACGGACCCGGCCCGCTCGGCTTGGTCGAGGAACCGGCCCACCAGGCCAGCGAAGTCGGTGCGGAGGATGGGCGAGACGAGGTACAAACCCGCGGCCCCGCGCAGCGTCTGCTCCCACGTGGCCTGGTTGTCCCAGTCGAAGCGGGCGTCGGCCCCGGACCGGGCGGCGGTCCGGACGCTGACCTCGTGCGCGGACAGC
>Ga0207684_10002238_pt1 | contig 19726 bp, 16 predicted proteins | sample KBSK5501metaG_FD_184342 | JGI IMG/M metagenome (GOLD analysis project Ga0207684, IMG submission 184342) | Corn, switchgrass and miscanthus rhizosphere microbial communities from Kellogg Biological Station, Michigan, USA - KBS K5-50-1 metaG... | ecosystem: Host-associated > Plants > Roots >...
AGTCGGCCTGACCCTGCGCCTGGGCGACGGCCTGGTCGGCCTGGATCTTCTTCTGGGCGAGGATCTGCTGCTCGGTCTGGACCTGCTGCTGGGCGACCTGCTTGGCCTCGATCGCCTGCTGGAACGCATCGCTGAACGCGATGTTCGCGATGTAGATGTCGTCCACGACGATGTGGTACTGGGCGAGGTTCGCGGCGAGCGCGTCCTTCGCCTTCGAGCGGATCTCGTCGCGGGCACCGAGGATCGCGTCGACCTTGTACTCGGGGACGACGGTCTTGATGAAGTCGTTGAAGGCCGGGTCGATGACCTTCGACGCGAAGTCCGTGCCGACGCGCTGGTAGAGGTCGGACGCGAACTGCCCGTCGACGTGGTAGTTCATAACGCCGGTCAGCTTGACCGTCTGGTACTCGGCCGAGGCCGCGTCGATCTCCTGGAACTGGTGCGGCTGGACGCGGGTGTCGATGATCGCCACGTGCTGGACGATCGGGATGACGATGTGGAGACCCGGCTCGAGCGTGCCGGACTGGACCGATCCGAAGTTCGTGACGACGCCGACGTTGCCGGCCGGCACTTCCACGAACGGCGCGGACAGGCCGGCGACGAGGATGAACCCGCCGACGATCGCGCCGACGATGCCGCGGAGGATGTGCGCCCGGGGGACCGGCGTCACGTTCCCTCGACCGGGTGCCGTCGCTCGACCGAGCGGAAGGATGATCCCGAGCACGAGGCTCAAGCCGAGGATCGCCGCGCCGGCGAGGAGGATGAGGAGGTTGATCATCGTGACGGAGCCCTCGCAATGTGGCGGACAGCGGATTGCCGCCTGAGAGCGAGCATAGCCGTCGAGCGAACGGTCAAGGACCGTGCCGCCCGCGGCCGCCGCGTGACGTCCGTCAGGACGCCCACCGGAGGGTCCGGACGACGGATTCGAAGTCGCTCATGACGGCCGGCCGATCGCCGTAGAACGTCAGCTGGATGACCACGGTCTTCGTGCCGTCGATGAGCCAGTACGAGCGGACCGTCGCGATCTCCGTGGTCCCGTCGGCGAGACGGAGGTCGTAGCTCCAGTCGAGCCTGGCCGCCGGCCCGGTCGGGAGCGTCACGTCGACGACGGTCGTGCCCGGTCGGATCTGGACGGGCTGGAAGAGCGTGCTCGCGAATGCCGTCGCGTGGAGGTCGGCCTGGGTCCCGCCCTTGTCCTTCACGGAAGCCAGCACCCAGCCCTCGGCGACCCGGTCACCGTCGACGTCGATCCGGGCGTACCACGTCGGGTCGCCTGCCTGGAGCGCGTCGACGAGCGAATCGATCAGCGCGGCGTCCTGCGGGTACTTCTGCTTTTCCTCGGCCGCCCACGCGGCGTCGTAGATCTGGCCGGCGTCGGCGGTCTGCCACGTGGTCGGGAGATCGAGGACGAGCCGGCTGCCGGTGATCGCCTCCGCGTGCGGCAGCGATCGCCAGATCTGCACGCCGAGGCTCAGCGCGACCAGCGCGATCACGATGAAGACGCCGCTCCACCAGAGCCTCCCCCGGCCGCGGATCAGCCGCGCGCTCCAGCGGTCGCGGCGCCGATGGTGTCGCGACCGAGGTACGGGCGAAGGACCTCCGGGACCGCCACCGAGCCGTCCGCCTGCTGGTAGGTCTCGAGGATCGCGGCGACGGTCCGGGCCAGGGCGAGGGCCGAGCCGTTCAACGTGTGCACCAGCTCCGGCTTCGCCCCGGCCTCGGGTCGCCAGCGGATCGCCATCCGGCGGGCCTGGTAGTCGCGGAAGTTCGAGCACGAGCTGACCTCGAGCCAGCGCTCGACGCCGGGTGCCCAGACCTCGAGGTCGTACTTCTTCGCCTGGACGAAGCCCATGTCCCGGGTGGCCATCAGGAGCACCCGGTACGGAAGCCCGAGACGCTGGAGGAGGATCTCGGCTCGCTCGGTCAGCCATTCCAGCGCCGCCGGCGAGTCGGCCGGCTTCTCGAAGAAGACCAGCTCGACCTTGTCGAACTGGTGGACGCGAAGGATGCCCCGGGTGTCCTTGCCGGCCGCACCCGCCTCACGGCGGAAGCACGGCGAGTAGGCTGCGTACCGGATCGGCAGCTGGCCCGCATCGAGGATCTCGTCGCGGTGGAGGTTGGTGACCGGGACCTCGGCGGTCGGGACCAGGTACAGCTCGTCGCGCGTGACGACGTACATCTGGTCTTCCTTGTCGGGGATCTGCCCGGTGCCGGTCGCCGACGCGGTGTTGACGACGGCCGGCGGCCAGATCTCGGTCATGCCGTTCTCGCGGGTGTGGACGTCGAGGAACCAGTTGATCAGCGCCCGCTGGAGCGCCGAGCCCGCGCCCTTGTAGACCGGGAAGCCGGACCCGGCGATCTTCGCGCCGCGGATGTTGTCGATGATGTCGAGGTCCGTCGCGATATCCCAGTGCGGGCGCCGGGTCCAGCCGCCGCCGTCGAGCGGCATTGGATCGCCCCACGTGCGGACCGTGACGGTCGCCTCCTCGCCACCGACCGGAACGTCCGGGTCGGCCGGGTTCGGGATCCGTAGCAGGAGATCATCGATCTCGGTCTCGACCGTCGCCAGCTCGGCATCGATCGCGTCGATCCGCTCTCCCGCGGCCACCGACTCGGCTTTCAGCCCGCCGACCTCGGGACCATCCGGGCGGGCGCCGCCCTTGATCGCCTCCCCGATCCGCTTGCTGGCGGCGTTCCGCTGGGCCTTCAGGGTGTCGCCCTCGCCGAGCAGCGTCCGCCGGCGGGCGTCGAGCGCGAGGGCCCGGTCGACGGTCGCGGGATCCTCGCCCTTGTCGACCGCGCCGCGACGGACCGCGTCGGCGTCCTCGCGCAGTCGCTGCAGCCCGACGCTCATCCGCCGCCTCCGACAGCGGCCGCGGCGCCGTTCCGGGTCCCGGCCTCGCGCAACCGACCGGTCACGAAACGAGGATCGAGCGACGCGAGGAGCCAGCCCGCGCGTGGTCCGTTGGGCCGGCCCAGGAAGGCCGCGTAGAGGGCGGCGAAGGCGCGGCCGTTCGGCACGCCGGCCGCGGCGGCGACGGCAAAGATCAGGTTCTGCCACGCCTCGCCCGACGCCGGCGGCTCCGGCTCCGAGAGCGCCCCGTCAGCGAGGGCGGCCAGGTATCGTCGCTGGTCGTCGTCGAGTGCGGCGACCGCGTCAGCGGGCAGCGTGTCGCGGATCGCCACGATCGCCCGCTCCGACGCATACGTCTCCAGCCACGCGCGGGCGGCCTGGACGCGCTCCTCGAGGATCTGGCGCTCGCGGTCCGTCAGGGGGCTCCTCTTCTCCGCCTCGACGCGCGCGGCCAGGTCGACGTTCGGCACCTGGAGGAGCAGCGCGAGATGGGCGAAGGGTGGTCGGAAGGCGGTCGCCTCCGCGGCGGCGTCGGCCGCCGGATCGAGGAGCGCATAGGCGAACGTCGCCTCGAAGCCTGGCGCCAGCTCGCCCCGGACCTCGCGGCCCGCCGTCGCGGCGGCGAAGCGGTCGAACTCGTCGAACAGCCGCGGGATCGCATCCGTGCCGTCCGGCTCGAACTCGATGACCTGGTTCGGGCGCGGCCGGATGAACAGGAAGCGGAGCTGCTCCGGCGGGACGACCTCGGCGATCGTGTGGGCGGCCGCTCCGCGGCCCTTCGAGGTCGACATCTTCTTGCCGCCGATGTTCAGGAACTCGTACGGGACGTTGAGCGGCGGCTCACGCTCGAACACCTCGCGGGCGATGGCGTCGCTCCGGTCGCGGGACCCGCCCGCGGTCGAGAGGTCCTTGCCGCCGGGCTCGATCGTGACCCCGAACAGCGACCACTGGGCGGCCCATTCGAGGTTCCACGGCAGCTTCGCCCGGCCCCCGAACGGCGAGATCCAGCCCGAATGCCCGCAGCCGCGGGCCCACGTGACGAGGTCGACGCGACACTCGTAGAACACCCGCTCGCCATCCCACTTCGTCACGATGTTCGTGCCGATCCTGCCGCAGCTCTCGCACACGACCTGGAGCGGGTGCCAGACATCGGGGTGCTGGACGTTGGCCACGCGGCGGTAGATCTCGCGGACCGTGGCCGCCCGGTCGAGCGCCTTCCGGATGAACCCGTCCATCGCCCCGGTCGGGTAGATGTCGCTCATCCAGTAGTAGCGATCGGGATGGATCCCGAGGCCCGCGAAGATGTCGATGAAGACCTGGGCGTGATGCCGGGCGTAGGACGCGTGACCGTCGCCGGACTGATCGGGGACGTGGGCCAGCGGCCGGCCCATCTCGGTCTCGACCGCGTCGGGCGTGAGGAGGGCCTGGGCGTCCATCGGGTCCATGTCGTCGACGCCGTACAGGAGCGTCGTCTCGATCCCGTTCCGGCGGAGCGCCCTCGTGATGACGTCCAGGATCACCGGCCCGCGGAGGCTTCCGACGTGGACGGTCCCCGACGGCGTCTTGGAGTCGTTGACGACCTGCGGTCCGCTGACGCTCTGGGCGAGTTCATCCGCCCAGTCATCGCGCGAATGGGTCGCGACGCCTCGCCGGCGCTCGGCGGGTTGAGCTCCGCCTTCAAGCTCGGAGGGCGCGTCTCGACTCATCGTGGAGGGTGCCGCCTCCCGACTACGTGATGCTGACGATCTTGTAGGTGAAGTCGCCTGCGGGGACCTTCACGAGGACCTTCTCGCCCTTCTTCTTGCCGAGCAGCGCTCGGCCGACGGGGCTCTCGTTGCTGATCCGGCCCTCCGTGGGGCGGGCTTCGGTCGAGCCGACGATCGTGAAGGACTCGGCCCCGTCGTCGCTCTCGACCTTGACGGTCGAGCCGATCTGGACGTGGTCGGTCGAGTGGTTCTCGTCGATGATCGTGGCGTTCTTGATCAACGCCTGGAGCGTCTGGATCCGGCCCTCGACGAACGCCTGCTCGTTCTTGGCGTCCTCGTACTCGGCGTTCTCCGAGAGATCGCCGTGCTCCTTGGCATCGTGGATCCGCTGGGCGACCTCGGGCCGCTTGACCGAGGTCATCTCGTCGAGCTCCGTTCGGAGCTTGTCGAGGCCCTCCTTGGACAGATACGTCGGCTTGTTGTTCATCGAGTGGGGCGCCCCCAGAGGCGGGCTGACGAGGGTCGGACGACCTCGCCGGCTGGTTCAGATAAAGGAAAGAACTCCAGGCTCCGCGCGTCATTCGCGCGCCTGAAGTTCGACCGGCCGAAAGGGTAGCGCGGCACGCTCAGGGTGTCAAAACCGATCACGACTTCGGCCGCAGTCTCCGTCGCGTCGCCGACGCCTCGACGGTGTCCGAAATCGAACGGCTCCGGACATCACATCGATCTCCGGTCCCGTTCGTCCGATTTGGGAGTCCGAGATCGGAGGACGCGCCCGGCGCGACCGGTGTCTGCCCAGAGCGTTCGATTTCGGACTGGTAGGGCCGCCGCGGCGCGCTAATCCAGGAAACTCGCGAACCGGTCCTTGACGCGTAGCAAAGACGTACGGTCCACGCAGGCGACGAACACGGTGTCGTCCCCGGCGATCGAGCCTGCGACCTCTGGCCAGCGGGCCCGGTCGAGAGCAGCCGCGATCGCATGAGCCGAGCCGGGCAACGTCCGGATGATCAGCAGCAGGCCCGCCTCGCGGAGCTCGATGGGCAGATCGCGGAGCAGCGCCCGCAGGCGATCCTCGCCGGACGTCTCTGCCTCGACGAGCCGGCGGGGCAGCGCGTAGGCCTGGGTGCCTTCACGAGCGGCCTTCACGAGACCGAGCTCCGCGACATCGCGGCTGATCGTCGCCTGGGTCGTCCGGAACCCGCGTTCGCGGAGGGCGGCGGCCAGCTCCTGCTGCGTCCGGATCGGCCGCTGGGCGACGAGGTCGCGGATCGCCCGGTGACGGAGCTGCTTCATGACCTCCATCGGCCGGCCCGACTCCGTCCGCGGCCGGTCAGCGGAGCCAGGTGACCAGGACGACGGCCGCCAGGACCACCCGGTAGACGACGAAGACGTCGGTCGAGCGCGTCCGCAGGAAGCGCAGGAGCACGGCGATCGCGAGGACGCCGAACAGGAACGACATCAGGAGGCCCGCGACCATCGGTCCGACCTGGATCGCGACCCCCTCGCCGCGAACGGCCTTCAGGACCTCGTACGCTGCGGCGGCCGCCGTGATCGGCATCGCCAGGAGAAAGCTGAACCGCGCCGCCTCATCGCGGCGGAGCCCGGCGAACAGCCCGGCCGAGATCGAGATGCCGGACCGGCTGATCCCCGGCACGAGGGCGACCGCCTGGGCCGCCCCGATCGCGAGCGCCTGCCGGAAGGACAGGTCGAGGGCCAGCTTCCGACGCGTGCCACTGCGCTCGGCCAGCCACAGGATTCCGGCGCCGATCACGAGCGTCACCGCGACGAGGCCGACCTCGCGGATCGCGTCCTCGAGGTCGTGGAGGAGGAACCCGACGATCGCGGCCGGGACCGTGGCAATCGCGAGGAGGATCGCGAGACGCCGGTCGGGGTCACCTTCGAGCGAGCGATCGCGGAGCGTGGCGAAGAAGGCCGGCACGAGCCGCAGCCAGTCGGCCCGGAAGTAGATGAGCAGCGCGACCAGCGTCCCGATGTGGAGGATGACGCTGAACTCGAGCGACTGGATGAATGGGTCGTGGATGTTGAGCAGGTACGGGACGATGATCAGGTGGCCGCTCGAGGAGACCGGCAGGAACTCGGTCAGTCCCTGCACGATCCCCATGATCACCGCCGCGAGAAGCGTGTCCATCTATGGGCTGTCGCGCCTGAGGTCCGATCCCGGCGTTGCCGGCTGCGCGCGCTCGCTTATGCACCCTCGAGTGCGCTCGCTCGCGTGCTCACCGGCGCCTTGGCCTCGGGTCCTCATGCGCGACGATCGCAGAAGCTGGTCACGCTAGCGGATGAAGAGCGGCGCGAGGACGAGCGTGATGGTCGCCAGCAGCTTCACCAGCACGTGAAGTGACGGGCCGGCCGTGTCCTTGAAGGGATCGCCGACCGTGTCGCCGACGACCGCCGCGGCATGGGCGTCCGAGCCCTTGCCGAGCAGGTTGCCGGCCACGTCCTTGAGGTTGCCGCTCTCGATGTACTTCTTCGCGTTGTCCCAGGCCCCGCCGCCGTTGTTCAGGACGGTAGCGAGCAGGACGCCGGCGATCGTGCCGACCATGAGCATTCCCGCGACCGCCTCGGCGCCGAGGAGCAATCCGACGATGATCGGGGTCGCCACCGCGACGACGCCCGGCAGGATCATCTCCTTGAGCGCTGCGCGGGTCGTGATGTCGACCACCCGGGCGTAGTCCGGGCGCTGGGTGTAATCCATGATCCCGGGCATCTCCCGGAACTGGCGGCGGACCTCGACGATGATCGCCTGGGCCGTCGTGCCGACCGCCCGGATGGCCAGCGACGAGAAGAAGTAGACGAGCATCGCGCCCATCAACCCGGCGATGAACACGTTGACGTTCGCGAGGTTGACCGAGGTGAGGAGGGCCTCGCCGCGGTTCGTGTGGATCAGGTTGACCTTGTCGATGTAGGCGCTGAACAGGAGGAACGCGGCGAGCGACGCGGAGGCGATCGCGTAGCCCTTCGTCAGGGCCTTCGTCGTGTTGCCGACTGCGTCAAGGCGGTCGGTGATCTCGCGGGCGCCCGCCTCGGCCCGGCTGAACTCGGCGATGCCGCCCGCGTTGTCGGTGATCGGGCCGAACGTGTCCATCGCGAGGATGTACGCCGTGGTCATCAGCATGCCCATCGTCGCGACGGCGGTGCCGAAGATCCCGCCGACGTCCTTGCCGTCCGCGTTCTGGATGTGCGCCTCGGAGCCGAGCCAGTGGCTGGCGAACAGGGCGATGCCGATCGTGATCGCCGTGACGAACGTCGTCTCGAAGCCGACGGCGACGCCGGAGATGATGTTCGTCGCTGGGCCGGTCCGGGACGCTTCGGCGATCTCGCGGACCGGGCGGAACGTGCCAGCGGTGTAGTACTGGGTGATGTACACGAACGCGACGCTCGTGGCCAGGCCGACGACGCCGGCCGCGAAGAAGTAGACCCAGACGGGCAGGCCGGACGGGGCGTTGCCGTTCGTCTGGAGCATCACGTTCGTCACGAGGAGCAGGGCCGCCGCGGACAGGATCGTCGTGACCCAGTAGCCGCGGTTCAGCATGTTCATCGGGTTCTCGTCCTCGCGACCGCGGACGAAGAAGATCGCGACGATCGTCGAGAGGAGGCCGAACGCCCGGACGACGAGCGGGAAGAAGATCCAGGCCTCCGGATGTGGCCACTTGCCGGCCAGCGCGATCGCGTAGACGCCGACGCCGAGGATCATCGCCCCGATGTTCTCGGCGGCGGTCGACTCGAAGAGGTCGGCGCCGCGGCCGGCGCAGTCGCCGACGTTGTCGCCGACGAGGTCCGCCACGACTCCCGCGTTGCGCGGGTCGTCCTCCGGGATGCCCTTCTCGACCTTGCCGACGAGGTCCGAGCCGACATCGGCGGCCTTCGTGTAGATCCCGCCACCGAGCTGGGCGAACAGCGCGACGAACGAGGCCCCGAAGCCGAAGCCGACGATCAGGAACGGGGCATCGTGGGTGGCCTGGCCGCCGCCGAGCCCGCCGAAGAGGCTGAAGATCCCGTAGACGCCGAGGAGCGACAGGGCGACGACGAGGAACCCGGAGACCGCCCCGCCGCGCATCGCGACCTGGACCGCCTCGACGAGGCTCCGGCGCGCCGCCGCCGCGGTCCGGACGTTGGACTTCACGCTGATGAACATGCCGATGATCCCCGACGCCATCGAACAGGCGGCGCCGACGAGGAAGGCGAGACCCGTTCGCCAGCCGAGGTCGAGACCGAAGGTCTTCGTGTCGGCCACCTTCTCGGTCTCGAAGACCGAGATCACGCCGGCGATCACGAACGCGCCGACGACGGCGAGGATGGCGATCGTCGTGTACTGGCGGCGGATGAAAGCGACCGCGCCCTCGAAGATCGTCCCGGCGACGTCCTCCATCTCCTTCGTCCCGGTGTCCCGGGACAGCACGTCGCGGGCCAGGTACAGCGCGAACAGGACGGCGATGATCCCGGCCGGCAGGATGATCAACTGGAGCAGGTCGGCGCTCATCAGGGTTTCGGGGTCCTCCACTCGCTGGGCCCGGGCCGCCGATTGCGCAGGGGATCGCGCATCAACCGGGATCGGGGTTCAGGTGGCCCGAACGCGGGTTCGGCTGTCGGGCCGCCGGGAGTGTAACAAAGCCGGAGCCACGGCGGCCAGACGAGCCGGTCGGGGCCGCTTCCGAACCATCCGGCCACCACCACCTATACTGCCGGACTTGTGACCAAACGACCCGCCCTCGGGTGTCTCCTCGAGATCGTCGAGACCCTCGTTCTCACGCTGATCATCTTCTTCGTCATCCAGACGTTCGTCGCCCAGCCGTACCGCGTCCAGCAGGTGTCGATGGAGCAGACGCTGGAGCCCGACCAGTACGTGCTGGTCGACAAGCTGACCCCCCGGTTCGACGCCTACAAGCGTGGCGACATCGTCGTCTTCGACCCGCCCGAGAACTGGGTCCAGGCCCAGGGCCAGCCCTACATCAAGCGCGTGATCGGGATCGGCGGCGACACCGTCGAGCTGAAGGGCGGCAAGGTCCTCGTGAACGGCACGGCCCTGAACGAGCCGTACGTCTACAAGGAGGACGGCAAGAGCCAGACGACCGACGTGCTCCTGCCGGGGGCCGGCATGTGGGTCGTCCCGCCCAACGAGCTGTTCCTGATGGGCGACCACCGATCGAACTCCGCCGATTCGCGCGAGTTCGGCCCCGTCGAGGTCAGCCGGGTCATCGGCCGGGCCTGGCTGCGCTACTGGCCGATCAACACCTTCGAGATCATCTCGACCCCCAGTCACCCGGAGCTCTCGTCCCCGGCACCGTGAGACGCGCTCCGTGAACGTCGGCCTGGCGATCGTCGCGGGGATCGCCGTCGCCGGTGCGGTCCTGGCGGTCTCGGCTCGTGACGTCCGGGCGGCGGTCCTCGGGATCCTGATCCTCCTCCTCGCGGCGCCCCTGGTGGCGAGCCCCCTGCCGAGTCCCGCCGCGATCCTGGCCCGCGTCGCCAGCGGTCTGCTCGCGGCGCGGTTCCTCACGATCGGGTTGCGCGGCGAGACGCCGACCGCCGGGACGCGGATCGGCTGGCCGGCCGAGGCACTGGCCGCGGCCGCCGCCGCGGTCGTCGGGTTCGGCAGCCACGGTCTCGGGGCCCTGCCGCTCGGACCGGCCGAGGCGCAGGCCGCCGGCTTCGCCTGCATCGCGCTCGCGATCGGCCCGCTCGTCACCGCGCGGGACGTGCTCCGGCTCGGGATCGGCGCGTTCGTGCTCGTCCTCGGCGCGGTGCTGGTCGGGATCGGACTCGACGGCCCGCCGGGCGACGGCGGACAGCTCGTGAGCAGCTTCCTCACGGTCGCGCTCGGCGGCGCGGTCGGCGTGATCGGGGCGGCCGCTCGATCCGGCGGCGGGTACGTGGCGATCGACGCAACGGCCGAGCCGCGCGGGCCCCGTCCGCCCGACGCCCACCGGCTGGTCGCCCCGCGGGACGACCGGGGCGCCGTCCCGGTCGGGCCGGTTGCCGGCGTGCCACCGGGGCGGACGCCGCGACGCCCGGGGCCGCCGCGGCCGCCGACGGTCGACGTCCCATGACGGTGCTCCCGTTCCTCCTCGTCGCCGCGGTCGGTGGGACGGTCTCGCTGATCGTCCGGGGATCGCGTGGCTGGTCCACGGCGGTCGCCGTCGGTGCGCTCCTCGGGATGGCTGTCACCGCGATGGCGATGAGCCCGACCGCGACGATCGACATCGGCGGAGCCGTCCTGGCGGGCTCGGCGTGGCTCCGGATCTACGCGATCCTCGCGGCGGTCGTCGGGCTCGGGCTCGTCGCCGTCGACGTGACCGCGTTCCACGAGCCGGACGCGCCGGGGGTCATCGTGATCGCGAGCGGCGCCGCCGTCCTCGCGATCGCCCTCCAGGACGCCGGGGTCGCCGTCCTCGCGGCCACGGCCGGCGGGTTGGCGGGCATCCTCGTCGCGGCTCCGCTCGCCGGTGCGGCCCGAGCCGCGTTCGTCGGGGCGCGCGAGCTGCGGGCCATCGCCATCGCGGGCACGCTCGGGATCCTGGCAACCGCCTGGCTGGCGCGTCCCGTCGGCGAGATCGCGACCCAGCCGGCGGTCTTCGGCCTCGCCTACCTGGCGTTCGGCGTTGCGGTTGCCGTCCGGTTCGGGGCGATCCCGTTCCACCAGTGGGCTGCCCGGGTCGCGGATGCCGCCCCGGGCGTCGCCCTGCCGCTCCTGATGGCCTGGCTTCCGGCGGCCTTCGCCGCGGTTGCTCTCGTCTGGATCGACCAGTCCGTCGCGCTGATCGCTCTTCCGCTTGGAACGGAACGGGCGCTCATCGCGGCCGTTGGCACCGTGAGCATCGTCCTCGGCCTCGTCGCGGCCTGGATCCAGGACGACCTCGAGCACGTCGTCGGTTACTCGATCGTTGCCGACGCGGGGGTCGCCCTCCTCGGGCTCGCGGTCCTCGACCCGGCCGGCTGGGAGCCGGCCCGGACATGGCTGCTCGTCTTCGTCGTCGCGCGGAGCGCCTTCGCGGCCTGGGTCGTGGCGATCCACGGCGGGTTCGGGACGCGTCGCCTGCCGGAGCTCGTGGGCTGGGCCCGACGAGCGCCCGTGCTCGCGATCGCGCTCGTCGCGATCGCGGCGGCATCGATCGGCTGGCCCGGGCTCACGGCCTGGGACGCGCGGTCGGCGCTGATCGACCTCGCCCTGCCCCGGCCGATGGCGATCCTCGTGACGATCGCCCCGATCGGCGCCCTGGCGATCTACGGCCGGATCCTGCTCGTCGGCTTCGGCCAGCCGCGGGACGTCGTGCTGGAGGGTCGGAGCGAGCGCCCGCGGTGGCCGACCCCGCTGCCCCGACGACCGATGGTCGGCGGCCCCGGCCTGGAGCGCGGCTTCGAGCGGGTCGCCCATGGCCTCTCCGGCTCGCTCGACGTCCTGTGGGTGCTGCCGAGCGCCGTCCGGGCGAATCGGATGGGCTTCGCCGCGATCGCGGTGCTCCTGCTGTCAGGGCTCGCCTTCCTCGTCTCGGGTGGAGGACTCGGCGTGCCGGAGGCCGCCCGGGCCGTGCCCCAGGCGCCCGCGAGCGCCGGTCCGACCGGACCGGGCTCGTCGCAGCCGCCGCCCTCCTCGCCGGGGCCGGGCTCGTCAGCGGGGCCCGGGTCCAGTGAGTCGCCGGGAGACGGCGGATCGCCGACGATCCAGCCGTCGTTCGCGCCGGTGCCCTAGGACCCGATCCCTTCGCGGCCCTGCGCCGCCGCCCGTCCGCGAATGCCGTCAGTCGGCGGGAGCGAGCACCCAGCGATCGATCTCCCGCTCGTAATCGAAGAGCTCGCGAGCTTCGAACCAGAGGGCGATCTCGTCGGCAGCGTTCTCGGGGCTGTCCGAGGCATGGACGAGGTTCTGCGCCGTCTCGAGGGCGAAGTCCCCGCGGATCGTGCCGGGCGCCGCCTCGTTCGGACGCGTCGCGCCGTTCATCGCCCGGACCGTGGCGATCGCGTTCGGGCCCTCGAGGACCGTGGCCACGAGCGGTGCGCTCGTGATGAAGTCGACGAGAGACCCGAAGAACGGCCGCTCCCGGTGGATCGCGTAATGGCGCTCGGCGAGGTCGCGCGTGACGTGGATCATCTTCAGCCCGACGACCTTCAGGCCGCGATCCTCGTAGCGGGCGACGATCCGGCCCGTCAGCAGACGCTGGACCCCGTCGGGCTTGATCAGGACCAGGGTGCGTTCGTTCACGTGTCCTCCAGGGTGGGGTCAGTCTCGTGGGTGTCGGCTTCCGCGTTGTCGGTCTCGTCGTCGGCGGTCTCGGGGATCTCGGGGGCCTCGGACGCGTCGGTGGCAGGCTCGTCGCCCGGCCCTGGGACCTCGGGCAAGGCCGAGATCGACGGAACGTCGTCCGCGGTCAGCCGGCCGGCCGCCGTCGCGTGATCGCGGAGCGCCTCGGCCTCACGCCCGACGACCCGCTGGGCGTCGCCCCGGACGAGGACGAGGATCGGCTCCGCCCGGCCGCCCAGGAGGTCGAGGACGGCCGGGGCCAGGCCCGGGGCCGACCGCAGGGCGAGGATCAGGGCGGTCGCCGCGTCTTCGGATCGACCGCCCTCGAGCGCGACGCGACCGGCATGGAACAGCGTCGTCGGATCCAGCGCGGCCGCCGCCACGCGCAGGTCGTCGTCGCCCCAGAGGCTCTGTCCTCCGACGACCGGCGGCGGCAGACGCGTCTCGAGCAGCTCGTCCATGGCGGCGTCGTCGACCTCGGCACTCCACCGCCAGGCCCCCGACCCGTCGGGTGGCGGCGTCGGCAGCGGGCCGGGATGCAGGTCGTCGAAGAGAACGCCGGCCGGTGTTGCGGCGACGCCCGGATCGACCGGCCAGATCTGGCTGCGCGGCATGCCGGCGAAGACCGGATCGAGCGAACCGGCCGCCCCATCGAGGGCCCGACCCGCGAGCCGCCGCGCCTCGGCGGGCCGGCCGAGATCCGCCTGAGCCTCCGCGGCGATCGTGAGGGCGAGGACGTCGTCGGCATTCGTCGCGAGATAGGACGCAGCGGCCTCGCCGGCACCGGTCACGTCTCCGGTCCGCCAGCGGGCCTCGGCGAGGTCGCGGACCCCCTCATCGTCGAGGAGATCGCGGCCGGCGAGGGTCTCGAGCTCCGCACGGGCGATCCCGAGCGACCCCATCCGGAGATGGACCCGGGCGATCACGAGGTCGGGGTGACGGGCGGCGTGAGCCTGCGCAGCGGAGGCCGCCGCCACCAGGTTCACCGATGCGGTCACGGGCCCGCCGCCAACTCGGACCGGATCCACGACCGGGGCGTCCGGCACGTCGGTCGCGATCTCATCGGTCACGCGGGCAGCCTCAGGCGGCGCTCCAGACCGCGGAGGTAGCGAGCCGGGGCGACGACGGCCAGGCGCAGCCCGTCGTCGACGACGAGCTCGGACGCGAGCCTGCGGACGTCTTCGGCGGTGACCGCGGCGACGGCGGCGAGCGCCTCGTCGAGGGTCAGGACGCGATCGTGGAGCGCCTCCTGCCCGCCGATCCAGGAGGCGACGTGGCGTGTCTCGTCCATGCGCAGCTCGAGACCACCCGACAGGTACGCCTTGGCCTTCGCGAGCTCCTCGTCCGGGACGGTCTCGTCGCGGAGGCGGGCGAGCTCGAAGAGCACGGCGTCGAGGGCCGCCGGGAGGCGCTCCGGGTCGACGCCGGCCGAGACCTCGAGCGACCCTGCATCGGCGTAGTCGACGAGCCCCGACGAGACGTCGTAGGCGAGGCCCTTCGCCTCGCGGACGGACAGGAAGAGCCGGCTCGACATCCCGTCGCCGAGGACCGCGTTCAGGACGGCCAGCGCCCACGCGTCGGGGTGGTCTCGACGGAGCGCCGGCACGCCGACGATCAGCTGGGCCTGGGCGGCATCCCGGCGCGCCCGGAGGAGCGCTCGCTCGCCGGCGGGCAGCGCCGGCGCGGGGCTGTAACCGGGCACGATCCCGTTGCCGCTGCCGAAGGCTGTTCCGGCGAGCCCGAGGGCCTCCTCGTGGCCGACGTCGCCCGCGATCGCGACGACCGTGTTCGCCGGCCGGTACATCGTCCGCCAGAAGCTCCGGATCGTGTCGCCGGGGAGTGCCCGGATCCCGTCCTCGTCGCCGCAGATCTCCCGGCCGAGCGCCCCGTCCCCGAACATCGCCTGCTGGAAGAGGATCTGGGCGTACTCCGCGGGGTCGTCGAGATACGACCGGATCTCCTCGACAATCACGCCGCGTTCCCCGTCGATCTCGGCGTCGTCGAGGTTCGGGCGCACGATCAGCTCGCCGAGCACGTCCATCGCCCGAGTCGCCTCGCGTCTCGGGACGCGGACCCAGTAGACGGTGGACTCCCGATCGGTGGCCGCGTTGAAGGAGCCGCCGACGCCCTCGATCGCCTCGGAGATCGCCCGCGTCGTCGGGAAGCGGGCCGTCCCCTTGAACGTGATGTGCTCCATGAAGTGGGCCACGCCGGCCTCCGCGGGCGTCTCGAGGCGCGAGCCGGCGAGGACGTATGCCGCGATGGAGACCGAACGTGCGCCCGGAAGCCTGGCGCTGATCACGCGCGGCCCAGCGGGCAGCGCGGTTCGTTCGAACATCGCGGCCGATGGTACAGGACGAGCGGCCGAATCCCGGATGTGCCCGCGCCGGTTGGGCCTCCGGCCGACCGCGCCGGAGACTATCCTTCCGTCCTGACCTCGCGGACCGGGACCCGCGCGGTCGCCGAGCACGCGCGTGCCTGAAGAGGGGGCCGCGCGACCACGTGGCGGCGTTGAGGAGGAGATTCCATGGCGAGCACACGGCTGCGGCTGGCCGGCCTGTTCGCGGCGGCGAGCATCGTCGTCGGCGCCTGCGGCTCGACCCCGGCGAGCAGCGGCGGGGGCGGGAGCCCCGGAGCGAGCGCGACGGCCTGCAATGCGAGCGGCACGGCGGCCGGCGCCGGCCAGCTCCAGATCCCGGAAGTCGTGGCGGGCAAGTTCAACGTCGCGATGGTCCTGATCGGACCGCACGACGACGGCGGCTGGAGCCAGGCCCACTACGAGGGTCTCCAATACGTCTGCGACCACATCCCGGATTCGCACGTCGCCTACATCGAGCTCGTGCCCGAGGGCGCCGACTCCGAGACCGTCTTCCGGAGCCTCGCGCGGAAGGGCTTCAACTTCATCATCGGGACGTCGTTCGGCTACATGGACCCGATGGAGACGGTGGCGAAGGACTTCCCCGACATCACGTTCCTCCACCTGACCGGCTACAAGTCGAACGGCAAGAACTTCGGCAACTTCTTCGGCGCGATGGAGGACTTCAAGTACCTCGCCGGGATGCTCGCCGGCTCGCGGGCGAAGAAGGACGGCAACCCGAAGATCGGCTACATGGCGACCTTCCCGATCCCCGAGGAGCTGCGCCTCGGCAATGCGATCACCCGCGGCGTGAAGGTCACATGCCCCGAGTGCACCGTCGATGTCCGGTTCATCAACACCTGGCACGATCCCCAGAAGGAGCGTGACGGGGCCGCGTCGCTGTTCGACGCGGGCGCCGACGTCGTCTTCACCGGGGCCGACACCGGCGCCGTCGCCGACGTCGCCAAGGAGAAGGGCAAGTGGGCGGTCACGTACGACCATCCCGCGTCCTGCAACAACGACGCCTGCCTCACGGCGCCGTACTGGATCTGGGGCCCCGAGTACACCCGGATCGCCCAGCAGGTGAAGGACAAGAAGTACACCGCCGGCTACGAGTACTTCGACGCCGACTCCAAGGCGATGGCGCTCCTCGGCTTCATGGACGGCCAGACCCCGCGCAAGGGTGTCGCTGACCTGCCGCCGGCCGACCTCCAGAACGTCAAGGACACCCTGGCCAAGATGCTCGCCGGCCAGTTCGGGCGGTTCGACGTCTTCGCCGGGCCGATCAAGGACAACACCGGCAAGGAGCTCCTGCCGGCCGGCGCGAAGCTGAAGCAGTCCGACCTCGACCAGTTCCCGCCCGGCGCCCCGGGTTCGGAGTGCTCGGTCTGCATGTACTGGTGGAACGACGGGATCACGGTCCCGCTTCCCAAGCTGAGCTAGGAGTCGATCCGTGAGGCCCGTGGGCGACCGCCCGCGGGCCTCACCGTTTCCGGAGGTCCCGCGGTGACCGCGATCGACGCCCCAGCGCTGGCGATCGACGCCCCGGCCCTCGCGATCGACGCCCGCGGGATCGTCAAGTCGTTCCCCGGGGTGCTCGCGAACGACCACGTCGACTTCGACCTGCGCCGCGGCGAGGTCCATGCGCTGCTCGGCGAGAACGGCGCCGGCAAGAGCACGCTGATGAACATCCTCGCCGGGCTCTATCGGCCGGACGAGGGCGAGATCCGCATCGACGGCGAGCCCGTCACGTTCGGCTCGCCGCGGGACGCGATCGCGGCCGGGCTCGGGATGGTCCACCAGCACTTCACCCTCGTCCCGAGCCAGACCGTCACCGAGAACATCCTCCTCGGGCTCGATCGGCCGCGGTTCCTCCTCCACGAGCGGCGATCCGAGGCCGAAGTCGCGGCCCTGGCCGAGCGGTTCGGGATGCGGGTCGACCCGCGGGCCCGGATCTGGCAGCTCTCCGTCGGCGAGCAGCAGCGGGTGGAGATCCTGAAGATGCTCTACCGCGGGGCGCGGATCCTGATCATGGACGAGCCGACCGCGGTGCTCGCGCCCCAGGAGGCGGACGAGCTGTTCGAGACGCTCCGCTCGATGACCCGCGAGGGACGCAGCGTCGTCTTCATCAGTCACAAGCTCGGCGAGGTCCTCGCGATCGCCGACCGGGTCACCGTGATGCGGCGCGGGGTCGTGACGGCGGCGGGGCTCCCGACGGCTGGTGCCACCCGGGCCGACCTGGCGAGGCTGATGGTCGGCCGGTCGGTCCTCGAGACGATCGACCGGGTGCCCGTCACGCCGGGATCGATCGTCCTGGCGGTCGAGGGGGTGAGCGCCCGGAACGACCGCGGCCTGCCGGCCCTCCGCGACGTGTCGCTCGATGTGCGGGCCGGCGAGATCGTCGGAATCGCCGCCGTCGCCGGCAACGGCCAGAGCGAGCTGGCCGAGGTCATCACCGGGCTACGGCCGTGCACCGGCGCGATTCGCATCGCGGGTGAGGAAGTGGCGAACGAATCGGCCGGGACGGTGATCGCCCGCGGCGTCGCCCACATCCCGGAGGACCGCTCGACCGTCGGCAGCGCGCCGAACCTCTCGCTGACGGACAACCTGATCATGAAGCGCTACCGCGAGGCGCCCGTTGCGCGTGGCTGGCTCATGGACGAGGCAACCGCGCGGACGATCGCGGGCACCCTCAAGGAGTCGTACGCGATCGCCGCGCCGTCGGTCGACACCCAGGCCCGCCTCCTGTCCGGCGGCAATCTCCAGCGGCTGATCCTGGCCCGTGAGATCGAGACGAAGCCCGGGCTCCTCATCGCCGTCCAGCCGACCCGCGGCCTCGACGTCGGCGCGATCGAGTCGGTCCACCGGCTCCTGCTCTCGCTGCGCGAGCACGGAACGGCGATCCTCCTGATCTCGGAGGAGCTCGACGAGATCCTCGCGCTCTCGGACCGGATCGATGTCGTGTACGAGGGCCGGGTGGTCGGGACGTTCCCGTCCGCCGAGGCGGACGTCGGGCGGATCGGGCTCCTGATGACCGGCGGCGACGAGGAGGCCGCCTCGTGACGATCCGCCTCGAGCCACGGATCGCGGCTCCGCGCTGGCTGTCGGCGGCGGCGACGATCGGGGCCGTCGTCGTTGCCCTCGTGATCTCCGGCGCGATCATCGGGTTCGTCGGCGGCGACCCGATCCGCTCCTATCTCCACATCCTGAACGCATCGTTCGGGAGCATCGGGGTGCTGAGCGACACGCTGGTCAAGGCCACGCCCCTGATCCTCACCGGGCTGGCCTGCGCGCTCGCGTTCCGGATGCGGCTGTGGAACATCGGCGCGGAGGGCCAGTTCCTGCTCGGGGCCTGGGGCGCGACGGCGGTCGTCCTGTCGGGGGTCCTCCCGAAGGGCACGCCCGCGGTCGTCGTCCTGCCGCTGATGATGGCGGCCGGGATGCTGGCGGGCGCGATCTGGGGCCTGATCCCCGGCGTCCTTCGCGCGCGGCTCGGGGTCAACGAGATCATCACGACCCTGATGCTCAACTACGTGGCGCTGTTCTGGATCCAGTTCTGGGTGTTCGGGCCGTGGAGCGAATCCGGCTTCCAGCAGACGAAGACCTTCCCGCCCGAGGCGTGGCTGCCACGACTGAGCGATTTCGCCACGACCGTGCCCGCATTCGGCGGGCTCACGGTCCACCTCGGCCTCATCTTCGGCCTGGTCGCAGCCGGGATCGTCTGGCTGATCCTCGAGCGATCGCGATGGGGCTACGAGATCCGGCTCATCGGCGACTGCCCGCGGGCCGCGCGATATGCCGGCATCGACATCGCCCGGAACCTCATCGTCGTGTTCGCGGTGTCGGGCGCCCTGGCCGGTCTCGCTGGGATGAGCGAGGTCGCGGGCTCCGTCCACCGGCTCCAGGACCGGATCTCGCCCGGCTACGGCTTCACCGCGATCATCATTGCCTACCTCGCGAAGTTCCACCCCGGTCGGGTCGTCGTCGCGTCGATCCTGTTCGGGGCGCTGATCCTCGCCGGCCGCGAGATCCAGCCGTCCGGGGTCCCGGCGATGATCCAGGGGATCATCCTCTTCGCGCTGATCGTGTCGGACACGCTCGTCCGGTACCGGGTCCGGATCGAGCGGACGCCGCCCCCAGCGCCGGCCACGGCCGAGCCCGCGGTGCCCGGCTGATGGACCTGACCCTGGTCCTGGCCGCGGGGATTGCGGCCGGCACCGTCCTCGTCTTCGCGGCCGTCGGCGAGATCTTCGCCGAGCGGGCCGGCGTCCTCAACCTCGGGGTCGAGGGGATGATGCTCATGGGCGCCGTCGCGGGGTTCTCGACGTCGGCCGCCACGGGGAACGCCTGGCTCGGGGTTCTCGCAGGAATGATCGCCGGCGGGCTCCTCGCCCTCCTGCACGCGGTCGTCACGATCCATCTCCGCGCCGACCAGGTCGTCAGCGGGCTCGCCCTGACGTTCCTCGGGACCGGCCTCGCCCGCGTCCTCGGGGAGGGCCTGACCAACCGCGTTGTGGCGACCCTGCCCCGCCTGACAGTACCCGTCCTCTCGG
>Ga0207684_10002239_pt1 | contig 19718 bp, 17 predicted proteins | sample KBSK5501metaG_FD_184342 | JGI IMG/M metagenome (GOLD analysis project Ga0207684, IMG submission 184342) | Corn, switchgrass and miscanthus rhizosphere microbial communities from Kellogg Biological Station, Michigan, USA - KBS K5-50-1 metaG... | ecosystem: Host-associated > Plants > Roots >...
ACCAGAATCTTCGCGCCGCGGCCCTGTTCCACGATTTCACCGGTCACGAGCGCTGCCGACTGGGGGCGAGCGATCTGGCCGGGCTCGCCTGAGACCGCCAACACGTCACTGAACTCAATTTTGCCGCCAGTGCCGTTGCCCTGACTTTCTAATCGAATCACGTCGCCGGGCGCCACCCGGTACTGCTTTCCACCGGCGCGGATGACCGCGTACATACCTATGCCTCCGTCCAATCCTATGCCCGTCGCGGCCTGGCGCGATTTCGGGAACCCTCATGCTGTGCTTGCTGCTTTCCGCGTCGGCGCCTTGAGCCACGAATGCGGGACGGCTCCAGAACGGAGCCGTAACTACAGGCAAACCCATCCATTTTAGCGTGCGCTGTCGAAAAGCGTCAAACCGGGGCGGCTGCATGCAGCGGCCAGCTGCCGGGCCCGACTTCCGCCTTTGTCGTTTGCGGCTCTTTGCTCTTTGTGCGACAATCTGTCGCCGAATCGGAGGAAGCTCAATGCACAAGCGCCTTTTGACCATTCTGATGTGTGTACTCGCGCTCAGCCTTTCCAGCCTTGGCGCGTCTAAGAAGAAAACCGTTGTGTCCGGCGCCCCGGACAAGGCCTACCTGCAAAGGCTTATGGACGGTTGGAGTGCGGGCAATCCGGCTAATATGGCCCAGTATTACGATCAGGGCGACTACACTTTCTTCGACATCGTCCCGCTGAAATACAACAATTGGGCGGAGTATCAGAAGGGTGTGGAGGAAGTGCTGAAGGGTTACAAAAGCTTCAAGCTGACGGTGAACGACGATGCCCAGATGCACACCGACGGCAACCTGACCTGGGCAGCCGCTACCCTCAAGGAAGACGCCATCACCGCAGCCGGCAAACACGAATTGGCTACGCTGCGCTGGACGGTGATCTTCGAAAAGCAGGGCGGCAAGTGGCTGATCGTGCACGAGCACACGTCTGAACCGTTGCGGTAGATTCCAATTGCAGATTGAGGATTTCAGATTGGAGCGGGGACCAACTCCACATCCGACGTTCTGAAAATCCTGAACGCTTTGCTCTGAAATCTAAAATCTGCAATCTAAAACCGAACCCGGAACGATTGCTCTCTTGGTCATGTATACGCTTTCACGAAGAAGCACACGGTCATCCCCGCCCCCACGAGGATTACGAAATTACGCACCCACGCCTGGGGTAGTTTCTGCGCATAGTGCGCCCCGAGATACCCGCCCACCAGCGCGCCCACGATCATGACTATGCCCTGGGGCCAGTAAATCGCATCCTTGACGATAAATACCAGTACAGCGATGCCGTTGATGGCCATGCCTAGAATGCTCTTCAACGCGTTCATGGCGTGGATGTCGGTCATGCCGACGGCCGCCAGCATGGCCAGGTTGACGATGCCGACGCCGCCGCCGAAGTAACCGCCATATACGGCGACTACCAGCTCGAAAATCGAGGCTCCCAGGATGGCTGCTGTGGTGGCGTCATGCCCCACGCTCGAAGGGTGTCCGCGCGCCAGGCGATTGCCAAACACGAACAGAAGGGTCGCACCCAGCATCAGCCAGGGCAGCACGCGCAAAAAGGTGTGTGCCGGGGTTTTGAGCAGCAGAAATGCGCCGATGATTCCGCCGACGAAGCTGGTGATCAGCAGGGGCATCAACACCCGCCGGGGTACATCGAGTCGGTTGCGGTACGCGCCTCCGCTGGCTGTTACGCCGGTCCAAAGGGCGAGCGTGTTGGTGGCGTTGGCAGGAATCGGCGGCACACCGACCAACAACAGGGCGGGAAAGGCCACAAAGCTGCCACCGCCCGCGACCGCGTTTAAAGCTCCGCCCAGGATGCCGGCCAAAAAAAGAAACATAGCTTGTTGCGGGTTCAGGGACATCAGGTGAATGGACACAAGATTCAGGGGCAAAAGCTTAATAGTAAAGGTGTATCACACGAGTTGAACAAGCGCCCGCTTATGGCCCTGCGATTGGCTCACGCGAAGCTATGCGTGCCGATGGCACCAAGGCTCTGCAACGCATGGTCTTCAAAACCTAACCCACAATGAATTCGGCCGGAGCCGGGAAGGATCAAAAGACGGCGGCAAGACGTGGACCGTGATCTGGCCGATTCACTACAAACGCTGGCTTCAACTTTCCGCGGGAGAGTGATGCGGTGGGATGAAACAGCGAACCGCGGCGGCCGAAGCCGAGCCTGTTTTCAGCGACAAGCGGCACGACAGGAAGGCGTGCCCCTCCCCATAAGTTACCGGCATGCAGTGGCCGGGACACCCCTTCCTACATGAGCCCGGGGTTCACACGTGCGCGGGCGAAGGCGCCCGTCGCCATACGGGCCTACATCCCGTAGGTGCCGGTGGCGCCTACACGCGACGAAACCTGGTCGCGAATGTTGCGCGCTTTTTCGGCGATGTTGTTACGGGTTTCTTCTCCACTGGCGGGAGCCAGCAACAGACCTACGCCCACGCCGATTCCCAGGCCCAGGAGCCCGGCGGCGACGGCGCCCAGCATGTTGCTGTTGTCTTCGCCGCGAATCACGTCGGCAGCCCGGCTGACGCGATCAGAAGCAGTTTCATAAGTATCCTGCGCTTTGGAGCGCAGATCCTCGACGGTTCCCGCCATACGCCCGCGCATGGAGTCGAGCAGATAAATGCCGGTGCCCAGCAGCAGATTAAGAAGCACTTTCTCTTTACGCGATTTCATTTCTCACCTCTTCGTAGGCCTGCTTTAGCAAACCCGCTGGCATGAAGATGCCAAAGACAGATTAGCGGTTGGCGCGATTTTTGCACAGACCCAACAGGCTGGCCGCCGTCTCTGCCCGGCAATCGGACGGCAAAAAACCGAAGCCTGGTTTCATCTTGGGAAAACCGGGAATGCCGCGAATATCGGGACTGCTATTGGGTCGCTGTTGTATAGTTGCGATTGCTTGCTTTTGCTTTCATTTAGGAAAGATCCGAAGGGTGTTGCCATGAGTTTGACCGGAGTTCGCCTGGGTTCGCAGCGGAAACTAGTAACGGCTCTTCTTCTTGCTGTCTCGACTGCCTGGGCGCAGGCTGGGAACCGATCGGCGGACCCTGGCCAGATCGGGTATAAGTCAGCGGCCGACGCCGAGCAGAAGAAGACGCTCCTATTGCGAGATTTTCATCCTGCCTCCATGCTTCACGCCCCCGCCCAAGAGGTTCCCAAGGCTAAGTTCTACGTCATCGATGTGCACAACCACACCAACGATGCCGCTGGCATTGACGAACACATGCCGCCCGAACGGGTCATTGAGGTTATGAATCACACCAACGTGAGGACCGTGGTCATTCTCACTGGCATGTGGGGCGACAAGCTGCAGCACGTCATCGACGAGATGGTGAAGCCATATCCAGGGCGGTTCATCGTGTTCACCCAAATCGACTGGAGCAAAATCGACGATCCCAATTTCAGCGGGGAAATGGTGCGACAGCTGGACGATGCGGTCGGCCGGGGCGCTCGCGGGCTGAAGCTGCTGAAGGACTTGGGCCTGGGCGTGCGGGATAAGTCCGGGAAGCTGGTCGCGATCGACGATCCGCGGCTGGATCCGGTCTGGCACGAATGCGGACGTTTGGGGATTCCTGTCTTCATCCACACTGGCGATCCGGAGGCTTTCTTCCATCCCACGGACGCGCGCAACGAGCGCTATGAGGAGCTAACTGAGCATCCGGACTGGAGCTTTTACGGTCCGCAGTTTCCGACGCTGGAGAAGTTGCTGGAGGCGCGTAATCGCGTTTTTGCCCGGCATCCGGAAACGCTTTTTGTGTCGCTGCATTTGGGCTGGCCGGAGAATCTGGATTGGGTCACTCGCATGCTCGACGAACATCCCAATGTAATGGTGGAGTTTGGGGCTCGGGAAGCGGAGTTGGGGCGGCAGCCCCGACGCACCCGCGAGCTCTTTGTTAAGTATCAGGACCGGGTAATGTTTGGCACCGACAACGGCATGGATGAAGCCATGTACCGCAGTCATTTTCGCTGGCTTGAAACCGGGGATGAATCGTTCGATTACTGGGGGTATCCGGCGCAGGGACGCTGGGAAATTTACGGCCTGGGATTGTCCGATCCGGTGTTGGAGAAAATCTATCACTTGAATGCGGAGCGAGTGTTTCGGCAGTTCAAGGGTGGAGCAAAGGGAGGGGCGCAATGACAACCAGGTATGGCAATGCCATGAACGCTAGGGCGGTTTCTTCCGGTGCGATCCGTGCAGGCTGGCTCTTGCTCACCGGAGTTTGCCTCTTGGTCGTTAGCTGCACGCCTCCGCCGGCGAAGACGAAGCCGGCGCCGGCTCAACCGTCCCAAATTAAAGTGGATGTGAAACCGAGCGGGCCGATCGTCCTCATCACCAGTTCAGCCGAGTTCCAGATTCTGCCCTCCGGTTACATACAGGCCTCGCTGCTCAAGGCGGGGCAGAAGGTCACCCTGGACGAGCCGCGTGAGGGCGGCAGTGATCTTCTCGTGCGAGATGGCAAGGAAGTTCCGTTTGCGCTCGACTTCGGCCAGGCCAAGGTGCAGGACTGCGTCGGGAAATTGGGCCGGGGCAAGCGGGTGGAAATTGCTGCCGGCCCAGTGGACGGGGCGGAAGCTGGCATTCAACGTACGCTGCGGATCGAAGTATACGACGACTTTCCGACCATCCTGCTTTCAAGCGCGGAATATAAGAATACTGGCGCAGAAGATTTCCGCATTGACCGGGTGGTCGAACAGCGGCACAGGTTCAGCGGAAATCTGACGGACAAGAAGGCGCAGCCCTATGACATGTGGAGCTTCCACGGATCAAGCTACGACTGGGGAAAAGATGACGTGGTAAAGCTGACTCGAACCTTCTCCCAGCCGAACCTCATGGGGGCACAGGTGAAGGGCGGCTACGGCGGCGGCATTCCGGTGGTTGCGTTCTGGACGGCGTCGGCGGGCGAGGCCCTTGGTCACGTCGAAACCCTGCCGCTGACGCTGTCCCTGCCTGTCAGGGTGGGTGCGGATGGCGTAGAGGCGGGGGTGGACATCGCCGCCAACACAGTACTCAAACCGGGGGAGAGTTATTCCACGCCGCGAAGCTTTGTTGCGGTCTATGCGGGCGATTTTTATGAGCCGCTGCACGCCTGGTCGAGTGTGTTGCAGAAAGAAGGATGGGAGATTCCCAAGCCTTCGAGCGAAGCTTACAACGTCAGCTGGTGCGGCTGGGGTTATGAATTCAACGTCACCCCGGCGCAGATGCTGGGCACGGTGCCGAAGCTCAAGGAACTGGGCATCAAGTGGGCGACGCTCGATGATCGTTGGTTCGACACTTACGGTGACTGGAATCCGCGCGCGGATACCTTTCCCGGCGATTCCATCAAGAAGATGACGGATGACTTTCACAAGCAGGGAATCCTGGTGCAGCTGTGGTGGCTGCCCTTGGGGGTGGAAGACGGCCAGAGCAAATATGAGTCGCACAAGTATGTACTCTCGAAGGTTGCGGAGGAGCACCCGGAGTGGCTCATTCTCGACAAGGACGGGAAACATGCACGCATGACTCGCGACTTGGCGACGCTATGCCCGGCCGTGGCTGAAGTGCAGCAGTTCTACAAAAAGCTTACGAAGAAATTTATCGGGGACTGGGGATTCGATGGATCCAAGCTGGACAATATTTACAGCGTGCCCATGTGCTACAACCCGGCGCATCACCATAAGTCTCCACAGGATTCGGTCAACGCCATGGGCGATGTGTACAAGACGATTTTCCAGACCAGCCGCGCGCTCAAGCCGGAGAGTGTGACTCAGAGCTGTCCGTGTGGTACGCCGCCGTCGCTGGCCTGGTTGCCATTTATCGATCAGGCGGTGACGGCCGATCCGGTGGGCGCGGTGCAGGTGCGGCGCCGCATCAAGATGTACAAGGCGCTGCTGGGGCCGGAGTCCGCGGTGTACGGAGATCACGTGGAACTCTCCGCCATGGACCGCATCGGCAATAACTGGTGGGAGCACGGCGAGGATTTCGCTTCGACCATTGGCGCCGGCGGCGTTGTGGGAACGAAATTCGTGTGGCCCGATCCGGGTCCGAAATTCAAGCCGGTGACGCTTACCCAAACTAAAGAGGAACATTGGAAGAAGTGGATCGGCATCTACAACCAGAAGATGCTGTCGAAAGGTAGGTTCCGAAATCTTTACGTGTACGGGTACGACGCGCCGGAGGGTTACGCGATTGAAAAAGACGGTAGGATGTTCTATGCGTTCTTCGCACCTTCGTCATCGCCGTGGAAGGGAGAGATCGAACTGCGGGGGCTGGAGCCGGGAAGTTATCACGTGACAGACTACGCAGAAGGCAAGGATGTCGGGACGGTGAAAGCCACGGCGGAAGCGCCTCCCCGGCTTAAGACCGAGTTCAAGGATCATCTGCTGCTGGAGCTGAGCCGGTAGATTTCCCATGTGGGGCCCGCCCCACACATTACGCGCCGTGCTCGCGCAGGAATCGCTCGCGATATTCCTTGTCGCGGAACGCTTCTGTTCCTCCCGGGCGAGTGACAGAGAGAGCGCCTGCACGGTTGCCGCTGGCCAGGCAGGCTGTCAAATCGGAGCCTCGAAGATACTCGTGCAGGAAACCGGCGTCGAAACTATCGCCGGCGCCGACCGCGTCGACTGCCGTGATTTTCAGCGCTGGGCTGGCGAACCGCTCCGCGCCTCGTTGCGCCAATGCTCCCTCCGCGCCAAGTTTTGCGACCACTAGCGGAACCATTTCCGCTAGCTGCCTGATGGCGGCATCCATGTCATGGGTTCCCGTGATCCTGGTGGCTTCGCGGGTGTTGGGAAGGAATACGTCCACATATTTCAGCAAATTCTTCAAGCCGCCGTCCCAGAGGTCTTGTGGGTCATCGTTGGTATCGAGCGAAATAGTTAGGCCCGCCGCCTTTACCCGGCGAAACAGTCCGGCAACGTCGGGCAGCAAGGCGCGCTGCAAATATAGGGAGGAAAGATGAAAGTGGCGGGAGTCCAAAAGGGAATTGAAATCGAGGTCTTTCAGCGAAAGTTCAGCAATGGTTCCGGCGTAGGTCAACATGTTGCGCCCGCCGGTACGCTGCAGGATGATGGTAAGCCCGGTCATGGTCGGGCCGTGCGCCCGCTGTACGCGTGAGACGTCCACGCCGCCTTGCTGCAGGCGATCGAGCGCGATCTGTCCCAACGAATCGTCGCCAATGAGGGATTGGAACCCTACGCGGCTTCCCAGCGCCGCTAGATTGTGGGCGACGATCGCGGAAGAGCTGCCCAGAGTGAGCATCATGCGGTCGGCCAGCAGTTCGCGCTCGGGCGGAAGTTCGTCAGGAAGCCCGTAGAGGATGAGGTCGAGGTTCAGTTCTCCGGCGATGGTGACGTCAAAGCGTGGCATCTTGAGTTTTGGGTTCCTTTTTGAAAAAGATGAGCATTTCGCTCGCGGAAATCGACGGTCCGACGCGGCCGCTGGAAAGGCGAAACCGCAGAGTTCGTGGAAATCATCGCACGGAACAGTGGTGGACCCGGAGAGACTTGAACTCCCAACCCCTGCGTTCGAAGCGCAGTGCTCTATCCAGTTGAGCTACGGGTCCGACTTTCTGCGGACGACTAAATCGTCTACATTGTAGCTCCGAAAACCCCCGCACTGTCCCTCGAAAGAAGGGTGAAACGAGGACGGGGCGCCCGGGGCCAAGATTATGAGTGACCGGGGAGGAACGATGGCCGGGAACAACTTGCCCGAGCCGTGGTTGCGAGGCACGTTGCCAGAGGTTCCAGCAGTACAGCGAGCCGTTTTGCACGGCTTGGAACTGGCAGAAGAGGATCTGAAGCGCTGGTGCGGCGGATTGACCGATGAACAGATGAAGGCACGCCCTGCCGGGCTGTCGCCGGTGGCGTTTCATTTGCGTCACATTGCCCGGAGCCTCGACCGGTTGTTGACTTACGCCGAGGGACCATCGTTGACCGACGAGCAGTTGGCGGGATTAAGGCAGGAATCGGACCCGGAGGCAAGCCGGGATGATTTATTCTCAGATCTGGACTTGGCTATCCGCCAGAGTGCGACACGGATTCGGGCACTCGCGGCGAATTCGCTTGGTCAGAGCGGGAGGGTCGGGCAGCAACAACTGCCCACAACTGTGGCTGGGTTGCTCGTTCATATTGCCGACCACACTCAACGTCACGTGGGGTAGGCCGTCACAACCGCGAAAATTGTTGGGACCCAGCGCGTCGAGCCGTGAACCGCACCTCTACCCAGCAGACGGCTCTTTCGCCCCCGTTGGGGCTAAACTTCCTTCCGCTCCGGGGCCCACGGCTTGCGCCGTGGGCTGCATTCTATCGCGGCTTCACGGCTGAGCGAGCGCCGCATCGGGTAGAGCACCGCAGTCTTCCCAGGAAGCGATTGCGACCTAGCGCAGCGACTGCAGGTTGAGGATTAGCGACAACACGTTACCTAGAACGCCATACGAGCCGTTTGAATAGTACCCGTATTGATATTGGTCGCTATAGCCATCTTCATAGCCACGACGGAACCCTTCGCGAAAATAGTATCGATAGTCCTCAGGATCCACATAGTAGCCGTTGTAGCCATAGGTCGCGTCCTGAAAGGCGTAACTCTCGCGGTAGTCCGGGCGCCACCCATCCTCACGGTCCGCGGCTCCGGCACGGAAGCCTTCCTGATAGCCGTAGTTAACCGCTTGCCTTAGTAGGTCTGCGCCGTACTGGTTGGTCTCGTAGTAGGCGCCGCCGCGATTGTAGCGATACACCGGAGCGGTGTAGAAGTAGGGATCGTTGTAATAGTCGTGACGTTCTTCACGGAGGCGCCGGTCCTGATCACGCAGATGCTCTAGATACTCTTCCTGGAAGCGATACTGCGCCACCCGCCTTTGTTGCTGCAACATTGCCGTTTGCTCCTGGAGGCGGCGTTGTTGCTCATCCAAACTCTGGCGATACTGCGTCAGGCGCTGTTGTTGTTGCTCAATCAACTGCTGCTGACGCTGCTGTGAAAGACGCTCTTGCTGCTCGTGCTGCTGCTGCTGTTGCTGCCATTGCTGCTGCGCGCGCTGCTGTTGCTCGCGATTCAGTTGCTGCTGCCGTTCTTGCTGCGCCTGGTTCCGCTGACTCTGTTGCTGTATGCGCTCTTGCTGCTGTTGATTCAACTGCTGTTGTCGTTGCTGCTGCGTCCTCTCTTGCTGCTGTTGGTTCTGTTGATTCTCCTGCTGTGTGCGTTCTTGCTGTTGCTGTTGCATTCGTTGCTGCTGCTGCTGTTGTTGGTTGTGCTCGCGTTGCTGCTCCTGCTGGACACGTTCTTGCTGATTCTGCTGCTGCCGTTGTTGGTTGTGCTCGCGTTGCTGCTCTTGCTGAACGCGTTCTTGCTGTTGCTGATTCTCCTGCTGCCGTTGTTCCTGCATTCGTTGCTGCTGCTGTTGTTGGTTGTGCTCGCGTTGCTGCTCTTGCTGGACGCGTTCTTGCTGTTGCTGATTCTCCTGCTGCCGTTGTTCCTGTATTCGTTGCTGCTGCTGTTGTTGGTTGTGCTCGCGTTGTTGCTCTTGCTGGTTCTGCTCCCGGCCACGTTCCTGCTGCGGCTGCTGTTGTTCGGGCTTGGCCTGTCTGTCCGGCTTGGCTTGCTTTTCCGGCTTCCCCTGTTTTTCGTCCTGCTGTTCCTGTTGTGCGTAGGCCTGAAGACCGGTGCCGGCGAGCAAGAACAGAACGGTCACGATGACGGCTCCGACGCGTTTCATAGACTTTGCCTCCACTCACATACTTAGATGCAGTATTTGGGCTTCGCCGCATGGCCCCTCCGCTTACCGCAGGACCAAAAATCGCTGAGACCAACACATCCATGGCTGGAGAACGACCTCAATCCGTAAAGGATTTCCTTTCGGGGTTCTCGCAGCGGATCCTGTTGAGGCCTGCAGAAAATCCGGGGCGTTGACAACGAGACGGCCAGGCTTCAGAGCGACCCTTTGCGCGGCCACTTCGTGATCACTCAATTGAAGGTGGCGGAAACTGGCTGCGATTTCAAAGATAGCTCCCAAGTGAACATTCCTCCTGTAGGTAATCGATAACCTCGAACCGCCGACTCCCTCTGGCGATGGTATGATGCTCGCCAATACTTAAGGTCCTCACTGGAGGATGTCTACCAGCAAGCGAGAACTCAAGCCCATGGCAATTACAAACGCACAAACCCGTACCGCTACGGTGAGTTCGCCCGCTTCCAGCAACAAAGTCGCGTTGGCGGTGGTGACCACATTGTTTTTCATGTGGGGCTTCCTCACCGTCCTGAACGACGTCCTGGTGCCACACCTTAAGTCCATTTTTGACCTGAACTACACCAAGGCCTTGCTGATTCAGTTCTCATTTTTTTCGGCGTATTTCTTCTTTTCGACTCCTGCCGCCAGGGTGATTGATTGGATTGGGTACAGGAAGACGATGGTAGTCGGCCTGTGCACCATGGGTCTGGGAGCACTGTTGTTCATTCCAGCCGCTAGCATTCCCTCTTATCCGCTGTTTCTCGGGGCGCTGATGGTTTTGGCCGCGGGCATCACCGCGTTGCAGGTGGCAGCCAATCCCTACGTGGCCGTGCTGGGGCCTCCTGAAACCGCGTCCAGCCGCCTGAATCTGGCGCAGGCGTTCAATTCCCTTGGCACCACGATTGGGCCCTACCTTGGCGGTATGCTCATTCTGAATGCCACCCACCAGAATATGGATACGGTGCGGCAAATGTCCGTCGACGCGCTGCAGGCCTACCGCATTCATGAGGCATCGTCGGTCAAGTTGCCGTATTTGATTATGGGGCTGACTCTCATCGGCTTGGGAGTAGTCATCGCAATGTTCAATCTGCCCGCGATGCCGGAAGCGGAACGGCACGGAGCCGCAGGTTCGAGGGAAAGCGTTTGGAAATACCGCCACCTGGTGCTGGCTGCGATTGGAATCTTCGTATATGTGGGAGCCGAAGTTTCAATCGGCAGTTTCCTGATCAACTATTTCACCCAGACGAATATTGGGAACGTCTCGGAAGTGGTGGCCGCCGGTTATGTTTCATACTACTGGGGCGGGGCGATGGTGGGACGGTTTATCGGTTCGGCGATTCTTCAGAAGGCGCGCACCGACGTGGTGCTGGGAATCGCGGCCCTGGTCGCCTGCGCTCTGGTGGCCAGTTCGATGCTGACATTCGGTCATGTGGCGATGTGGACCATCATCCTGGTGGGTTTTTTCAATTCCGTGATGTTTCCCAGCATCTTTACGCTGGGGATTGCCAAACTGGGCCCGTTGACGGGAGACGGCTCCGGTCTGCTGGTAATGGCGATTGTTGGGGGCGCCTTCATTCCATTGCTGCAAGGCGCTCTGGCCGATCGCATCGGCATTCATCACGCGTTCATATTGCCGGCGATCTGTTATCTCTACATTGCTTATTACGCGTTCAGGGGATCGCGGCCCATGGTCGTCGCGTAGATATTAGAGACCGTCCTCCTGTTTTGCGCTCAAGCTTTTACCCGCAAAGAACACAAATGGGCGATCGTTTCCGGAGAGTCTGCTGGGAGTCCGTCAAATCTAGCTGCGCCCGGCGTTGGTTTCTTCATCTGCGATCTTCGTTTCCGCCAATCTTGTTTCCGGCAATATTGGGTAAGTGATATCCTTCCCGACCATGGCCGTAACCATGCAGGACATCGCCCGGGGACTGAATGTTTCCGTGGTAACGGTGTCCAAGGTTCTGCGCAACCAGGGCAAGATCAGCGTCGCCACCCGCAACCGAGTATTGCGGCGGGCGAAAAAGTTGAACTATCAGGCCAACTGGATCGCTCGTAGCCTGGTAACCCGGCGCACCTTCACCATCGGATTGCTGCTGCCGGATTTTACCCACCCCTTTTTCGCAGAGATCGCCAAGGCCATTGCTGAGACGGTGCGGCCGCATGGCTATCACGTCATCATTTCGTATTTTGAAGAAAATCCACAGCTGGAAAAAAGCGAAGCCGTGTCACTACTGGCTCGACAGGTGGACGGGTTGATTTTGGCGTCAGCGCAGTCCGGAGCTGGCGCTTTCGAACACATCCAACAGCGGAACACTCCGTTCGTCCTGATTGACCGCCCCATTGCCGGGGTGCAGGCCAGTTTCGTGGGAGTGGACAACCAGGCGATCGGCCAGTTGGCCACAGCTCACCTGATCGATCGGGGCTGCCATCGAATCGCACATCTGCGCGGTCCCGACATTGGCATCGCCAAGGGGCGAATGGAGGGCTACCGCCGCACCCTCGCGAAACATCGGATAACGCTTCCTACCGGCTACATCGTGGACGCAGGCTATCAGGACGAAACCGGACATGAGGCGATGCGGAAATTGCTGCGCGCTTCGCCCAGGCCGGATGGCGTATTCTGCTACAACGATCCGGTTGCGATTGGTGCGATGCGCGCGATTGCCGAAGCCGGGCTTCGAGTGCCGGATGATATTGCGGTCGCCGGAGCGGGCAATGTTCACTATTCGGATTTTCTCGCTGTGCCCCTGACGACTGTCGACCAGGGGACGTTTGAGATAGGAAAGCGAGCTGCCGATCTTTTGCTGGAGCGAATCGCTTCCAAGCACAAGCTGCGACCGAAGAAGATATTGATTGAACCCAGGCTGGTGATGCGGCAATCGACAGAGCGCTGCGGTCTGGGCCTTGAACCGGGTGCGACTGTTTCCGACCGCAAGAACAAGAAAGCGAATGCGCCGCGGAAAAACGAAAGTAAGAAAACAAATTCATTTTGACGAAAAGTAAGGAAGGAACGCGCGCATGTCTATCAGAGCAAGCATTTTGGGCGCCATGGTGGCGGTACTGATCGCTCCCTCGCTGCTGTCTGCGCAGGATAAGGGGTTGGCCAGTACGCCTCCCATGGGGTGGAACAGCTGGAACAAATTCGGATGTAATGTGGGCGAAGACATGATTCGGCAAATGGCCGACGGAATGGTTAAGTCGGGTATGAAGGAGGTCGGCTACCAATACATTGTGATCGACGATTGCTGGCAGGTGGAACGAGATCAGAGCGGCAACATCGTAGCCGATGCCAAGCGCTTTCCCGCCGGGATCAAGGCGCTGGCGGACTACGTCCATTCCCGCGGGCTGAAGTTCGGGATCTATTCCGATGCGGGTTACAAGACTTGCGCCAAGCGCCCGGGCAGCCTGGGCCATGAGTATCAGGACGCGCTACAGTATGCCGCCTGGGGTGTCGACTATCTGAAGTACGACTGGTGCAACACCACCACGCAGGATGCCCAGGCAGCTTATGCCCTGATCCGCAATGCGCTCAATGCCTCGGGCAGGTCCATTGTGTTGAGCATTTGCGAATGGGGCACGGCCAAGCCATGGCTTTGGGGGGAGAAAGTAGGCGGGAATCTTTGGCGCACCACGGGTGACATCAGCGACATGTGGCAGGGCAAAGACAAGCACCACCTCGGCGTGGTTGACATCCTCGATTTGCAAGATGGGCTGCAGAGTTACGCTGGGCCGGGCCATTGGAATGATCCCGACATGCTCGAGGTCGGCAACGGGGGCATGACCACGGATGAATACCGCGCCCACTTCAGTTTGTGGTCGATCCTTGCGGCCCCTCTTCTTGCGGGGAATGATCTGCGCGATATGAAGCCGGAGATCCACGATATTCTCACCAACAAGGAAGTGATCGCTGTGAATCAGGATGCGCTCGGAAGGCAGGGCCGCCGGGTGCGCAAGGATGGAGACCTGGAGGTCTGGGCCAAGCAGATGCAGGATGGAAGCCGCAGCGTAGTTCTGCTCAACCGCGATGTTAGCGAAAAGGAAATCGCGGTTTCCTGGGAAGACATTGGTTATCCTAGTCACTTAAGCGCGAGCGTGCGCGATCTGTGGCATGCCAAGGATTTAGGGCAACACCAGGAGAAATTCTCCGCTTCGGTTGCGCCTCATTCGGTGGTAATGGTTAAGATCGCGCCTTAACTCGCCAGAACGCCCGCAGCGGGCTTTGCCCATTCATGCGATCCGAGGTGGCGCCGGGCGGCTGTCGTGAGGGCGTCCCATCCTTACCTCCGAGGGCAAGATGCGCTCGGGAAAGCCGACAGAGCCTGCCCCGAGCGCGGCCGAAGGGGTGCTGGTGGTACTCGCTACATTGCATTCCCAACCAGGATACAGAGTCTTGCCGATGTCCCGGTTCACTTGTCTCCACTATGTTCGTGTTGTTGAAAGACGTTGAATCAGGATGGTGGAGGGAATCATGGTGGACAAGGACAGAGTTGAAGGAAAAGCAAAAGACATCGCGGGCCGCGTGCAGCGTCAGGTCGGAGAATGGACCGGCGATACGGAAGCTCAGACCGAAGGCGCCGCCAAGCAAGTAGAAGGAAAGGTCCAGAACGCCTGGGGCCAAGTGAAGGATGCGGCAAAAAAGAAGACCGGCAGCGAGCAAACGCAAACCGAAGAAGAGAACGAAGCCCTGCGGCGGGACCGCGCGGTGAACCAATAGCCTGCAACGCAGTCGCGCGGGGAACTCAGCCAGAGTTCCCTGCAAATGTTTCCCTGCCGGCTATCTCGAAACAACCTACCTTGAAGAAACTTTATGATTCGAACTCTGCTGTTTAGTTACTCGCCTTCGAAGTGGCGACGGTACGGGCCAGCGCCGCGCTCAACTGATCAGGCAGGAAGCCAAACGGACCCGGCTGGCTCTTGTAAGTGACGCGGCCGTTCGAGTCGATGAGATAAATACGGTCGGGCCAGCCTGTGTAGGCCCGTTCTGTCGAGTTGCCAAACTCATCGAGAACGCTGGGAAACTTTATACCGAGCTTTCGTACACAGGCTCCGGCTATATCAGCGCGCTCGTTTTCATTCTTCGGACTGGCGAAGACTACCTGGTCTTTTATGTTGCTCTGCATTTGCCAGACGTCGCTGGGATGAGCTTCGGTGATATACACCACCAGAAAGGCGACACGATTCTGGTACTGCTCGTAGAGTTTGTTGAGGGCAGGAACCTCCCGCCGGAAGGGAGGTCAAGTGTAGCTGCCGAAAACCAGTACAACCGGTTGCTGCTTATTCAGGGCGGCTAGCTGAACCCGGTCGGTCTTGTCGACTTTGAGCAGTGTGAAATCCGGCGCTTCGTCTCCGACTTGCAAGTTCCCGGCCCGGGCGTGGAGCCAGAGGGTCTCGAAGGGAAAGAGGAGAAAGGGAACCGGCCCCGGCAGTCTTTTCATCACCCGGCCGAAGGTCTCCGGGGGCTGATGCATGGACCACCAGATGACGCTTCCCAGAGCCAGGTAAACCACGACCAACAAGATGGCGATCCCGCTCACACGCTTGCGAGCAACCGGACTTAATTTAATACGGCGCTTGGCATCATCCCATCGCATGGCCGCATCACTTTAAACGACTGCGGCCTCTGGAGCAATAGTGGGGAAATACTAGTAGAGGCCCGGCCTTGCAAGAATGCCTGGGCTTCTTCCAGCAGCTGCTGAAAAATGAACATTGGCTCCGGCCGTTGTATGCTGTCTAGGTGGATTTCTATGCGGATCTCTAATTTTCTCAAAGCGATTAAGTCTCCCGAGCACCGCTTGGCTTTACTGGTTGCCATGGCCGGGGATGCTGTTCAAATCTTGGCGTTGCCGCTCTTTGCCGGCGGAGGATTCTCGCCCGCGGACACGCTTCTAGACGCGTTCATGGCGGTGATTCTTATCCGGATGCTGGGATGGCATTGGGCTTTCCTTCCGACGCTGGTGGCGGAGTTGACTCCCGGCTTCGATCTATTTCCGACCTGGACTGCGGCTGTTTTGTACGTGACCCTTCAGAGCAGTTATTCGGGAGAGGTCGAAATTCTTCCTCCGGGCCCCGCTCCGGCTCGCCGGTTCTAAGCTTCACCGATCACTCATGTCTGGCTTTCAATAAATCATTGTCTTAATAAATCAACTTCAGCGAGAACTGGATCTGGCGTGAGGGCCCGGCGGTCTTGCTGATGATTCCGAATCCGCTTCCCCGCAGGATATTGGACGGCAATCCGAAATTTACCAAATTGAATACATTAAAAAACTCAGCGCGAAATTCCACCGTGCCCAACTCCGCATTTCCGCGATGGCCAAATGGCGTGTCCTTGATCAGGGCCACGTCATAGGCCTGGAAACCAGGGCCGCGGAAGGTGTTGCGTCCCAGCGTCCCGAAGCGGCCGTGGTTGGGCCCGGTCCCGCCGGGAACATTAATCGGAATGTTGAAGAATGAAGCGTTGTTCGCTCCCAGTCCGAAATAATCCTCACGCACCGGGCCGCTGGTGGAAAAATGCGGTCGCTTCACCAGATCGGGCCGGTCGGTTCCACCCGCGCCGACGCCAGTTTGTTGAACTCCGGAGTACACCGAAAATGGCGGCCCGCTGGTGAGAGTGGTGATATTCAGGAATTGCCAGCCTTTGGTGAGGGTTCCACTCAGCGGACGAAGAAAGCCCATTCGGTCAAGCGGCAGGACCTGGATCAGACTCAAGGTAAAAGAGTGGGTGGCGTCGAAGGTGGAAGGGCCTTTCTCCGCACCGGGATTCCAGGGATTCTGGGGAAGAGTCTGCAGCACCACGCCCGCCCCCGCCACCAGTCCGCCCAGAACCGCGCTAGTGTCATCCAGAGATTTGGAATAGGTGTAGCTGGCCTGGAGGCCTAGTCCGGCGCGCGCGGAGTTCTTGCTTAGGCTGGCTTGCATTGCGTGATAACTAGAGTGCGACCGGCTCGTCATCACACTCTCCGGCCCAAATCCTCCGATTGCTTTCCGGGTAGAGTCGAATTGGGTAAACGGCGCGAAGGCAGGATCCGCGCCGCCATAGCTGTTGGGGGAATAAACGCTGGCTAGATGAACGCCGGCCGTCGCCACGTAGGCGGCGCTGAACTTCACGTCTCGAAAATCATGTTCGATGCCGGTCGTGTAGCTCTCGATGTAACCGTTGCGGAAGTTCTTGGCGAAGCCAACCATAGAGAGCAACTGCACCTGGTTCCCTGGCGTAAGCGCGGTCAAATCGTTCTGATACCGTTGCAGGTCAACTTGGGTGTTTGGGGCCACATGGCTGGCATCTGCATTCGGAAACAGAAGTTTGCCCGCAGTGGTATACGGAGGTGGAAGATTTACCGGCACGGCTGTGTTCTGGAATGGCAAGGGAACATTGGGCAACGCGTTGGCATAAAGGCTGACGGCGAGAGGAATCGCGCCAGTAACGAAATTGTCCTGCCACAGGTTGGGGACGATGGTTGTAATCGCGCCACCGGCGTGCAGAACAGTGTGGCTGGTCAGGGCGTAGTCCGCCGAGAGCCGTGGTCCCCATCCGTTCCAGTCCTGGTCGTAGGGTGGCTGCGGGTTGTATAGGAAAATCTGCTTTGCGTTGTGGTCCCAGTACGCAACATCTCTCCCATCCGTACCGACAAATTTTGGAAGCGAAGTGCGGTTCTCGGCCTCATGAATGCGGCTGTTCACTTCGTAACGCAATCCGTAGTTGAGGGTCAGCCGCGCTCTGGCTTTCCAGCTGTCCTGGAAGTAGAAGTTATAGGCCTCGCGGCGGACTGCGGCTTCATCGAACCTGTCACCCGTGGGCGTCACAGTCGCGGCGGCGATCACGCCGTACGAATAAGGGGTGGCGGTGAGCAGGCCGGTGAGCGAATCGGGCAGCGGATCGCCGGGTTGGATGTCGTGCGTTCCGCTGGCCGAGGTAATCAGCACGGGAGAGTACGCGGTACCTCCGCCGAAGCTGTAAAGCCCATTGGGATTGGTGCCGAAGATCGTGGCGTCGCGGTTGAAGCGGATTTCCGTGCCCCACTTGAAGGCGTGGGAATGGTGCACGTAACTCATGTCATGCTTCAACTGGAATAGGTTGCCAAACGATCCGAAGATCGAGCCACCCGCCGAATTGAAGCCCTGAAAGAGTCCGTCGCCGAAGGTCAGGCCGGGCTGGGTGTGATTGATAGTGGGGAAAAATGGCGTGCTGCGAATATAGCCGAACGAAGTGTCGGAAATAAGATGAGGAGAAATGGTTCGCGAATATCTCACGCCCGCGTTGCGTTGGTGATCGAAGAACTGGACTCCGAAGCCGGAGTCAATCGCGGTCTGATCGGGATTGGTGAGCGGGCCCGTGACCTGGTTCAGGCTGAAGCGCGTCAACAGTGTTGCTTTGGCGGAAAGGCGATGATCGACGCGCACCGAAAATTGATCGGTCCGGGTGTAAATCTTCGACGAAGCCGCGTAAGTGCGATCGCCGTAGGCTCCTGAGGGGTCATTGGGCAGAGGATAGTGGTCGAGAGCCGGGACGATTGCCGGGCTCACCGGCACCGTCAGCGTGTCGCCGGGGAAAGTGAGCGTGTCGATTCCCTGGCGCTCCGCGGCGGTGGGTACGGGGAACACCTGGGTTGTCCCCAGCACCTGGCGGAAACCCTGGTACTGGCCAAAATAGAAAGTGCGATCGCGGCCGTTATAGAGGTGGGGAAGCACGACCGGGCCGCCATTAGTGAAGCCGAATTCGTTGCGGACAAACGGAGGAATGCGGCGCTCGTCTGCGACGCTCTTGTGGTCAAAATAATTGCGCGCGTCGAAGGCGGCATTGCGGGCAAATTCAAAGAAGCTGCCGTGGATCTGGTTTACACCCGATTTAGTGATCACGTTGGTGTAACTGGCTGCGCCGTGTCCGATCTCCGCCGGCATCACTCCCGAACTGGTCTGCACTTCCTGGATCGCGTCCACGTTGAAATTGGAGAAGGTGGCGCCGCCCATTTCCGGATCGGTGGTGTCGAATCCATCCAGGGCAAACACGGTGGCGGAACCGCGTTGTCCGTTCACTGCGAACTGCTGGGTGAAATTAGCCGCGCCGTTGGCGTCAGTCATCGTGCCCGCCGCCAGCAACAGTAACTTGCTGAAGTCGCGTGCGTTCAGAGGCAGGCTGGAAACCTCTCCGCTGGAAAGGCGCTCGCCGCCGCTGGCCTGCGGAGAGGCGTCTTCGCTTGAGGGCAGAAGCCGCAGTTCCTGTGGTTGAGAAGAAACTTGCAGGGTGGTGGTGAGTGTGGCGCCATCTTTGATGGTGACCGCATTGGCTGCATACCAGGTGTTTCCCGCGGCTTCCACGGAAAGTTTGTAGTCGGTCGCAGCTATTCCGGTAAAGGCAAAATTGCCGCTGGCCGAAGTCGTGGCGGTGTAGCCGTGATCTCCCGACCTCGAGCGCAGTCTTACCGTGGCTTCGCCAATCGGCCTTCCGGCGGTGTCACGCAGCACCCCGGTCCAGGACGCCACCACAAAGGCGTCCGCCGTTGGAACGGCCAGCAAGGCCGTAATCAGACCCAGCGAGCGAACAAGGTCCCCAAAAAGGCGGATAGGCATGGCACGGCATTATAAATGGCGTGCGTTGCTCATTTGCTATTGGCTGGGGTGATGTGGCTGGGGCGGACGATCTCAACCAAGCCGCCCCAGTGACTACGAAGTCCGCTTAGAAGTGGAAGCCCAGCTCCGCCGTGTAGCTCCGCGGCGTCACATAGTGCGTTCCAGTGAAGGTTGACCGGAAGTTATACAGAGCGCGTTGGTTCGTCAGATTGATGGCAGTGAGCTGAAGGCTCTATTTGTACTTCTCGCCGTGAAAAAGGTTGTCATCCCCCAGCGATAGGTCGAACAGATGGCGTGGAGCGACACGAGCTGGATTGCTGTCGTCGCTCTGCGTCCCGGGCGCCGGTATCTTCACGAGAGTGGACCCGAATTGCGCCCCAGTACACCTGCCGGGAAGACCGACAGTGGGAGTGGCAGCGACACCG